>Ga0182030_10012808_pt1 | contig 16749 bp, 5 predicted proteins | sample 812S3MmetaG_FD_121299 | JGI IMG/M metagenome (GOLD analysis project Ga0182030, IMG submission 121299) | Permafrost microbial communities from Stordalen Mire, Sweden - 812S3M metaG (Illumina Assembly) | ecosystem: Environmental > Terrestrial > Soil > Wetlands > Permafrost | place: Sweden...
GACGATCACCAGCGACACGGGTGATGTAAAGGGACGGAAGCCTGCCAAGAAGAACGGCATGCAGCCGATGCAGCCAACCGGAACGGTGACATGGAGTGCGAACACGGGATGCAGCGCGAGCACGTTGACGGGCACGTATCCGGGCAGCGCGACGTGTACAACCTCAAACTTGAACGCGGGAGCCTACACAATTACTGCCACCTATTCGGGTGACAGCAACCACGGCGGCAGCTCGGGATCGGTAAGCCAGACAGTCAACCAGGCGAGCCAGACGATCAATGTAACCACGCCGGCTCCGTCACAGGTGGTGAAGGGCAGCACCTTCACGGTAGTGGCATCGGCCACTTCCGGGCTGCCGATTAGCTTCGGCACCACGGGCGCCTGTACCAACTCAGGTGGCACGATTACGATGTCGAACACGGCCAGCGGCACCTGCAACATCGCAATCACGCAGGCGGGCAATAGCAACTACGCGGCTGCGACACCGGTTAACGAAACCACAACCATAGCGGCTGCGGCCGCGCCGACGGTGAGCTTCACCGGCGCGCCAACCACCGCTCCGTACCAGTCGAGCTTCACCGTGTCGGCGACGACGAACGCCAGCACCACGGCAGTCATCACGGCGACACCGGCCACGGTTTGCACGATCAGCGGCAACACCGTGACGATGGTGAGCGGAACGGGAACGTGCACGATGAAGGCGTCATGGGCAGCCGACGATGTCTACAAGGCTGCGACTGCGACGCAAACCACCCACGCGGCAAAGATAGCGCCGACGGCGACCTTCACGGGCGCGCCATCGACGGCCGTGTATCAGTCGACGTTCACGGTTGCAGATAGCACGAACGCCAGCACGACGGCGACGATCACGGCGGGGCCTGCCTCAGTCTGTACGATCAGCAGCGGCACCGTGACGATGGCGAGCGGCACTGGCACGTGTACAACGACGGCGAAATGGGCAGCGGACGACAACTACCTCGCCGCGACTCTGACCCAAACCACCACCGCGCAGGAGTTGACCAGCACAGTAAGCTGGACGGCTCCGTCGCCGATTACCTACGGGACGACGCTGAGCGGAGTCCTGAATGCGACGGCCAACGTTGCGGGCAGGTTCGCCTACACGGCGAACGGGAACGCAGTGACGGCGACCACGGTACTGCCGGCAGGCAGCTACACGATGGGAGTCACGTTCACTCCGACGGCCAACAAGGACTACCCGACAGCCACGGCGAGCGTGTCGTTGACGGTGAACCCGACCAACACAACCACCACCATCACGAAGGCGACTGCACCGAGGGCGACGCCTCTGGCGATGACGGTGAGCATCACGGTAGCGAACGGGCTGACGGCCACACACGATGCGACCGGCAGCGTGACGGTAACGGCGAGCAGCGGGGAAACCTGCACGGCGTCGTTGACGGCAGGCAAGGGTAGTTGCGTACTGACGACCGCGGTAGCTGAGTCGGGAACACTGACGGCAGTCTACTCGGGCGACAGCAACAACAACGGAAGCACGTCGGCAGCGTTCTCGTTCACGGACTAAGCGGAGAGACAGCAGTTCCGCAGGCAGCGCACGAGTGAAAGCTAACAACCGCGGCCCAGGGCAACCTGGGCCGCAGTTTTTTGTGCGCGTAATTGATTTGGTCCGCGTGGGGAATGAGCGCGAGTCTGTGAGCTGCGACGCCTTCAGTCTCAGGAATGCTCCCGGTCTGTACCAATTTGTGGGGGGGCCCCCCCCTACCCAAAATGAGTTAAGTTGATGATAGCGCAGTAGTTAGAGGCAAAGTATTCAAAAGAGACGACTTAGCATCGAATTCTTCCGTTTGGCGCGCACTTGCGAGGGTGCCCACCGGCCATATTTTGTCAAAGAGCGGTGAAAAGTTCACGGCCGGAAATGCGTTTGTCTCTGGAGACTGGCACAGTTCTGGATAATGCAGTGTCGAGGTATCTTCGCACCAATTGTGGCGCACGTCTGTGATGAGCGTACGAGAGAGATGTGATGAAAAAAGTTGGGAGGAAAGTAGTGGTTGTTTAGGGGTGTGGAATTCCGACCTTCGCAAAAAGTGCGCGAGAAGTGCCTTTCACCTAGGTTAGCGTCCAAAAAACGGACGCGAGCCCTTCGGCATGCTCAGGGCAGATTCTTGCGCCGGGCGAGGAAGTCAAAATCCCCACCCCTAACGTCGCGAGACAAGAGTCAGGATGGGATTGAATTATTTCCGCGACGTTAGGGGCCCCCCAGCTCAGCGCGGGGCAAAGAAATTCGGCAAGAGACGGAAGGCTCCCAACAGCTCATTCCGGCGGGCGCTGCGAGACTACCTTCGACGCGCATTCAGTTTGTCGAGTGCGCGCTTCAACTCTTCCAGCTTTTGTCCAGCCTCGCCGAGTTTGCCTTCCGCCGTCAGGCGCTGGTAGTCGCCCAGGTCTTTGGCAGCCTCCGCGATAAGCGCATTTAGATCCGATGCAGTTTGAGGCGCCGCGTTGGATGCTGGCGCTCCTCGCACCGACTCAGCCGCGGAAGATGCAGAGGTGGTCGACGTCGTAGTTGTCGACGAGGCCGTCAATGACGACGGCGCTCCACCGAAAAGGGACGCCATCGCCGACTCGAAAGTTGGTCCATACGCCAGCTTATCTTGTAGCGCGAGTACGACCAGGCGCAACTCGGGCATGGGGCTGCGATCGGCCTGGAGGTAAATCGGTTCCGCATACAACAGCGCGCGCCCGGTCGGAATCACCAGCAGCGCACCGCGGCGCACGTGCGAGCCTTGCTGATTCCAGAGTGTGAGCTGTCCGGAGAGCTGCGCGTTCTGATCGATTCGCGCCTCGATTTGCAGCGGTCCATCGACCAACCTTGTTTTGGGGAAGTTGTAAACCACCGATGAACCGTACTGCGCGCCGTCGCTGCGGCCAGCAATCCAGCCAATCAGATTATTGCGGTTGGCGGGTGTGAAGGGCAGAATCTCCACGAACTCCTCGGAGGTTTCGCCGGGCAATTTCATCAGCACGAAGTTCGGCTGCATCGCCTGCGTGGTTTGCCCGCCTGCGTCGCTCATGCCGACTTCGGTGGCGACCGTCCACAGATCTTCGCGGTTGTAGAACGCTTCCGGATCGGTCATGTGATACAGGCCGTACACTTCCGCTTGCAGTTTGAGCAATAGCTCGGGGTAGCGTACGTGTTTGCGCAGCCCCGGCGGCATGAGGGCCGCATCCTTGAACAGACCGGGGAAGATGCGGCGGTAGGCCGCAACGATGGGGTCGTTCGTATCAAACACGTAGAACGTTGTGGTGCCGTCATAGGCGTCGATAACCACCTTGACGCTGTTTCGCATGTAGTTAATAAGATCGTTGCCGAGATGGTAATGGGTTGAGTAGGGATAGCTGTCGGAAGCCGTGTACGCATCCATGATCCACGAAAGACGGCCATCGTCGCCGAGAACGATGTAAGGATCGGGATCGTAAGTAAGGAAGGGCGCTAATGTTGAAACACGATCGCGTATGTTGCGGCGCATCAGCAGGCGGCTATCTTTATTCACGTCGTCGCTGAAGGGCAGCTTGGCAAGGTCGTCGCGATCGAACGCGATGAGAACGCGTCGAGGGAAACTGCCAAGGACGATGCCGCCATTGCCTTCGTAGGATGTCAGGTTGTTGCTTTCGCCTTGTGGATAGTTAAATTCCTTTTGACCTGTCTTTACATAAACGTCGGTATCGGTCAGCTCGCCGAAATAAATCTCCGGGCGCGTCACGGCCAAACCATGGACCGTGCTCTGGACCGGCATATTGCTCAAAATCAGCGTGGGCAGGCCTTCCGGCGTGAATCCGTTGACCGGGTTCATGGTGATGCCGTAACCGTGGGTGTAGATCAGCTTCTCGTTAATCCAGTTGCGGCTGCTCTCGGGAAGCTTATCGACGTTCAGTTCGCGCGCGGCGAGCATGACCTCGCGGGTGGTGCCGTCGATTGAGTAGCGATCGATGTCGATGTCGGGAAAGTCGTAGTAAGTGCGAATTTCCTGGATCTGGCGCAGCGTATCCTGAAGTGCGTGCCAGTCCCAGAGCCGGATATTTTGCAGGGTAGCCTGATTATTTGCGGCTTCGGCGGCCTCGACGGTGGTCTCGGCGGGAAACTCGCGCTGCGCGACCTGGTTCAATCCGTAGGCCTGCCGCGTCAGTTCGGTGTTATAGACGATGTAGGGCTTCTCGCGCACGAGTTCATTCGGCTTGACGATGAAACTGCTTACGTACCAAGCGACGCCTTGAAGTCCGACATAAAAGACCGCAGCGGGAAGCAGCGCTGCGACCAGCCAGCGTCCGCGCGGAACTCGCGTTGCGTTCACGGCAGCGATGGCCGCGCCGAGCACCAGAGCCGCACAGACTCCAAGCAGTCCTGGAAGGGTGACGTGCGCGTCGGTGAAGGTGACGCCGCCGAAGATCGTATGATCGTCGAGCAACAACTCGAAACGGCTGATATACACACGCATGGCGGCGACCAGCAACAGGAACGCGAAACCGATAGAGAGCCCGCGCCACGGCAAGATGACAGAGCGGCTGAGCTTGCCCGACAAGACGCGGCTCCCGCCGGTGATGAAGATAAAGAAGACGGCTAGCGCACAGATAATCACAGCGAGCGTAAGCAACCAGCCGATGAGGAGCTGCCACGCGGGCAAAGTGAACAGAAAGAAAGTCAGCGGCTTGCCAAAAATCGGGTCGACGGAACCGGTTGCGGGCGGCGCGTACCAGAAGAGCGCGAAGGACGGCCACTCCACCATCATGCTGGCGCCTGTGATAAGGGCAATGACGAGCGCAACGCCGAGTGCGATAAGGCGCAGCGCAGACTCGACGGGCAACTTCAATGGCTGTCCGCCGATCAGGATGGTGTGGCCACTCGGCAAGTCGGGGAGGTGCGCCCGCTTAAGCGCCAGGAACGATCCGTAGAGAATGAGAAATGTGGCTGCGGCGAATGCGGCGAAGATTCCCCACTGAAGGCTGAGTGTTTTCCAGAACACCTCTGCATAGCCGAGGGACGCGAACCAGAGCACATCCACGTAATACGACAACGCGGTTCGGCCGCCGAAGACGATAGCGGCGAACACAGCAATAATGATAAGGATTCGGCGACGGCGAGCTGGCCGCCGCCGCGGCAAATCGATGTACTCATGCATTGCTCTACTCCACTTTCCTTAGATCCATTAGTTATCCGCATAATACTCCCTCGTCTTTCGCAGCGGGACTGATGGCGGGTGTGGTGGCGCGGCGGAGGATCGGAAAAATGGTCTCGGACGTCACAACCGCGGCTGGCAAGAATTGTGCAGGCACGTGACATCGCCGTGACAATCGAGCGCGTTCGCCCTTCTAGCATTCGGTTTGGAACATGTGAGAGTGAGTTTGCTAGTCGATGTATGTCGAAGGGGCCAGCCGTCTCTGTTTTCGCAAAATGGTTTGTCGCACTAAACGCGCAGTCAGATTGCAAACGAGAGGAATGTGGTTGCTTGTGTTGCCGGTAAGCTGTCAAGCGAAAAATCTGGAGTCGGCTCCGCTCTTTAACTACGGGATGCCGGTGCATTACACCCGTTTAGCGATATGATACAAACCTGTCGTTGTGGGCCTATGATGTGGGCCGGTGCGGGGAGATCACTCCAGAGGGGAGCGGTAGAAGTGTCGGCGGGCGCGAGCGAAAAAATATTAGTGGTGGAAGACGACCGCGCGGTCCAGAAAGCGCTGCGGAGGTTGTTTGAGGGCGAGGGATTTGAAGTCGAAATAGCGGGGAATGGAACCGAAGGTCTGGCCAGGTTTCGGGCGTCTGCGCCGTCGGCGCTGGTACTGGATCTGAGCCTGCCGGGAACGTCGGGACAGGATGTTTGCCGGGACATCAGTCTGGCGTCGCCAAACATCCCCATCATCATTCTCAGTGCACGGACGGAAGTGATGGACAAGGTGCTGCTCCTGGAGCTTGGAGCGCACGATTATGTGACCAAGCCGTTCAGTCCACGCGAGCTGCTGGCACGGGTCAGGACCGCGATGCGCCGGCGGGCGGCGGCAGCGACGACAGCGCCGCCGGTGGACAGCTTCAGCTTTGGCGACGTGAAGGTGAATTTCAGCAACATGGAGCTGATGCGGGATGGCGTTCCCGTACCGATGACCTCTCAGGAATTCAAGGTGCTGAAGTTTATGGTCCAGAACGCGGAGCGCGTATTGTCGCGCGAGGAATTGCTCAATCAGGTGTGGGGATACAAGAACTATCCGAGTACAAGGACCGTCGACAACCACATCTTACGATTGCGGCAGAAGCTGGAGAAAGACAGTGCAAACCCGCTGCATTTTCGGACGGTGCATAGTGCGGGATATAAGTTTGTGCCGTAGGGGCGGCGTTGGGAGCTGCGGCCCACGCGGCTTTTGGCGATAGCCGGCGGCGCGAACAAAAGTCCGGATGCGGTGAGTTTGGTCCAGGGGGATGCTCCGGGTTCGAAGAGGAACTTCGATCAAAACGATCTTAGAGTTTGCTCGAAGCTGATCTGTCGAAGCTCGCAGCTTTGCTTTCATGAATGGAATTCGCCTCCGAACGAAGTTTCTGCTGTCGATGGTGGCGGTCTCAGCGACGCTGACGATCGCAACGCTGCTGGCCGTGCAGCACACGGTGCAGCAGCAGGTGCGCAAGGGAATCGACCGCGATCTCCACACTTCAATTTCAGCCTTTCGCACTTTCGAAACCCAACGGGAATGGACACTTGAGCGGTCGGTGGCGATGATTGCCGATCTGCCGAACGTGCGGGCCATGATGACGACGCACGATGCGGCGACTATCCAGGATGCGTCGCGAGACTTGTGGCATCTGGCGGGCAGCGACTTGCTGCTGCTGGCCGACGGCGCAGGGAAAGTGGTCGCGCTGCAAGCATCTTCCCGCGAAATCACGATCCGCCAGGGCCAGGAATTTTTTCCGCATATCGTTTCGCGCGAAGAAACGCGCCACTGGTGGTTTGTCGACGGACATCTCTACGAGGTTTTCCTGCAAGATATCTATTTTGGCTCGGTGAGCGATCAGCGTGTGCTGGGGTATCTGGTGCTCGGCTATGAGATCGACGACCGGTTTGCGCGGGAGCTGAGCCAGATTTCCGCGAGTGAAATCGTGTTTCGCTACGGAAATTCGATCGTGCGAAGCACGCTGAAACCAGCGCAGGAAGCGGAGTTGCTCCGCTTGGGGCCAATCGCCGAGACGGCGGCCAAGCCAGGGCCGGAGCAGATTCGCTTAGGGGAGGAGCGGTTTCTGGCGGCATCGGTTGAGTTGCCATCCCCGGCAGCGCCGCCGGTGAATCTGTTGGTCCTGAAATCGTTCGACGAAGCCACAGCGTTCTTACGCAGCCTGAACGAACTGTTGCTCGGGTTGGGACTGACGGCCGTGCTGGTGGGAAGTGTGCTTGTCTTTCTGATCTCGCATACATTCACCCGGCCCCTCGACAACCTAGTAGATGGCGTGCGGGCGCTGGAGCAAGGGGATTTCGAGTATCCGCTGGAAGCGCGAGGCGGGGACGAAGTGGCGGAGGTGACGGGGACGTTCGCGCGGATGCGAACCAGCCTGCAGAAAACGCAACGCGAATTGCTGGATGCGGAGCGGCTGGCGACCATCGGGCGAATGGCGAGTTCGATTTCTCATGATCTCCGGCATTCGCTGGCGGCGGTCATGGCAAACGCGGAGTTCCTTTGCGAAAGCAAGCTGACTGCGGTGCAACGGGAAGACCTCTATGCGGAAATCCGCGTCGCCGTGAATCAGATGACCGACCTGATCGAATCGCTGCTGGAATTCTCCCGTACGCGAGAGTCGCTGCGGCCTTCCTATGGAGATGTGGGATCGGTCGTGGGCCGCGCGGTGCAGGCTGTGCGGGCGCACCCGGAGTTCCAGAAGATACGGATTCGCACCGCCTCGGAAGGCCTGACAGAAGGATGGTTTGACTTTAAGAAGCTGGAGCGTGTCTTACTCAATCTGCTGCTCAATGCATGCGAAGCTGTGCCGGCGGACGGCGGTGAGATCGACATCAAGCTGGAACGCGTGGGCGAGAAGCTCGAGATTCGCATTGCGGATAATGGCCCGGGAATCGCGGAGGCGGTGCGGGAGCGGTTGTTCGAACCGTTTGTAAGTCACGGCAAGGAAAACGGCACGGGAATGGGGCTCACGGTGGTGCAGAAAATCCTGCAGGACCACGGTGGCGACGTGATAGTGGAGCAGACGTCGGCCACGGGGACCATATTCCGCATCGACATTCCGCTGAGTCCAGCGCCGGAGAGCGTGCTGGCCACCAAGCACACGACTACCTAAGCGCATTGCATCTGTGGGGAAGCCTCGCAAGCAGACGACATCCTTGTGCCCGTGGAGGGAATATGAGCAAAAAGTGCTGGTTCGCGACTTTGCGACGCGAAGAATTATGGGCGCTACGAGGCGTGGGGACCGTTCCGGCGTGGGCTCTTCTGGCGCTCATTGCGTTGTTCGCTTCGCCGGTTGTCGCGCAAGAGGGCGTTCCGGCGGAAGCGGTCTCCGCGGATTCGCTGGCGCGGGCGGTGCACGAATTGAGCGATCAGGTGCGCGAACTGCGCGCGACGATTGCAGAGATGCGGTCGGATTCGGAGCAGGCACGCGCGGAAACGCGAGAACTACGCCGAGAACTGGAAGCGCTGCGTGAAGGAAGCAGCGAGCAGAACGCGGTTGTTGTTGAGAGCGAGGTTGCCGGGCAGGGCAGCAGCGCTTCGGACGCTGCGGCCTCGCAGCGAACCTGGCCTCGCGACTTGCTGAGTTCCGCTCAAATTGAACAGGGAACCGGGGAGCAGAATAAATCGGCGCGCGCAGCGACGCTCGACGAGACTTACGAACTGCTGAGCGGAAAGATCGACGATCAGTATCAGACGAAGGTGGAGAGCGCGTCGAAGTACCGCATGCGTATCTCCGGCATTGCGCTGATGAATCTGTTTAGCAATCAAGGGACGGTCGATAACATCGATCTGCCGATGCTGGCATATCCGAACGCGACGGGCAGTTCGGGAGGCAGTTTTGGGGCGACTTTGCGCCAGTCTGAAATAGGATTCGAAGTGTTCGGGCCGCGCGTAGCCGGCGCGAAGACAAAAGCCGATCTGCAACTGGATTTGGCGGGAGGATTTCCGACGGTGCCGAATGGCAGCGAATCGGGGCTGATGCGGTTGCGGACGGCCGCGATGAGAATGGATTGGGAGAACACTTCGGTTGTCGCGGGCCAGGATGGAATTTTCTTCTCGCCGAATTCGCCAACATCGTTTGCCACGCTGGCGACGCCCGCGCTTTCTTATGCCGGGAATTTGTGGGGCTGGGTGCCCCAAGTACGCGTGGAACACAAAGTTGCTTTGGGAGATGAATCGAGCCTGATGATTCAGGGAGGGATTCTGGATCCCGTGAGCGGAGAAGTGCCGGGCGCGAGTCCCTACCAGCAGGCGGGACCTGGAGAGTCATCGCGACGGCCTGCTTTGGGGACCAGAGTGGCATGGACGCGCAACGTGTTTGGGCAACCGCTGCGCCTCGGCGTGGGAGGTTTCTACGGCCATCAAGACTATGGCTTTGGACAAAACGAAGACGCATGGGCCTGGATGAGCGACCTGGAAATCCCGCTTGCGTCCCGGTTTTCGCTCACTGGCGAGGTCTATCGCGGCCGCGCGCTGGGAGGGTTCTACGGAGGATTTGGACAAAGTGTACTTTTTAGCGGCCCGCCTGGGAGCATCTACACGGAAATCCGCGGCTTGAATACGGTCGGCGGTTGGGCCCAATTGAAATATCGTCCCGCGCGAAAACTCGAATTCAATGTTGCGTTTGGAATGGATAATCCTTATGCCAAGGACCTTGAGTATTTTTCGAATCCGCAGTCTTATGGAGACGCGGCGCTGGCAAGAAACCGTGCGGGTTTCGCGAACGTAATTTACCGTCCACGGTCGGATCTGCTGTTTTCAGCGGAGTACCGTCAGATCGAAACGAACGCAATTCAGACCGGGTTGAGCGGTGCAGGACACTTGAACCTTGCGATGGGAGTACTGTTCTAAGTGCCCTGCCAGAGCGAGAGACAAGAGTTGTGCGATGAAGCTTAGAACAAACTTGATATACGTGCTGGCCATCTGCGCGGGTGCGTCGCTGGCGACCGCGCAGGGTCTGTCCGTGCAGCCGCCCTCGGTGACGACGGTCCGAGGCCGCGTCGAAGTTGTTGGCGGAACCAGCACCGATCGAAAAAAGACGCGGCAGACAAAGACGAGTCGCACGACGACTAGCGAAGCGGGCAGCGCCCCGGCGGCACACGCCAGCGACAGCGCCGCGAACACTCGCAGCGGCGCAATTCCGCTCACGGTGGTGTGGCTCACCGCAGCTCCGGGCTCGGACGTACACCTGGATCCGCCGATCGGTGTAACCAACGCGCGCCTGGTGCAGAAAAATAAAACCTTCGAACCGCGCCTGCTGGTGATTCCGGCGGGGTCGACGGTCGAGTTCCCCAACCACGATCCGTTTTTTCACAACGTATTCTCGCTGTTTGAAGGCAAGCGATTCGACCTTGGTCTTTACGAAGCTGGCACGTCGCGCACCGTGCGCTTTGACCGTCCTGGAGTCAGCTACATTTTCTGCAACATTCATCCGGACATGCACGCCGTGGTCATCACCATGTCGACACCCTTATATGCAACCGCCAACAGCGACGGGCTGGTTACCATCGCCAACGTTCCTTACGGGCGATATACGTTGCACATCTGGAGCGAGAGCATGGGGCCGGAGAATGACAAACCAGTGACGCGAGAAATCACAATTGGCGAGAATGCCGCATCGCTGGGAGCAATTCATATCCCGGAAGCTGCCGGCCAGCGAATGGCTCATAAGAATAAATACGGCAGAGAGTATGACGAGCCGACTCCGGACAATGGCTTGTATCAGCAGCGCTGAGCGTCCGGCGCTGAATGTCGTATAGCGGCCGGGAAAATTGCAAGCCGGCAAGAATCGAATTGTAGCTTCACTGCAAATTTCTTCCTTTACAGGCCGCCGCCGTCGGAAGCTGGGACCGCAAGAGTAACTTCTTTTTCCGATTCTCTCCTATCGATATTCCTGCCGAGCATTCGTCACTTCGGACCTTCCAGATCACAACCTCGCCGAACCATGAATTAAAATTCAAAGAGGCCTCGCGCATTGATTCAAGCCTTATTCCTTATATGGATAGCATCGACAAGGCGAATGTATCGATGAGAGTCAATATTCGAGGAGTAAACATTTGTGGCTCCCGGTCATGCTGCGCCGCTCCATCGGTGAAAGAGAGGCGGACTGACTTCCCGCATCCGGCGCGGCTTCTGGCATGAAAAATATTTTGTACATGTCCAAAGATAATTGTTGACAACTCATTCACACGGTTGTAACTTCACGCGCTGAGGGCAACTGCCGGGAAGACTCCCTCTCAACCCGCGAAGGCCCTTACAAAGAACAATTTAAAAAAAAATTAAAGAAAGACCCTGTTTCCCTGAGACAAATAATCGAGTGCTGAATTCCCAGCAAGGCCCACTCGGCGTATCTTCGCCGCATCTCGCAGTTTCCCGTCCTGTGTTTACTCCCGGATCTGTATCTAATTTTGGAGGCCCCATGAGGCTTGGTTCGCGTTTCCTGTCGTTTCTCCTTGTTCTTTTCGTCCTCGTCGCAGTTTCAACCACAACGTTGTTCGCATCGATTCACACCACAGCATCTCCCAAGGTGCGGATAACCTCCAAGGTTGATAACAACAAGCGCACGACTCTTCATCGTCATGTGCCGACAGCCGTGAGGAACGGTATGGACATGGGCCGTGTCGAGCCCACCACCCCGGTCGAGCACTTGGTTATGGTGCTGAAATCCGACGAAGACCAGAAGCGCGAGATCCGGCGCGTCATCGACGAGCAACAGGACAAGCACACGCAGAACTACCACCAGTGGGCGACGCCGGAAGAATTCGGCGAGCACTTCGGCGTCCACGACTCCGATATCGAGAACGTCAAGGCTTGGCTCAGCAGCCAGGGTCTCACCGTCGAAGGCGTCAACAAGAGCAAGCGCGTGCTGCACTTCAGCGGCACCATCGGCCAACTCGAAGGCGCTTTCCACGTCCAGATGCACTATTTCTTAATGCCGAACGGCGAGACCCACGTCTCGAACGACCGCGACATTACGGTTCCCACGGCGCTCGCTACCGTGATTGGCGGCGTTCCCACATTGAACGACTTCTTCCGCAAGTCGCACATGGTGGATGTTGGCCGCTATAGCCGCTTTAAACCTGGTCCCAAGTACACTGCTTCCACTTCCACGCATTACGTCTCGGCCACTGACTTCGCCACCATCTACAATTCGGCGCCCCTCTTGGCTCAGGGCATCAACGGAACCGGCGTCACCATCGGTATCGTCGGCCGTTCCGACATCCTTCTGAGCGACGTGCAGGCCTACCGCCAGATGATGGGTCTTCAGGCCAACGATCCTAACTTCATTCACGCCGGACAGGATGCCGGCACGCTGCCGGGCGATGACGGCGAATCCGATCTCGACGTGGAAATCTCCGGTGGAATGGCTCCCGGGGCAACCGTCGACTTCGTGATCGGCACGCCGACGTTCCTCGTCGATGGCATCACGAACTCGTTTGAGTACCTCATCGAAAACAACATCGCCGACATCATCAGCAGCAGCTACGGCGATTGCGAAGGCAATGAGGGCGCGGGCGGCAATCTTTTCAATAACCAGTTGTTCGAGCAGGCAGCAGCCCAGGGCACCAGCGTTTTCATCGCCGCCGGCGATAACGGCCCGGCCGGTTGCGACAATCAGAGTGCTGACCTCTACGAGGTCCTTGGCTATGCCGCACCCGCCGAGGGGTCTACCTGGTACAACATCGCAGCGGGCGGCAGCGAGTTTGACGAAGGCGCGAACGTAGCCACCTATTGGAGCCCCACGAATACTGGCGGTTCTGGGGTGAATTCAGCCCTCACCTACATCCCAGAAGTTCCGTGGAACGAAGCAAAGGATTGCAGCTACGATCCAGCTGGAGAAGCTTGTGGAGAGCTCTGGTCGGGCAGTGGCGCCATCAGCGCTTACTACCTGCAGCCGCCGTGGCAGCGGGGCTCGGGCGTACCCACTTCCGATCCCACGCTCACTCTGGCTAGCGGCGCGACCGGCCTCTGGGTTACCGGGATCAACATCACCAATCCTGGCAGCGGCTACACGACCGCTCCCACAATGACCATTAGCGGCGGCGGTTGCTTGACCGAGCCGTATACAACGGGAGCCGTTACCATATCGGGCGGGTCGATCAGCAGCATCGTCTTCCCCAACGACGGTACACAGGGCGGCACGCTTCACGTCGGCCAGGGTTTCGGCTGCACGTCAGCGCCGACCGTCGCCTTCACGGCAGCGCCCGCGGGCGGCGTAACTGCGACCGCGACCACAACCGTCGGCCAGATGCAGAATATTCTGCCGCTGGTCTCCGGTGTCCCGCATCGCTATACGCCTGACATCGCTTTGAACGCGGCGTCCGGCCATGATGCCACCTTCTACTGCAGTGAAGGTGTTTGCGAGCTGAACTCCAGCGGCGCATTTTTGGATGCCGGTCTGGTCGGCGGCACATCCGTGGCTGCTCCCAGCATGGCAGGTGTCCAGGCCTTGATTAACCAGGCCAACGGCGGACGCCAGGGCATGCCGGGATACATTTACTACGCCCTCTCGGCGGCGCAAAGCGAATCGGCTTGCAACTCCTCGACGCCACCCGCGAATGGCAATACCTGCGCGTTCCACGACATCACCACCGGCAACAACTTCATCTGCGGCGAATCGACTTGCACCACCACCACCGCCCAGATTGGTTTCCCTGCCAAGAGCGGCTATGACATGGCAACCGGCTTGGGTTCGCCCAACGTTGCCAACCTGGCCAGCCAATGGGGCTCTGTGGTATTCAACAGCTCCAATGCGACTCTTAATCTTTCGCAGACCACCTTCCAGCACGGCGCCAGCGTTACGCTGAGTGGCACGGTTGCGGCGGGCTCCGGCAGCGGAACCCCCACCGGCGATGTTGCCTTCATCGTCAGCCAGGGCTCGATCGGCGACACGAACAATGAAACGACCGGCGCGCAGAATGGCCCGGTTGCCTTTGCTACGCTGAGCGGCGGTTCTTATTCGGCCACCCTCAACAATCTGCCTGGTGGCACCTACTATGTGACCGCGCGCTACGCCGGCGACGAAAACTTCGCTTCCAGCCTTTCGGCTGGCGTGCCAGTAACGGTCAGCTCCGAGCCCGGCGCGGTCACCCTCACGCCGTACTTGCTGAACGGCACAAGCTGCGAAATTTCCACTCAAAACTCGTTCAGCTATGGGCAGGACACCCTGATCAACGTGAACGTTGCTGGAGTTTCTGGCAACGGCGCGCCCACGGGCACGGTGGCCCTGACGCTGGACGGCAACCCCTGGACGACCGTCACCCTGGATCCCAACGGCAACGCCTTTGCCTACTCCGGAGCCACCGGTGCCGACACTTCATGTGTCTACGATTACAGCTTCCCCTCAGTCAATATGATCCCCGGCGGCTCGCACAGTATCGGCGCGACTTACTCGGGCGATAATTCGGTTGGGACTGCCACTGCCACACCGGCCAGTATCACGGTAGCGCCCATCAGCCCCGGTACGTTGACCTTCGCCGCAGCCGGGTCGAGTACCGGAGCGGGAGTGATTGCCGCTGGCGCAACCGTCCCATTGGCGATTACTTTCCCGACCGTCAGCGCCCTGACCACATTCGAGCCGACGCCGGGAGCTTCCGGCCCAACCGGCACCATAACCTTCACCGATACCACCACCAGCACGATCATCGGCACCGCGACGGTTAACCCGTATGTGGTTTACGAAAACGAGGGCAGCTCTACGTCCGCAGTGCCGGAGTGGCTCTACAATGCGACCGCAAAGACGACCACGAACGGCATCACGGCGAGCGGAGCCCATTCCATTAAGGCCAGCTACTCGGGCGATACCAACTACACCTCGACGACGGCCACAAGCACAGTGACGGTCGGCGGCACTACGGCAACCACGGTTGCGGTGACAGCGAGCGCCAACCCAACGACTCTGGGCGGGACGCCAACCCTGACCGCTACTATCACAAGCTCACCAGCGACGACTGCGGGCACCGTCACATTCTTTGACGGAACCACGGTTCTCGGACAGGGAAGCACGGTCGGCACGGCTCACACCAGCACGCTCAAACTATCGAGCACGTATCCATTCACCGGCGGCGCACATAGCATTACCGCCTCCTATAGCGGTACGGGCACCACCTCCCAGGCAAGCACCTCCCCAGTCTTCACGGAGAATGTGACCCAGGGAACGATGACCATCAACCTGACCACCAAGACGACGGACGTGAACGGCAACAACTTCTCGTTCTCGGCGTTCCTGCAATGCGTCAGTCCCTGCTCGCAGAACCGCGACACCGGCGCGGAGATGTTCTCGAACATCTATGGGCCGACGCTCAGCGTCGTTAACTTCTACGACGGCGCTACATTACTTGGCTCGGCACCGGCGACGCTCATCACTTATGTACAGGGCGGCTACGGTGATTGGATTGCTCAGTTCACTACGCCGCTCAGTACCGGCGCGCACAGCATCACAGCGAAATACAGTGATACGAACTACGCGTCCGCAACCTCGAACGCGCAGGCGATCACCGTAACCACCGCGCAGACCATTACCTGGGCGACGCCACCTCCGGCGAGTGCCCTCACTGGCAGCACCTTCACGGTAGCGGCCACGGGCGGCGCCAGCGGCAACGCGATCGCCTACACCAGCGCTGGAGCCTGCACGAACTCGGGCGCAACCTACACCATGAACACCGGTAACGGCAGCTGTACGGTAGTCGCTACCCAGGCCGGCAACAGCAGCTACGCGGCTGGGGAGCTTTCCACGTATGTCGCCGCGCTTAAGAATGCTCAGGCGATTACATTCACCACGCCCGCTCCGGCGAGTGCGGAATACGGCAGCAGCTTCACGGTAGCGGCCACGGGCGGCGCAAGCGGCAACGCGGTGACCTTCGCCAGCGCTGGAGCCTGCACGAACTCCGGCGCAACCTACACCATCACCGCGGGCACGGGCACGTGCTCGGTGATCGCGAACCAGGCGGGTAACGCAAACTACTCGGCTGCGCCAACGGTCACGGAAACGACGAGTGCGACAGATTCGAACGGCAGCGTAAGCGTTGCTTCCGGTCTGAATCCGTCGACCTACGGCACGTCGGTCACCTTCACGGCGACCATCACCAGCGATACCGGCGCAGTGAAGGGCCGCAAGAACGGCGCAAAGCCGGCGGTTGTGACCGGAACGGTGACGTGGAGCGCGAATACTGGTTGCTCTCCCAGTTCTATTTCGGGCGGCTATCCGGGCACGGCGACTTGTACCACGTCGAGCCTCGCAACGGGCAGCGACACGGTCACGGGAACGTACGGTGGCGATGGCAACCACAACGGCGGTTCCGGTTCGGTGAGCCAGACGGTCGACCAGGCCAGCACGACCACGGCGGTTGCTTCCAGCTTGAATCCGTCAGAGTACGGCCAGGCAGTGAGCTTCTCGGCCACAGTGACGGGCGCGAGTCCGACGGGCACGGTGCAGTTCTACATCAATGGCAGCCTGTTCGATACGGAGACGCTGGCATCGGGTACGGCTACTTCAGTCAGCACTTCGGCGCTGACGGCGGGAACGTACACGGTAACGGCAACGTACTCGGGCGACACGAACAA
>Ga0182030_10012810_pt1 | contig 16749 bp, 25 predicted proteins | sample 812S3MmetaG_FD_121299 | JGI IMG/M metagenome (GOLD analysis project Ga0182030, IMG submission 121299) | Permafrost microbial communities from Stordalen Mire, Sweden - 812S3M metaG (Illumina Assembly) | ecosystem: Environmental > Terrestrial > Soil > Wetlands > Permafrost | place: Sweden...
AGTTGCTTTGAAGCATTATAACGCAACGTGCGAGATCTAAGGGGGTGGAACACCTTACCCGTAGTGAGAAGCCATCGAAGGTTTAGGCTGAAACCCAAGAACGAATAGACTTAATAATGAAATGCTGTACGTCACATTACTCGTTTTATCTGAGAGCTCCTTGGTCATTGAAAAAGGAGATTGAAAAATTGAAAGATAACGTACATACAATTGAAACTTGAACTCAGAAACAAACATTCCTGAATCTAACTGGTCAGCAACACCGCCCGTGTACAGCACCGTTCCACTTCATACAACTCCTTTGGGAATTTGGAGCAGATCCTGTTGAAGATGTTTTTGCCCCTTGGCCTTCGAAGATTTAGCTTCTTCGGCCATGTTCGTTGCGAGTTACCTACCATTTCGGCTTTTCCGGTTCAAAGTTCTCCCCGAAACATTTGAATATAGACACCTCACGGCCACCTCCTAGCATCGTGTGTCCTCTCATATATGTACAAGCAGCTGTAAGCTTTTTGAACCCTGGCGGCGTTGCCTTGAAAGTGCAGACTTCAGCACTTTTGGCTATCTTCTTCATTTCGATGAGTACCCTTTACCACTATGATTGATGGTCTCTGGATTTCTGTCTAAGCCTGGAATTTCATACATACATCTTTACCTTGGCACTTACACCCTAACCTAATCTCGCCTCTCAATTCTCGGTCCAGACTATTGTTGTCTTTGAGGGAACTTTTAAAGCGATTGATTCCTTTGTCTATTTTGAATGTGGTAGTGAAATCATAATTTCTAGGGCCATCTGTTCTGGAATACTCGCATGTTGAGGCACCTCCATGCGAAAAAGTCTTCAGCAAGGAATTTCCCCAACAGTGAGTATTTTTTCGAGAAGGTTTGCACGGAAGGGTTTGGATCTGCCGAGGAACTTCCTAGCGAGCGATTCTTCGTTGAGGAACCCTTTAACTTGTTCCATAAAGCTGGTATGGCGATGGAGAGAGATAGAAGCAGAAGAAGTATAACAGGAAATGAAGATATATCTTGGAGATCAGTGTTTGGGATATTCTAGCGTAGATGTAGGTGTTTTTGAAGCACTTCTTTTATTATTTCTCACGCAGGGAGCAGAGCAATAAACACTGGTGAAAGATATAAAAGAAAAAGGAGGTGGGGTCGCCGAGGATGCTCATTTATTGCTGTGAATGCATGCTTCCTTGACCTGTTGAGGCATTTAGGAAGCTATGCCACAGACTAAGCTTGATTGAGGATTCGCGTTCAATTACCTACTTGGTCATTTAAGAGGAAGGGAGCTCTGTCACATCGAGATCTGTCGAGCACTAAATCGACTTTCTTCTAGTCTAAGCCCCAGGATGTTCCGCGTTGGAGTACAAAGGACCGAAAATGCGAAAAGCTGACAGTTAAAGAGGCAGGATAGCACACCTTAGAGCCCCTTAATTGTATATCATGATTGAATCCGATATGAGGCGGTTCGTGGGCTAGAAATGCCAATTTTCAGTACTGGTCAAGATTAACATTGAGCTATGGAGGTAGAAGTGTTTCGCGTCATCACGGGAATGTGGGGGGTTGCAAACACAGCAAACATATATAGACTAGGGCGATATTTATCCGAATCAAGACAAAATATCCCCCTTCCTTCCTTATCGCACAGCACCATTGCGCCCAGTATTCGATCAGCCGTGAAAAAGGCCTTAACATAGCCTATTGCTATCATGCCTAAGTAGTCCGTCAACGGAGTTGCAGAAGTCCACTTCAGCTAGATCCGCTGAGAATCTCGATTGTCACTATTATGCATGGCGGATCGATGACTCGAATCTCATCGCCCAATGTAGCAGTGAAGTCCCATGGGAGGACTGCGGCTCTGCCTGCGTACTACTCTTCTATGATGTCTTAATCGGGCAGTAGTATAGGTAAGTTGTTGAATGCTTACCTCCAGTCTCTATAAAAGGGTGTACATTGGACAAACCGAGTGAACAATTCCAGCCTCTTATCTAAAGAACATCCCTTGATTCCAAAACCGAATCTTCCGCCCAGCAAAAGATAAGAAACTAAGGTTGGTATATCTATTCCTTGTCCATCTGCTATACTTCCTCCAGCACATCTGCAGTTCTTCATACAATCAGCTAATCATGGGCTCTATTCTCAGTAAATCCAAATCCAAAACCTCCTCCGAAAAGTCTACCACAATGGCGCCTCTAGCATTCACCCACTATGCTCAAGCACAGACCGAATTCAAGCCTCCTCTGATTGCAAATGAGAATGCTTTCCTCGGCGATGTTGCAACCTCTGAAACCCTCGATCCCACAGCTCCAATATCTGCCGGTTTCTACCGATTGGAGAAAGGCACACCATTAGTCTACGACTACACATACCATGAAATGAAGATTATCGTTGATGGAGAGTTCGATATCTCTGATGAGACTGGACAAAAGGTGCATGCGGTGAAGGGTGATGTGTTTTATTTCCCAAAGGGAAGTAAGATTACTTTTACAACTGAGACATTTGGATTGGGTTTCTATTGTGGACAGAGAAAGGTATGTTAAATAAGATTAGCGATATAGATATGATGCTAATATCTCCATAGAAGGATGCTGCATAAATTGGAATGGATATTCGAAGTTGGGTGTCATTTAGGCGATTTGCTGCAATCATAATAAATATCTTAATCCTCATGATCTAATCAACCCTTTCTCTTTCCTTCCAATTCATTTCGTCAGGTTTTAACCTCTCCAACCACGGCCATTGGGCATTGAATGTAACATAATTACTTGCTGCGGCGAAGTCGTCAAATTCGCACTCTCATATCCTCCCTCCTCTGGGGTAGAATTCCTGTTCAGTTTCATGACAACAATTGATTGGGACAATTTTTGATTATCCTTCATTTAAACGAAACATCCCAGCATTACCGGTCCGCCGCACCGAAAGGGTGAGTGTCGTTAATATCGAGTGCCTTACTATTTCAATTTCCACTACCTTATGCCGATATTGCGGGGTAGAATTGTGGGGTAGTAGTTTCATCTCAAGACCTGATAAACGTTGATCCTTCTCAGCACATGACCGACGGGAATATTCGCATGATCCTTGATTATAGTGATTCCAAATGATTAATACGATGGGTGATTGCGAAAGTTATGATAAGAAGCGGCACAAAGTCGTTGAATGTTCTCATCCCATCAGAAATCACGCAAGATATGGCAGTCATGAAATTAACAACTATCATTGGGGGCGTTGCCCTTGCTATATCTCCTGTGTTCGCTCTCCAGGCCACGACAACCGTATGTAATCCCAATCCATAATCTCCTTTCAGCTTGTTGACAAATTATATAGCGTTACTATGATGGACAGAAAGGAGCTTGTGGTTGTGGCCCCGCATCTGGCAGCTCCTTGTTTAGCTGGCAGGTTTGTTGCCTCATCCGATCTCATAAACCTCACTGACCTCGCACAGACTGGCATAGCTTCTGGAGTCTATACCGCCGCTGCCTGTCAAGAACTCTACGACCCCGCCGGTCTGTCTTGGTGTGGTACTGGTTGCGGAAAATGCTACAAACTCACCTCTACTGGTAGTGCACCTTGTCAAACTTGCGGCCAAGGCGGTGCTTCAGGGCAATCAATCATTGTTATGGTCACGAATCTTTGCCCAAATAATGGGAATGCTCAGTGGTGTCCTACCCCTGGAGGGACGAACCAATATGGATATCAGTATCACTTCGATATTATGGCACAGAGTGAGGTTTTGGGGGACAATCCCGTGGTGAATTTTGAGGAGGTTACTTGTCCAAGTGCGGCGACGAGTGATTACAGTCAATGTCAATGTGCTACTTAAATACGAGGACGGAAAGAAGCATTACATTGAATTAAGAAAAGGAAAGGTAGGTATGCGGTGATATTTTGAGATGTGGGAGGTGGAGAGAAGTTTTTTCATATAGGCTTAGAGAATGTTCATTTCGGTCATTGCATCTTTGTAGCTCTGAAATATCATCGAGTTTCTACGAGGCCTTCAACATCGTGCTTCACGAAGTCGATGAGACAAACATGTTCCTGGCGTTGATTGATTAGCTGGGAAAATTAAAATGTGTAAAAATCACCTTCATCTGCAGCATGGTCTCGTCGTAGAAGACTTCGAACCGACTAGTTATTCCAGGCGATGTATTCTCAGTTCCAGACCTAACTTTTGTTCTGTAAGCTCTGTAGATTGCAGCTGTTAAGGTGGTCATCTCAGCCATTGCTAGACTGTGCTTGTCAGCAGCGCTTAGTTTAGAAATGGTCACTGACTGTATTCCAATGCACATTCGTCCTCCACTTGAAAATGCCCAAAACCACTTCTTCATTTCCCCAACATTTTTTTTCATTGTCAATCCAACGCTCTGGATTGAATACAAGGGGATCCGGGAACGCATCTAGGTTCCTATGTAATGAATATGGTGACATGCTGACAGTCGTATTTGCAGGGACTTGGTTTCCATCGATCATTGTGTCAATAGGTAGGGATCTTGGTTCGGAAGCTGGTAGAGGTGCATATAGCCTCAAAGTCTCTTTGATAACCGCATCAACGTATGGCAGCTTGCTTGTTGCTTCTGCTGTTGAGATTCCTCGATGGTCCAGAGCCGATGATTCCATGGCCATGACTTCCTCGATCAGTTTCTTTTGGTACTTGACATTTTTCGGGAGAGATAATGCCCAAATCAGAAACATGAGGGTATCACTGGTGGTGTCAATACCAGCGAGCAAGTGATCGGCTGCTTCTGAGGCTATTTCGAGATCTTGTAACCCGCCCTCCTTCTGTGAGAGGTGACTTCCCCAAAGCCGGCCGATGATAGTATTATCTTGCAACTTTTTAGCCTGAGGGGCTTTTGAGAAATTTTCCCAGGCGTTCAAAGCATGTCGTCTTATACCAGTGTAAACGGTCGGTTTATGCTGCGGGAGTAGACCCAGCGTCGATACAATCTTCTCCAATTAGCCGGTCCTAGACATGATCCATTTAGTGTATCGTGGTAGATGTGTTGCGAACCACGATAGCTTTCTTCGAGTTGGATCAAGTATGTCATTCAGGAGAGCGCGATCACCAGAAGAGCCAGTAAGTGAAGAAGTTGCGCCATGTGAGCCGTAAAGAAAATGTGTGATGTTGTCTAGTGAGTAGTAATGGAGGCTACTAAAGATTTCACAGGCAGTGTCTAGATCGCTCTCTAATAGCTTCATATACTCCCAAGTTCTTTCTTCTATAGAAGACGTAGAATACTTGAGAATGTTAGATTTTGAATAAGCGTGATTGAGTAGCTTCTTTCTCTCTCCATGATGTCTTGGACTTCCAAATGTGAAAAGATTCTGATGACCATAAACATCAAACATTCGATAGAAAGAAGTCCGTTCGAAGCCATTACCTGCTCCGTATATAGTCTTCAGGGCGGAAAGACTGTTGAATAAAATTTCATTTGGCCCAATTCTGACAACCGGGCCATACTGCTGGTGAAGTTGATGGATTGTTCTTGTTCGTGAGCCTTTCCAATCGTCGTATGCGAGTCGCCATCTCGATACTGCGTATAAATGTGGGCCGGGAACTCCTTTGATCCTGAGAAAGTTGAGGAGAACATGATACAGCAGTACGAGGAATGCAACAACAACCCACACAACCCAGCTCTCAACGACCCAGGAAAATATAGCTACGGACATAATGACTCCGAGGCTGATAGAACTAACGGCAGACGCAGGGAGAGGCCGAGAAACTCTACAAGATGCCTAGAAAGGGGGAAAATGAGAGTGGGATGGGGCGTTGTATCACGTGAGCTATATTTGAGATGACGCTTTTAGTCACTTTTGAATTGATCCCAGCGTATCGAAACTTTATCTATTATTGAACTACGGAAGCACGAGGGCTAATATTTGTCTCACCGTCTGAGGAGATAGATGAAGGGGTTAAGGGGAACCGGAAAATAAGCTATGCCGAATTTGGCGTAACACCGGTGTTCAAGAATGATGCGCTTGTTTGTGAGGCTAAATCCGAATCGTGACATTGTCTTGAAAGGCATCAAGGGGACTCAAGATGAGGGGAAATAAAATCAGCTCGACCCTGAATAAGGTTAGTTGGCACTTTTACCACGTATATTCATGAATAATGCGTCGTAGGTTTTCGACAGCGTTCAGGTCAACAATACCTATTTTCGCCCTATGTCCTAGGTGTCAGTCATGGATCCAGACGTCAACCGTATCCTTGGGTACTACTTCCAGGGCGATGAACCCGGCAAGAAGTGGTTTTGAAGAAGCTCCTGAAGTGAACGCTCAAATCAAGGACCAGTTTGGAGATCTCGTAGAGAAAGCACGAGAATCAGCATTGATGGACGGAGAAGCCACAAAGCACGCTTGCTTTGATGATTCTACTTGATCAATTTACTCGGAACATTTTCAGAGAGACTCTTGTATCATTCAACTTAGAGTCAATGGGGCGCAATATCACAGTCACCACAATTGCTAAAGAATTCGATCGCGAGTTTCCACCTCTCCGGCAATACTTCTTCTATATGCCTCTGAGCCATGACGAGTCATTGATTAGACAAATTGCAGCAATGGATTTTTTGAGGCTTTTCCTAAACGGGGCAGTGGTGGATCTGAAGAGGGTACTGCGAATGAGGGTTGCATTTTGTGGGCTGCACCGTGATGTAATATCGAAGTTTGGTCGTTTTCCATCGAGGAATGGCAGAGATCTAACGCCAGAGGAGCTTTCATTCCTGAAATAGTACCCATGGGGATTGGACTTGACAGGTATGCAGTCGAAAAATTGAGTTGGACAGTGAAATTTTGGTTGAATGAAGCAACCCTTCAGAACATAGTGGTGCGTGAAGAAATATCCTTTCTTGATTTTACCTAACTTGTATCCTTTAATATCTAACTACCTGTTCTCTATAGCTAGCCTCCAGTAAGCTGTATATAGCTATTTATTCTCTAGTGTCATCTTCTAGCAACATCCCCGTCTTCTACCAACACATCTACAGTGATTTCTCATGCCCAATATTAGTGGCATTCACCTGTGCCGCCGTCAAGTCATCAAGATGACTAACATGACTAGTTGGCACTTGCTTACTGTCATTACCCAATTCTTCTACCAAATAGTGTCGAGACTTCTCGGTGGCCAAGTCTCCACCGAGGAGTGCTGTATCTCCATCGAAATACTTGACAATCTCTTCAAGTGGAGTATTCCGAGTTTCGATGTAGAAGAAGTAAACCACGAGGAACTCGATGAAGAGCCAAACATCGTACACTATATAATACTTCCAATTGAGGGCATCGAGAGCGATTGGATTGACGTATGAGTTGAAGAAGAGTGCAAGATCTACGAACAGGAACATGAGTGTGAGACCCTGTCTTTGTTAGTGGGGCTCTAGTCGAGCGGTAGTGACACATACCTTTGCACGAAGTCTGTATGGTAATATCTCTACACCATATCCTACCAGGAGTCCGGACCAGGCAGAGTTGTAGAATACATAGTATATGAAGATAAAGGCAATCTCAGCATAGCCTGCCGATTTGACGGCGGTCTTGACAAATTCAGCTGCGCAGATAGTCCAGACGCAGAACGATACCATCATTCCTCCTGTGGCAAATAAGAATAGTGGACGTCGACCGAATTTGTCAATGACAAAACACATGCCAAGGGCAGTGATAAAGTTGATGATGTTGAGAATTCCGTTGATTTCGAGTCGAAGTTTCGGGTCTTGCACACCAGCCTTTTGAAGGACGTCACTCATGTAGTAAGACACGAGATTGTTGCCAGACCATTGAGAAAATAGACCGAGGGAGACGAGAATGAGAAGTCGACGACGGTTTCCGGGAGTCTTGAAAAGTTCGAGCCATCCGCTGCCTTCAAGTTCTTGTTCTAGTTTGATGGTGTCGTGGATCTCTCTGAATTCAATCTGGACAAGTTCGTCCTCCACATTGCCGCGAGCATGAGCTTTGGCTAGGATGTGTAACGCTTTCTCGCTTTTACCTTTTGCGATAAGAAATCGTGGTGATTCAGGAACCATCCTGTTCAAATCAGCGACGGAAGTGCCGTTGGAAGGTAAAAGGTGCTTACCAAATCGCAACCAACTGGATTACAGATGGAACTGCTTGGACGATAGAAGGGATTCTCCATGCCCAGGGGCCATTGAGACGGAATGTACCTAGGACAGTCAGTCCCAGTCCCACGTGAGTTTGGAAATACGTACCATATGTGAGCCAAGCGGCGATGATACTACCAAGGTACCAGGTGGAATTGTATATCGTCGTGAAGATAGCTCTGTGTTGAGGATGTGCGAGCTCTGTGATCAACAATGGTGCAGCACCGTGAGCAATGGCCACACCAAAACCAATCAAAAATCTCGCAGCGATGAACATTTGAATGTTGATTCCGATTGACTGCAACACTACTCCAATGATCATGATGATGCATCCAGTCATGACGCCAGCACGTCTGCCAAGTATGTCTGCAATATATGGGGTGATGGGAAGGGCGACGATAGAGCCAACAGACATGATGGCATTCAGAAGTCCTCGTGTTGCAGGATTTGGGTTATTGAACGCTGGTATGTTAGCTGGGTCATTGGAAAGCAACTGGGAGCTTACAATCTTTCCACTGGGTCAATGCTTGGAGACCATTCATCATAGATCCATCATATCCATTTGTGGCAGATGTCAAGACCGCGAACATGATACAGATGTACATGCTTCTCATACCAGGTTCCTTATACCATGTTATTCTAGGGAACTCCTTCCCCCCCACCTCGAAAGTTTTCTTTGATGGCGTGTAGAAAGGCATGTTTGAGAGAAGATAGAAAAGCTTGACTGTGAGGATATGACATGTTGATTGAAACGAATTATATATCTGTGAGCCTCTTTCCATCCGACCGTAGGAGCATGCAGGGCCTGCATTCATCCGTATTTAACCACTCCAATGAGTCAATACCTGGCATTTCATTCGTCGGAGCGGCGGGCGGCTCGTTCGGCGTGAGATGCACTTTGGAGCCTCCTCGGCGCCACTTTTCCGGATATTCTCCCCATATTACCCCAAGATAAAGAACCGCTAAGGAACTCAGGAACGTATCATAACCTCCAATTTTTTTTATATGGATCATTCAAGCGTTCATTTTCTTCTCGACCGGACGACATCTTCTTTCCTCCGAATTTATTTAGCCTGAAAGTCTAGTTCTTATTAGATGTGGATCAACTACCAGGATAAAAGCAACTAGCTGGTACGCAATCGCTATCTGCCGTTGATCGTGCCCAAAGTAAGCTTGATCATGATATTTGGCATCATGATGATCATACGATATGTGCTCGAAGGAGCCATTCCTTTTGATAATCACGTGAAGTGCGCCGTTTCATAGCTGAAGCAGCGGATGCTCAAAAAAGGAGACTCCTTCATCAATGCCTTCTCGTACAAGAATCTCAGCAGGAGCTCTTCATCCGTCCTATTTCATCATTCGGTTGACAGAAATTGTATCCTGTTTCCAATTTGTAGTTTCGTACCTCCCAGAATTCTGTCTGATGAAGTGGACCTCTTCGAGGGCAGCCAAGATCCCGTGATGTGTGCATGACAGGGGAGTTACAGCAATAGCAGTTCATTGGCTTATTATTGTATCTTTTGGCATAGAAAAGGAGGATCAGTCTTTATCCCTGTCCCCATTGCTGATGAGTTCGGCTTTAGTGTTATTTTCTTCCCGTTCTTTCATTTCCGAGTCCATATTCTTGGGAATCTGCCCAGTCTCAATATCATGAGGGCCTAATTCTGGGGATTCACCTCCAAACTCGGCGAGTGTCGTACCGGCTAGCTCCGCTCTAATATGAGGACCATGACGACTGAAATGCCGTGTCAAAGGGCTCTTTTGCCGGGCTCGACGCCGGAACGAGTACAAAGTTGGAGCATTGGCTACGAAAGTAGCAGCAAGGAACTCCCCAGTTGTCCATGTGATTCTGTTCGTTTCGGAAGTAGCGTCTTCAAGTGTTCTGGGGAGCCGAACTCCGGTGACTGCTATGATGACGAATCCAACGGAAAATAAAAAGCCTAGTTGTGCTTTTCTAGCGAGAGGTTAAGTGAGGTTCAGAGTAAGGTGGGGAATCTCTCACTTTTGCCAGTTCAGTCTGACTCCTACCAAGACTGGTATAGGGAGTAAGATTAATAGGACGTCCGTAAACATGTTTGTGCCTCCTGAACGGGTTAGTGGTTGCATTTTAATATCATATGGGAGACCTCACCAACAACGAAAAGCTGAGTGATGGCTTCTGTACATCTGTCTAAACTTGGTCAGTCCGGAATATAGAAAAATTTCGGTGAACCCACCCGTAATAGGTAGAACTTTCCAATAGTGGTCAAACGGATGGCACCCAGTGAAAGTCATAACAATATTAGCGATGAATGTGGTCCCGAGCAGAATCCACAGTCCCCTGACTGATCTTTTCGCCCATGGTAAACTCTTGACCATTCCAGAATAAAAGACAAGTAGGACGCTTTTCTGGATCCACAGCCTCTCGAAATTAGCCTTCATCCCAAGTTGCATATCATAAACTTACAAAATAATGTACAAACATCTGGCAACCAATGTAAACTTGCTCCCAATCTCTCGATGGTGAATGCCAACGTTGCTAAGCTTGTAGGTGTCGCCAAGAGATGGTGATATATTATTTGTTTTCCACAGAATGACCACATGAGTGAGGGCGATTCTTGCGAAGGAGAGAAATATTGCAACGACAGTCAATGCGTCACCCAGATCGAATTTCTTCTTACACCACTTTCCTCCCACGAGCCGAGACACCATGATCAAGATTGATAGAGAACAGCACACCCATACCACAACCAGAGTGTGGTCTGTATCTATAAGCGCCATCGTAGACAGCAAAGAGAGTCTGAGCTATGAAACCAAGATTTAGAATAAAGATAGTCTCAATTTTGACATCAAACTACTTAGTTAATGCCAAGAACGTGGCGGTGTACCTAAATGCTGAATCATCACGGGTATCTTGGCAATGCCGAATCATGAACCTGCCAATCCTGGAATCCGGAATGTAACCGCTGTGGGAACTCATGCATCGGTTTCACGGATGATTTCATGGCTTGTGCATGGATAGATTTCGTACGTGTTCTTATTGGGTCTTTAAGATTACAGAGTGTTCTCATTAGGTCCTTTACCGTAATAAATAATGCCTATTCCTCTGGCAGTCCAGCACAGGTGATAAATGAAGTAGATTGAACAATGAGGTGAAGATATTATTTACGTAATTGAAGCTATTCTCATCAACGCATCTATCCAAGAACGCCCGCTCCCTAAATGCCATGCCTCCGATCGTCGGCTCAATATTGCTGACTGGGGTAATCGCTATGCATAACAGAATTCAGAACATCTAATGGACACCAATCCGGGCTCTTAAACATACCTGATGGCGACGCGTAAAAGTTGTCTGTCATAGGATTTATCGATGAGTAGACTTCGAATGGGAGAGAAACGCCCATGTCGTTGTCGAAAGAGCTCATATCCAGATCGTTATAATCGAAATCGAGCATACCAGGATCGGGTGTAATTGTAGACATCGATTCGAAAGTGCTCGTGTCGAACATAGAATTTGAATCCAAAGTTGAGACCGTCGGCGTACTCGGCGGAGGAAGAGATCTCTCCTCTGGTTCTGAACTCCGACTTGAATTCTCTAACGGAGCCTTTTCGCCAGACACCAAACCCAGACGATCGAGGATTTCATGGACGAGGGGCACGTCGTCTAATTCGATACTTGGGACAATAATGTTATCTGGTTGTATGCTGAGTCTTCGATTCGCATAGAGAACTTTCATTGCGGTTTTATATTTGTGATTTTGCTCCACTAAACGTTCGACATAACTGAGATAATTAGTGGCTGCAGAATGAAACTAGGGAAAAACTCACTCTTGGGAATATTCCTTGCTGGAGTGTGGCGAGCATTTCATATACTCGCATACATCATCTGCCTCTGTGCATCTTGTACAGGGCTTTCCTCCGTCGCACTGGGAAGATTAGTCTAAGTTTTTGGAAAGAGGTTGGAAGAATTACCTTAGTCTTGCGAAGTCTACAACGCATACACGCTCTAATAACTCGTCTTCTAGTAGACTTGCATTTTCTTCTGGACCTTTCCAACATTTCCGATTTTGAGGGTTCCTTTTTGCCCCAGGAATATGAGGAAGATTGGGAAGAAATTGGAGATACGTCGGTGTACATGGTGATGTATTGATGTGTGATGCTTCAAGACTTGAAGGGAAAACCCGGAGTATATAAATTTTGAGGACTCACTCAACTATCCTCGGATTTTAATCCAATCATCTATAATTGGACCAAAATCACCCATTTTGACTGTCAATATGCAAGATAATTAAATGTCCCAACCTTATGACGAAATGCAGCTGTATTGAAGCGAATCAAAACTCTCGATATGTCGGTATTCGGGATCATCCCTTAGCGGGCATATGGCGGCATTCTTTCCAGGATCTCTAGAATCCGTCCACTGAAAATGGAAGGCTTCTAGAAGGTTTACAGAAGGAGTAAGCGCTAGAATGTTGGGATACGGATGGGAGGGATGCAAGATGATTATTCATCGTTTAACAACTTTTGAGACTAAGGACTTAGGAGCCAAACAGAAGACAAAGAAGTATGCAAGTAGTAATGCTCGAGGCTGTAGCCACGTGGAAACCATGGGTCTGAATGAGCTAGATTGCGAAATGGCGCCGCCAGTTTCGATGAGCACTGACTATTTTGAGAGATGAACTTCTCAGCATGTGGTCTGACCTTGAGAAGCTGGTCATCCGTCATATTCCGACATTAAGATCAATTGGCGAAATCGGAAACGACCGTTGTCATGAAAAGCCCCAAGATAGAGGGGTCTTATCATCAATCCCAACTTCTATAGCTAGCCAATCCAATACAGCTCAACTTAGAAGAGATTTTCCCAATATTATCTGTGTCGTCTTCAAGTCGCCATCATACGCTCCTTTCCAGCGAACAATCAAAGAAGATGAAAAGGCTTTGCTGCTGCCTAAACCTTCCCTTCCCAGAATGCGGCCTGCCGTTACGGCTACTTGCCTTACGGGCAGCGCTTGCCTTGGATTCCAGACACTGTCAATTCAAACAACACTTTCATTTAATCTAAACTACGATTATCTGTTGCGTACCCCACTCTATTCGCCCATCCAGCTTTCTCATCCCCAATCCCAACACACATACCCACTATCTCATCTTGATAACCTATTGAGCACTGCTTGATTATGGCTCTTAACTATATCGAGCCTCAAGCGATCCATGAATTCGATAACGACAACTCCACCGCCTATACGATCAACACCCCCCCTGAAACCGTAGTCGGCGACCTCCGAGACGATAATCGCACACCTGAAGGTGTCAAATCCAACTCCTCAGTCCCCTGGCCTGGCTCCACATTTATTATCCGCTCCGTCTCGTCCGGGCACGTACTCACGCTACTTGACGGGAAACTTATGTTGGCATCCCCAGGCGGCTCTGGTTCTATTCACTGGGCTTGCGTAGAAAGTAAAGGCTGGCTTGGATTTCGAAATACTGTCTCGGGGAAGTTCCTGGGTCATGCTGAGAACGGGACTCTGCGCTGTTCGGCTAGGAACCATTGGGGTTGGGAGTACTTTTGCGTTAGGATGAGGCCAGAGGGAGGTTATGTTTTGTACATGACACATTGGGAAAAGCTTTGGCAGGTGGGGATGAAGGATGATTGGGGGGTGCAGAAGCTGGCGAAAATTGAGAGGGATGGAATCGTCTGGGAATTTGTTAAAGTTTAGGAGAGAGAGCAATTTTTCTAGGATTGTAGTTACTCATATATAGATGCTGCGGAAATGATTGTCCGCATTCGATATCGATACCAACCTCTTCTTTCTTCTTCCAGGGTCTGTCTTATCCCAAGTCACCATACTATCCGGCCAGTAATAAAGGTCGGTGATGGACACGGCCGCCACTCACGACTCTCTTTAATACAAATGGCATATTTTCGTCATTGTCGATTCCACCTGCCATAGCCGACCAAGAAACCTCAATTTCAAAGATGCGTAGCGGTCTCCTAAAACCTTGAATCGGAATAAACAAGGTCTTCTCGATATCACCATCGAATGCTGGGAAACTTCCTAGAAGTCTGACCCTAATCTCCTTCAGCCCTTCCATATTTGCAATTGTTTCCCATATATTTTCCCACTTATGTCGTAATGCGAGAAGGATGTCGCGCGTTCAGGGATGGAATGACTCGAAATGTAGAAATACGTATTCAAACAGAACGAAATCGATTCGATACAAGCAAAGGATTTGACAGTGCTGGCGAACACGTGAAAAGTATCGGGACTTTCAAAGTCGAATGCATTTTGAGTATATAGGACTGCGCGTGCTTCTTGGTAACTAGACACATGGGCATGCGTAGCATAGAAGATTGGAAATCTCACATTTGATGGCTCGTTGATAGCAGACCAGTTGTTCCTCCATCAAACCAGCCAATATATTTCCCCTCATTCATTCCAAACCCTCTACATTTGCCAAAGCACAACTATTATATTTATTGCCCCCTAATTGTCTACATCGTTGGCATGAAAGCATTTGAGCTTGATATGATGGTCGTATTTTTCATATAATATGAAGCACTTCTCGTCTGCCAAGTACATAGCCATATATCTGTTCGCGAAGTTCGAGAGGGAGTCGGAAGAGTAGAGATTCCTCTGCTGAGGCGGATTGCTTTAGCGGGGTTGCAATTGAAGGTGGTGTTGGATGATGAGAAAAATGTCGTGATGGTCTGGATAAGAGAGGTGGTGACGATTTCTTTGGCTTTGGCTTGCTCCTGCTAAGCTTTGCCCTCGCTGCCACTTGTTGAGCATTGGATTGACAGATACGGGGCTGTCGAAAGTAAAGCCCATGTTGAATTTAGGGCCGAGCCTATCCTATATAGCACTGTGTAACGTATTTACCGACCGTAACAAAACCTCAACTTCGTCGGCACACCATCTTCGCGTTCCTATAAGTTTAGGCATCGAAAACATTGCTTAAACGATAATTAGGCGCTCTTGATCTGAATGAGCTGTTTCTATCGTTAATATATTTAGTAATGACGATGCTTGGAGGTTAAGCAACAGCAGGGGAAAATGCGGCATCCTCTCATCCGTCATTCTCATGAAACAGAACGCTCTACTGACAACGCGATTCCCCACAGTTTCAAGCTGTCACCAGATCTGAATCTAAATACTTCCCAGCAGGCTAAGTAAGATCTTCAATTATAGACACGGTAGTGGTGGGAAATAATGATGATATTCGCCTGAATAACTTCAGTCCAATTATCCCTTCATGACAAGTGTTATACGGAGCGTTGGAAAGTTGTCTAATGTCTGATATTGAACAATATAACATGGGAATGTGGAAACAATTTATGTACATCTCCAATAACTTTACTTTTATTTTTCAAGCATAGCATCATCACCTCGTAATGTTCTCAATATCTATCATTTCCCTCTCGCTCCTCACACTCTCCTCCTCTTCCCCCATCCCCACCTCCCGAGAACTATCCTTCACAGGAACCAAATACCTCATCAGTTTCGGCGATTCTTACTCCCAAACTGGATTCGACGTCAGCTCCACAGCACCCTCCTCTTCCAACCCCCTCGGAAACCCCGCCTTCCCAGGCTACACCACAGACAATGGTATAAACTGGGTTGGTCACCTCGTCCACACCTACAACACCTCCTTAACACTCTCCTATAACTTTGCATACGGCGGTGCAACCGTCGACGCCTCCCTCGTCGCGCCCTATGAAAGCTCTGTCAAATCGCTGGTTGACCAAACATCCGAGTTCTCTTCCAGCGTAGCGAGCAAACCATCATCTGCGCCATGGACGGCGGAGAACGCACTATTTGCAATATGGATGGGTGTCAATGATGTAGGGAACTCGTATAGTGAGAGTGGGGAAGCGGCGTTGCTGACGAAGATACTGGGACGGTACCTCGATCAAGCGCAAATTATGTATAATGCGGGGGGAAGGAATTTCGTATTTTTGACTGTCCCGCGTATGTTGCCCTCTCTACAATCTTAATAGAGTGATACTGATGCGGATACCTAGCGATCAACAAGACCCCGCTGATGCTCGCGGAGTCCTCCTCAGCACAATCTGAAGAAGCAACAGTTATCGCGTCTTTCAACAGTCAATTGGCTTCTCTGGCAGCAACGTGGAAAAGTCGGAATTCAGGAGCGGTTGTCACGATTGTGGATACGCAGGCGCCGTTTAATACTGCGTTGAGTAATCCGACTGCTTATGGTGCGGGGAGTGGGGGCGCGACGTGTTATAATAGTGATGGGGTAAGTTGTTTGTGGTGGAATAATTATCATCCTGGGCAGGCAATTCAGAAGTTGGTTGCTGCAGCTGTGGCATCGGCGTTGAGTGGGTCGTTCTTCTAGGCTGAAGGGGGAAAGCATACGGCGGGAACGGAGACGCAGATGGAACAGAGAACTGAATTGATTTGAAGTATGGGGGAGTGATTCGCTGTAAATACTTTGGATCCGAGAAATATACATACCCGTCATGTTCTAGCAGTGCTTGTGACATAAGATGGACACAAGGTGGAAGATGCGGAGAATTCAGGGACTAGTACAACATGCCACGGGGAATTGAGGTGAGCCTCTAAATAAGATTTATTCAGCTCTAAACAGAAACTCAACTGGGTATCATCGCGAACACCTATTACCGTCTGGAGCATCCCTCCAGCACCTAGCTCTATAA
>Ga0182030_10012811_pt1 | contig 16749 bp, 15 predicted proteins | sample 812S3MmetaG_FD_121299 | JGI IMG/M metagenome (GOLD analysis project Ga0182030, IMG submission 121299) | Permafrost microbial communities from Stordalen Mire, Sweden - 812S3M metaG (Illumina Assembly) | ecosystem: Environmental > Terrestrial > Soil > Wetlands > Permafrost | place: Sweden...
GAAGCCGAAGCCTTACTCGACATCCGCGCCCTGCCCGGCGAGGACATCGCGAAGTTCTACGACGAGATGGCGAAGGTGATCGCCGACCCGTTAGTGAAGATCGTGCCGATCCCGCCCACGCGCCCGCCCTCGCCCGCTTCGCGCCTCGACACCGAGATGTACCGCGTCATGGAGCAGACGGCGAAGCAGATCTACCCGGGCTCCGCCGTACTGCCTTCGATGTCGACCGGCGCCAGCGATCAGGCGCAGCTGCGCGCGAAGGGCATTCAGTCGTACGGTATCGGCCCGGCTTCGACTGAGGAGGACGCCATCAACTATCCGGCCCATGGCGACGTCGAGCGCCTGGCCGAGTCCTCGCTCTATCCGTTCGTGCAGTACGTATGGAACGTGGTCAACGGCGTCGCCGCCCATCACTAGAGAGCTGTACCGCTGGCGGTCTTGCCGCCGGTGGTTTTACCTGCGCTCAGAACGTCACCCGCGCCGCTTCCGCCAGCGCCATCTCGCGATACACCGCGAGCGCCCAGCCCTCTTTCACCAGCTCGTCATAGCGCCGCGCGACCTTGTTGTAGTAATCCTTCGGGCTCTTGTACATCTTCTTCAGCTGCTCCTTCGTGAGCGCCGTCTCGAAGTTCCCGAGACCGCATAGCTGAGCATCCGGATCCTGCCCGTTTATCCGCCGTGCCAGAATGAATCGATTCGGATTCGCGATCCTTGGTTCCGCGCCCTCATTCGGCACGTGAAAACTCTTCACCGGCACGTCGACGTAAGTGTTACGAATCCCGCCCTTCACGTTGCCGTATTCATCCAGCGCCAGCAGCACGCCCTTCTCGCGATCGAGCATCGGCTTGTTGTCCGGATTGAAGTCGACATAGAACCGGTCCGCATGCGGCGGCGCGACGCCTTTGTCAACCCAAGCCAGCAGCTTGTCGAGCGCCACCGCCATCTCCGCGCCCATCGGATACCGGCTGATCGGGTACCTGCAAGGATCGGGATAATACCCGCCCGCCACGCGCGAATCGATATGCGCCATGCCCGCGAACTCGTACACACGCAGCTTGTCGTTGTCCGGCTGCATAGTCCCGTTACCCGCGTATGTCTCGCGCATTGTCGGCACCAGCATCGTCGGCACATCGAGCAGAGGGATTTGCCCGGGCGCGCTCGTCGGCATGAACCCGTCGTAAATGGGTTTCATCCCCTCCAGCCGCATCGCCATATGCGCGTTGGTCAGATAGTTCGTCGCCACCGCCGCCGACGCCGACGATCCCGCCAGAATCATCTTACGCACGGCGAGCCCGCTCAACGGATTGTCCCGATGATCCGATTTCGCAAGCGCTCCGACCTGCGCCAGAATATCGTTCGCCGCGCCATTCGGCACCACGAGATCCTTGTATCTTGCCTCGTTCGCCTGCGCCAATCCCGCGGGCGTCGACGTCAGAATCTCGAGGCCAATCACGCCCGACGTCATCGCATACGTCTGCGTGAAGTGAAACACCCACGGATTCCCGCTCGGATGCATCGACTCCGCCAGAATCAGACCATTGAACTTCGCGCTGTCCTTCGGCCTGCGAACCACGATGCGCGTCCTGTACGGCGCACCCGCCGCACTAATCCCTGAGACGAAATACTCCCGCGCTTCATAGCCGAACTTCGCGTAGACATCTTTCGCCGGAATCGCCGACTTCGATACGTCGTCATAGTCATCCATGAACGTCTCGAAGAACTCGCCCGGAGCGGTTACCGCCACTGCACTCGGAATAGCCGCGACGGCCTGCTTCACGGGCGCAGTTGGCGCGCCGCGTCCGCGTCCGCCTGCGGGCTGCGCGGGTGCTTGCCCTGCCACCGGAATAGGCAGTTGCCCGAACGCCGTCACCATGGACGCAAAACAACCGATCGCGATCTTAGTGTTCATTTGGTGATATCTTATCCGCGTTAATGCACCGCCGCACTTTCCTCGCCACCACCCTTGGCGCCGCCGCATCCCTCGCCCGCGCCGACACAACGGACCTCACCGCGCTCACCGTCGCCCAGGCCTCCGATCGTCTTCGCCGCAAGACGGTGTCCTCCGTCGACCTCACCCGCGCCTGCCTCGCCCGCATCGACAAACTCCAACCCGTCCTCAACGCCTTCATCACCATCACCGGCGACCGCGCACTCGCCGACGCCCGCATGCTCGACGACGAACTCCGCCACGGCAAATGGCGCGGCCCTCTGCACGGCGTCCCCATCGCGCTCAAGGACAACATCGACACCGCCGGCATCCGCACCACCGGCGCCAGCCAACTTTTCAAAGACCGCGTCCCGACCGAAGACGCCGAAGTCGCTCGCCGCCTGAAAGCCGCCGGTGCCGTGATGCTCGGCAAGCTCAACCTGCACGAATTCGCCTATGGCGGCACCTCCGCGGTCACGTGGTTCGGACCGGTGCACAATCCCTGGAACCCGAAGCTCACTCCTGGCGGTTCCTCCGGCGGACCCGGCGCCGCCGTCGCCGCCGACATGTGTTTCGCCTCCGTCGGCACCGACACCGCCGGCTCGGTTCGCATTCCCGCCAGCTACTGCAGCATCGTCGGACTCATGCCCACTTTCGGCCGCATCAGCATTCGTGGCATCATCCCTCTGTCCTGGGAACTCGACCGCCCCGGCCCCATGTGCAAGTCAGTCGAGGACACTGCGATGCTCCTCAACCTGCTGGCCGGTTACGACGCGCAGGACACCACGACCGTCAACACGCCTGTGCCCGACTACGTGCGCGCCCTCCGCACGTCGACCACTAAGCTCCGCGTTGGCATCCCGCGCAAGCCCTACTTCGACAATCTGAATCCCGATGTCGCAAAAGCCATCGACGCAGCTGTCGCGGTCGTGAAGAAGCTCACTGCCACCATGCTGGACGTCACTCTCCCTACTCCACCCAACGCCGGGCCCCTGATCAGCGTGGAAGCCTACACGTGGCATCAGCAATGGATCGACAAGACTCCCGAGCTGTACGACCCACCCGTTCGCAACGCCATCCAGAACGGCGCCAACGTCAAACCCGCGGTCTACGCACAGGCCCTGCGTGATCTCGCCCGCGTTCGCCGCGAAATCGCGTCTGTCTTCAACCAGGTTGACGTACTCGTCCTGCCCACGATGGCCGATCCGCCTTTCGCCATCGAAACCGGCCTCACGCGCAACGTCAGCGCCCGCAACACATCACCGTTCGACGCCTACGGCATACCGATGATTTCCATCCCCTGCGGCTTCACGAGCGACAACCTGCCCATCGGCCTCCAGATCGGAGCCGCGCCCTGGGCTGAAGGCACCGTGCTTGCGCTTGCTCATGCTTTCGAGCAGGCCACCGAATGGCACACCCGCCGCCCACCGCTTGGCTAGTGTTGAAGTCTCTTGCCTGATGTGGGGTGGGATGCAATCCTGCAGCGGGGTTGTTTAACCCGGCCATTCGCTTGCAACGTCACCGGCCTGCTTCCGGAGAGAGCAGCTTGCCAATGCACGCAGACAGCCGGCGGCAAGACCGCCAGCGGTACATGCTTAACGCCGGCCCCGCCACTTCTCCATATCCCGCCGATCCTTCTTCGACGGACGTCCTTCCGGAAAATCGAAAGTCGGCATTGCCTTCTTCTGTTCCGCAAGCAGCGCACGCGCTTCCCGACTGGCCTCCGTCTCGCGATACAGCGTCTGGGCCACCGACGCGGGTCCGCGCATCTCACTCAGCCCGAGCACTTCGATTTGGAATTCACCGCTGTCGTTCTTCACCCGCAGCATGTCGCCCAGGCGCACCTCGCGCGCGGATTTGGCAGGTTGTCCACCGGCTTCAATGCGGCCGAGTTCGCAGGCTTTTGCCGCCAGCGCGCGAGTCTTGAAGAATCGCGCCGCCCAGAGCCACTTGTCGATCCTCACGCAGCCTTAAGTTCGATGGTGAAGCCGTTCGGATCTTTGAACCGCAGCAGATGCTCGTCTGTCAGCGTCGTCTCCACGCCGAGCTTCTTCAGCTTCTCCGGCGTGATCTTGCGGTCGAAGCCCGCGATGCGCACGCATACGCGCTCAATCGCCGGCTTGGCTTCCGCGGCCACCGGCTCCAACACCAACCGCGTCTGTGCCACCCCGAACGACACCCGCTCCGGCTTCTTCGTTTTGCTCACCGGCGCGCCGAAGAACTTCTCATAATGCGCCGATGCCTTGTCGACATCGGACACCGTCAGCACGATGTGATCCAGACCCACCGCCGCCACCGCCGCGTCGTCCGTCGTAATCCGCGTTGCCGGAATAATCGTTCGCGCCAGGCCGCCCGGCACGCCCAGCAACTGGAGCTTCAGACTGTCGGGATCGGCCGGCATTCCAAGCCGCCCGGGGCCCAGCACAATCCCCGCCGCCTCGAGTGCCTTGCGCATTTCATCCGGCTTGTAATCTTTCACCAGCGCGCAAAAGTGATCGATCTGCGCCGGCTGATCGGGCGATTTCGTGCCGCCAAAAGCAATGTACGCCGATCCCAACCGCACGTAGAAGCGCGGCGGCGGGTCGCGTTCCTGAAACAACTGCGGATCGAATATCCGCCCATACCACTCGGCCGACGCCTTCTGATCCGGCACCGTAAACCCGAGATGCTCGAGGCCAGTCGTCTGCAGAGGAAGCGGCCCGGCCTGCGCAAACGCGCGCGAAACGAGCGGTCCCGCTGCGAGGACTTTCAGCACATCCCGCCGATTCAGCATCGCTATATCTCGAGCTTCCCGGTGCTGTCGCCGAACGAATCCTGCTCAATCCCGAGCTTGTCCAGCATCGACAGCAGCAGATTCGACATCGGCGTATGCGGCGCAAACTTCAGATGTCGGTCGCCCTGCAACCTGCCCGACGCTCCCCCCGCCAGCACCACCGGCAGCGGATCGTGATCGTGCTGATTTCCATTGCTCATGCTGCTGCCGTAGAGCACCATCGAGTGGTCGAGCAGCGTGCCGTCGCCATCGGGCGTCGCCTTGAGTTTATCCAGAAAATACGCGAGCAGCCCCACATGATAGCGATTGATCAGCGCAAACTTGTCCATGGTCGCCCGCACGTTCGAGTGGTGCGACGCCACGTGGAATCCGTCGCGCACCCCGCTCTGCGGATAGACCGCGCCGCTCGTGTCGCGCGCATACATCAGGGTCGCGACCCTTGTAATATCCGCCCGGAACGCCAGCACCTGCAGATCGTACATCACTTTGAAATGATCGTCGAACTGCTCCGGCACGCCCACCGGCGGCTCCGGCAGCTTCAGGTCCTTCGGGGTCTGATTCTCGGCCTTCTGGATGCGCCGCTCGATCTCGCGCACATCGTCCAGATAATCGCTGATGCGCGCGCGGTCCTGCGCCGGCAGTTCCTTGTTCAATGACGCCACTTCCTGCATCACCGAATCCAGCAGGCTGCGCGACTCCACCTTCCGCGCCATCCGCTCCGCCGTCGTCGCGCCCTCGCCGAACAGCTTCTCGAACAGCACCTGCGGATTATGCTCCATGGGCAGCGGCAGCGTCGGCGTCTTCCACGAAATCGTGTTCGTGTACGCGCACGCGTAGCCCGAGCCGCAGTTCAGCCCGTTCTCTTCAATCGCCAGTTCAATCGACGGCAGCGGCGTGTCCTGCCCCAGCTTCGCCGCCACGATCTGATCGATCGTCGTACCCACATGGACACTTCCCTGCTCCGGATGCGAGCCGCTCAGGAAGACCGCCGCGGAGCGTGCATGGTCCGCGCCCGCATCGCTGCCCACACCGCCGGCCTGCGGATGCGCCAGATTGCTGACCACAACCAGACGATCCCGCAGTTTCTCCAGCGGCTTGAGCGTCTCAGTGAACTCGAAGCCCTTACCCTCGGTCGTAGGCGTCCACTTGTCCATCGTCGCGCCGTGCGGCACGTAGATGCACGCCAGCCGGCTCTTCGGATTTGCCGCCGTATCTGCCAGCGCCCGGCCCGCCGGGACCATCGAGTCCAGCAGCGGCAGCGCCACCGCCGCGCCCGCGCCGCGCAGAAAAGTCCGTCTCGCCAGATGCTTCCGCGTAATGAACGCCATGGCCTCTATTCTCCCTCTTTAATTCAGCGCCGCCGTCTTCGTTGCGTCCGCGTCCGCCGGTTTCATCTTCATTTGGAACGGCGCGCTCTTCACGATCCCGATCACGATGGCCGAGAACCGGTCGTCCTTCCGGGCCGCTTCCGTCGTAATCGCGCGCACCGTGGGCATGTCGTAATACTTCAGCGCGCGTCCTGTCCCATAAGTCATGAGCTTCTCGGTCAGTGTCGAGACGAACACATCGGAACGGCTCAGCAGCGCCTCGCGCAGACTCGCCGGACCCGACAGCTTTGTCCCGTCCACCAGCTGCCCGGACGCGTCAATAGCCGCTCCGCCATCCGTCGCACGCCACTTACCGACCAGATCGAAATTCTCCAGCGAGAACCCAATCGGGTCCATGATTTTGTGACACGATGCGCACACCGGATTCTGCCGATGCGCCTCCATCTTGGAGCGCACCGTCATCGCTTTCGCGGCCGAGCCGTCGTCCGGCAGCGCCGGCACGTTGGGAGGAGGCAGCGGCGGCGGCGATCCCAGAATGTTTTCCATCACCCACTTGCCGCGACCCACCGGCGATGTCCGGGTCGCCACAGATGTCACCAGCAACACGCTCCCCTGTCCGAGTAATCCGCGCCGCGCTTCGTCTTTCAGTTCCACGCGCCGGAACCGGCTGCCATACACACCCGGAATGCCGTAGAGTTTCGCCAGTCGCTCATCCACGAACGTGTAATCCGCCTTGAGCAGATCGACCACGCTGCGATCCTCGCGGATGATGCTTTCGAACAGCATCTCCGTCTCGCGCCGGAATGCCTGGCGCAGATTGTCATTGAAGTCCCGCGATTCGGGCCGCGCGCTCTTCAGCTCCCGGAGGAACAGCCACTGTCCCGCGAAATTCTGCACCAGCGCCTGCGACTTCGGGTCCGCCAGCATCCGCCGCGTCTGCTGCGTCAGCACGGCCGGTTCATGCAGTTTGTTCTGTCCCGCCAGCCTGAGCAGTTCCTCATCCGGAATACTGCTCCACAAAAAGAACGACAGCCTCGACGCCAGTTCGATATCGCTGATCGCGTAAATACCACCCGGCTTCGTCCCAGCCGGCTCTTTCTCGAACCGGAAAACGAACCAGGGATCAATCAGCACCCGCGCCAGCGCCGCTTCGATCCCACGCTCGAACGTGCCGTCATTGCGCGCGCCCTGATAAAAGCTCAGCAGCGTTTCCAGATCCTTGTCAGTCGCCGGACGCCGGTACGCGCGCGTTGCGAGCGTCGACAGAATCTTCTTCGCGCACGCCGTCTCTTCCGCCTCGGACGCCGGATGACAAAGGAAGATCTTCCGTCGGCTCGGTGTGTCGCCCGACCCCGTCGCCTTCAGCGGCCCCGTAATCGCCACGCTCTGCACGCCCGCGTTGTTCGCGTACGTGGCATAGATGTCGTCGACGCCCGCCAGATTCTTCTGCTTCAGCGCCGCGCCGATCGTATGCGGACCCGCCTTCACTTCAATGCGCAGATCGGCCGCGCCTTCTGTTCCCGTCGGTTTCACCCTCACGCCGTCAATAGTAATCTCGAGTTCCGGCAGTGCAGCACCCGCACCCACTCCCAGCCCCGAGCTCCGCGCGCGGACCTTGAACGAATACTCGGCATCCAGCGGAAACGTGTAGCGGAACTGCATGCCCCCGCGCGTGCCGAGTGGCAGGCCTTCGATGTGTTCCAGCTGCGACTCATCGCCGGGCACGCGGAACGTCGAGGTCGCCGGCGAGATCGACGGATCGCCCACCGCGATGCGGCTGATCTTCGTCGCCGCCGACACATACCGTTCGAGCAGCGCAGGTGACACACCCAGCGCATCGGCGATGTTGTCGAATCCTTCGCTCGAATCGTCCGCGGGCAGCAGCGTATCCGCGTCCACATCGACCGCGATCAGATCGCGCACCGCATTCGCGTACTCCGCGCGATTCAGCCTGTGAACAATCGTATTCCCCGGATTCGGTTTCGCCGCGGCGGCATAATCCAGCGCCGACTCCAGCTTCACGGTGAAGGCATCGATGGCAGCCCGCTCCGGTCGCGTCGCCCCCGCCGGCGGCATCATCCCCGCGCGCAGTTTGCGGACAACCTTTTCCCACTTCTCCGGCGCATTGCCCACCTGCGCGGGATCCATCCTGTCGAGCATCAGTCCGGCAGTCTTGACCTTCTCGTTGTGACACCCGACGCAGTACTGATCGAGGAACCTTCGCTCGCCAGTCTGCGCCATGGCCGCGGTCGCAGCCGCAAAAAGTACAAGGCAGCCGCGCACCATTTACTTCGTCGCCACCTGTTTCTGCTGCAATCGTTCCAGCAAAGCGATCGTCGATGGCTTCCTCTCCGGCGGATTCGTTGCAAGGAACGTTCCTTCGGCCCACATCATCAGCGTGCGGTTTTCTTTGTCTTTGACATCAATGCGCGCGCCCTTATCCACCAGCAACTGCACAATGTCGTCGGACCCGCGATTCACCGCGCCGAAAATCGCGCGCAGCCCCATCGAGTTCTCCGCGTTCACATCTGCGCCGTGATCGAGACATATCTTCACGGCTTCCATGAGCGATTCCTTCGATTCCGTATACGTCTGCCCGCCCATCCAGTTGATCCCCGCCGCGGCCATCAGCGCCGTTGATCCAGCCAGCGTAGGTATATTCGGGTCTGCCCTGTGTTCGAGCAGGAGCTTCATCACGGTCACGTCGCCTGAAAGCGCCGCGCGCAGGAACGGCGTCTGCCCTGTGAAATCCACCCACGACAGATCGCCGAGACCCATGAGGAACCGCCGCAGCGGCGGAATCTCCGTGGTGCGCGCATTCACGTCCGTGCCGTGCGCCACGATCGCCTGAATCAGCGACAGCACTGCCTCGCGATCCACGCTGTTCCGCCCGTTGCGATCCGTTTCGAGATTCCGCATCTCGACGGCTTCCCACAGCGGCGTGCGGCCCCAGTTGTCGCGCTCATTCACATCCGCGCCGCGTTCGAGAAGGAACTGCGCGACATCCATATGGTTATTGGTGATCGCCATCGCAAACGGCGAGATTTTGTTCACCTCGTCGCGCTTCAGGTCCGCGCCCGCCGCCAGCAGCATGCGCACGATCTCCAACCGCCCGTCGCGCGCCGCATACAGCAGCGCCGTCATTCCGCCCGGCGTGGCTTCCTGATAACCGCGATCCGGCCAGCCGCCGCGCACAATCCCCGCGCCATGCGAACCGCCGCCCGCGTTCGGCGGACGCCGCGCCGGTGTCTTTCCCACCCGCGTCGCCGCGTCGACTTCCGCACCATGATCGATCAGCAGCTTCACAACGTCCGCCCGATTCGCGCGCACCGCGACCATCAGCGCTGTCTCGGCTTCGCGGTCTTTCGCGTTCACCGCGGCGCCGGCGTCAACCAGAGCTTTCACTCCGTCCGCATTCCCCATGCGCGCCGCAATCATCAGCACGGTTTCACCGGTCGGATCGACCGCATTCGAATCGGCGCCCGCCGCGAGCAGCTTGCGGATCATTGCCGGGCTCGCATTCGCGCACGCCAGAGCCAGCGGAGTGATGCCGTCGGGGTCCTTCGCGTTGACATTCGCCTTCGCGCGAATCAGGATATCGACCAGGTCTGCGTCATCCGCGCGCACCGCCCAATGCAGCGCCGTCGTGCCGTCGGACAACGCGCCGTTGACATCTGCGCCGCCCTGAATAAGACCGCGAACCGCCGCTTTGTCACCGTCCAGTGCCGCTGCCGCGACCCGCGAATCGGCCGCCTGAGCCCCCGCCGCCGCCACCGCCAAAACCAGCACGAATCCAGCACTTAACCGCGTCGATAAAGACGTCAACATAGGTCGAAACCGAGGTTATCAAACGGTTTGATCGGGCGCAATCGAGGTCCGTGCCCGCGCCATAATCGCTTCCACCACGCCGGTCTTCGCGTCGGCATAGTCCTGCACATCAGCCCACACCTTCTGCGCCAGACTCAGCTTCGTGCGCGCATACAAATCCCGATCCGAGGCATGGCCGCGCAGCCAGTCGCGGAACATCAACATCCGGTCGGTCTCGGGACAACCGTCCGGGAACACGTGCAGGTTCACCTCAGGTTCAGTCCCCTTCAACATCCGATGCCCGAACCATGCGGGTTCGCGAATACGAAGCCGGTAACCCGCGGCTTCGAGGTCTGGCACGTAGCCCTGTTCCACTGCAGAGTCGGCCACAACCAGGACAATGTCGATGACGGGCTTCGCGGGAAGCCCCGGCACCGCGGTCGACCCCACATGCTCAATCCGCAGCGCCCGCTCTCCCATGGCTGTGCGGATTCTCGCCGCCTGTACGTCAAAGACATCCGGCCAGTTCGGGTCGTAGTCCACGATCCGAACCGGCCCCTTCAGCGATTCCATATCGGTAAAGCGGCCGCTTTATTTCAGGTGGCCTTCCGTCAGATCCCGATTGTTCTCCTCGCAGGAGTATTCGATCAGTTCCTGGCCGTGCGGCATCCGCCAGTAGGTCCGCGTGTTCTTCCAGGGCCGCGTGTAGTACTTCGGATCGTCGACCGTGACCTCGTAATTCATGTGATCGGCGTCCTTGAGCGTCAGCCGCTGGATGACATGGAGCTGGTCGGAAAGCGGATGACCCAGCGTGTCGAGCCGCGTCTTGCCGTTGAAGCCGGTCGTGTCGACCACCAGCGTGTCTCCGTCCCACTTGCCGATCGAGTGCCCGAACCAGGTCGCGTCGAGATCCTTCGGATGCGGACGCCCGTCCATGTAGACCACGTTGAACCACGTGTTCTGCTCGAAGAGGAACGCGAGATATTCGGGGTTCTGCATGATCTGGACCGGATACCCTCCGACGTTCATCGATCGCAGCAGCCCGAACGGCAGGCAGTGGCCGGTGTAATCGAACTTCGAGACGTCATAGGTCCGGAAGTTGTCAGCGCCGGCCGGCGTGTAAGGCAGTTCGCCCGCGCCCTTCTGGTTCTCGCCGTCTTTCGACATATCGGGAACATAGGGGTGCTGCCAGACTCCTTGCAGGTTGGGATGCCCGTCCGGCATTCGCGGGATGACACTATTCTGCGCAACCGCGCTCGACGCAAGAGTCATGAAAGCAAGGATGGTGACAGGCTTCATAGCGGAATCTCAAGCGCAAGATATACCGCGGTCAAAGCCGGCGTCAAGCCGCGCCCGCGGCGCCGCAGAACCCCGGGTTTCGGGTGACAACTGAATATCAGGAAGATTCTTCATGCCCTCAAGGACTTACCTCGCTCCAAGTGCACCGGCCGCCAATCTGTCTGCGACAATGAAGCCGCAATGAAGTCGACAGTCACGCGTTCCCGAACAACCTGCGCTCGCTGCCGGACAAACCTGGATTTTGCCAAACGAACCCGGGGATTCGAACAACCGCGTGCCTTAATGCCACTTCCAGCCACACCCGGGGCATATACTTTCCACTTGGAGCGTCGCGACAGCGGACGTTTTTCCATCACGGGGGCACTGAGAGAATCATGAGTCAAACCAGCCTGGACGACCTGCTGACAGCCATCGGGAATCCGGTGGACATGCTGCGCAACTCGCAGATCGGCCCCTATGCGTTCCCTGTCGTGCGCCACGAATTCAGCAACTGGCGCGACGAACAGCGCTCCTGGCGCGAAACGTGCGCGCTCTTCGATCAGTCCCATCACATGACCGACCTCTACGTGAAGGGTCCCGACGCGCTTCGGCTCTTTTCCGACCTCGGCGTCAACAGCTTCAAAAACTTCAGGGTCAACCAGGCCAAACAGTTCGTCGCCTGCACGCCCGATGGCTATGTCATCGGCGACGCCATCCTTTTTCATCTCGACGAAAACAGTTTCAACCTCGTCGGCCGTCCGCCTGCCGAGAACTGGGTGCAGTTCCACGCGCAGACGGGTGGCTACAACGTCACGGTCGAACGCGACGAGCGCTCCGCCGTCAATCAGGGCCGCCGCAAAACGTACCGGTATCAGGTGCAGGGCCCGCACGCCCAGAAGGTCATGGAGAAAGCCAGCGGCGCGCCCGCTCCCGACATCCGTTTCTTCCATATGGATAAGTTCGTGATCGCCGGCAAAACCGTTCGGGCGCTGCGGCACGGCATGGTGGGACGGCCGGGGTGGGAACTCTTCGGTCCATGGGAAGATGGCGAAATCGTGCGCGACGCCATCGTCGCCGCCGGACAGGAATTCGGCATTCGCCAGGTGGGCGCGCGCACTTATCCGACGTCGTGCCTCGAATCGGGCTGGATTCCTTCGCCGCTCCCGGCAATTTACACGGGCGATAAGCTGAAGCCCTATCGGCGGTGGCTCACTTCGAAGAGCTACGAGGCCATGGCGTCGCTCGGCGGGAGTTTCTATTCCAGCAACATTGAAGACTATTACCTGACGCCCTGGGATCTGGGCTATGGGCAGTTTGTGAAATTCGATCACGAGTTCATCGGCCGCGAAGCGCTGGAGAGAATGGCGGCGCATCAGAAACGCGATAAAGTTACTTTGGTCTGGAACGGTGACGACATTGCGCGCGCTTATCGGTCTCTTTCCGACGAAGGCGGTGACATCGTCAAATACATCGATCTGCCCCTCGCCAACTATGCGACGCTGCCTTACGATAAAGTGCACGTGTCGGGAAAAACGATCGGCGTCTCGACTTACACCGGCTACACTTACAACGAACGCGCCATGATTTCGCTCGCCATGATCGATAAAGAGCACAGCGAGCCCGGCACAGAAGTCACTTTGGTGTGGGGCGAGGAAAAGGGCGGATCGACCAAGCCTACGGTCGAGCGTCACCGGCAGATCGACATTCGCGCCACCGTAGCGCCCGCGCCTTTCGCGGAAGTCGCGCGCACCGCTTATCGCCCGCTCGCAAGAGCATAGAAAGGACCCAATGGCCTATATCTTTCACGAAGACAAGCTGCCGAGGCTGGTATCGGCCGTGCCCGGCCGCGAGCGCACATTCTTCGTCAATAAAGAACTGACGAAGATCGACGACATGCTCGCCGGCATCATGCGCTATAAGCATGGCGCATCATCGCCTTATCACCTGCACGAAGACTGCGAGCACTTTTACTTCATCATGGAAGGCAACGGCACAGTCGAAACCGAGGACACGGTTCGCAAGGTCGGTCCGGGCGACATGGTATTCATACCAGCCGAAGCCAAACACCGGCTGCGCGCAACCGAATCGCCGCTCTTCTACTTCGAATTTCAGGCGCCAAACCGCTTCGTGACCACTATCCTCGACGGTACCCCCGAAGACCTGGTCTGGAACCGTATCGAAGGCGGAGTCTGGGTCCAGACTTAAACCAATGTCCAGCAAACTTACTTTCATCGACACCAACACTCTGCCCCGCCTGCAGACTCCGCAGGGCGAAGTCACTGAAGTCCTGAACAACGCCCTGCAGGGTGCAAAGAACGTCTTAGGCACTCTTCGGTGGCTTCAACCCGGAGAACACTTCAAAGCGGAACCTCAGGACAAGCACCAGCTCATCTACCTGATGGAGGGCAGCGGGAACATCAGTCTCGACAACAAGGACTATGATGTGCCGCGAGGCGCGGGTGTGTATCTTGGCCCATCCGAAACCGCGACTATCAAGGCTTCCACGGGCGATACGGTGAAGCTGTTCCACCTGATCGTTCCGCAGATACCCAAGTAGCCCATGGCAGGCAAAACTTCCCGGGCCAAGGCTGCCGCAGTCGACGACATCTCTCCGGAGATCCATCTGCGCCTGTACCGCGTTCAGGTTGAGCTGCGCGAGTCAGAGCAGCGTGCTTATGACCTTTTCCTGCAGAACCTCGTCAAGGGTACAAGCCATCTTTCGCTGGGCCAGGAAGCCGTCGCGGCCGGTTTCGCAACGGCAATGGAACCGGGCGACCTGACTTTCTGCACCTATCGCGGCCACGCCCATACGCTGGCGCGCGGTGTCCCTATGGACAAGGTTCTCGGCGAACTGATGGGCCGGGACAATGGGCTGCTGCGCGGCAAAGGAGGCTCCATGCACCTGACCTCCGTGGAACACGGCGTCATGGGCTCCTACGCCATCGTCGGCGCCCACATCCCCATCGCCTGCGGCGCCGCATGGCGCGCCCAATATAAAGGCGACAAAGACATCTCCGTCTGTTTTTTCGGCGACGGCACCACGAACATCGGCGCTTTCCATGAGGGTCTCAATCTCGCCGCCATCTGGAAACTCCCCGTGGTCTTTGTCTGCGAAAACAATCTCTACATGGAATACACTCCCATCGGCGATGTCACCGCTGTGCCGGACCCTGCTGCCGGCCGCGCCTCGGCCTATGGGCTGGAACGGATCATCATCGACGGTCAGGATGCCGATGTCGTCTACCGCACCGCCAAATCCGCCTACGACAAAGCCCGCTCGGGCGGCGGACCGTCTCTGATCGAATGCCTGACTTACCGGTATAGCGGCCACTCCCGCGCCGATCCGGCCAAGTATCGCCCTGAGGGCGAACTCGACCACTGGAAAGGTAACCGCGACCCGATTCGCATCTATCGCGAACGGCTTCTGCAACTGGGCGTACCGGAGGAGACTCTTCTCGAAATCGAAGACGTGGTGCGCCAGCGCGTTGACGAGGCCACCGCAATCTGTAAGGCCTCGCCGCCTCCGCCTGCCGACATCCTCAGCACCGACGTTTATGCCGACGGAGGATGCGCATGGCGGAACTGACCTATCGCGAAGCCGTCGCGCGCGGCATCGCACAAGAGATGGAGCGCGACCCCGATGTGGTGTTCCTGGGTGAAGATGTCGCCAAAGCCGGGGGAGTATTTAAATCGACGGTGGGACTCTTCGAGCAATTCGGCCCGCGGCGCGTCCGCGACACGCCCATTTCAGAACAGGCGATTCTTGGCGCGGCCATGGGAGCGGCCATGACCGGTCTTAAGCCGATCGCTGAAATCATGTTCTCTGATTTCATCGCGGTCTGCTTCGACTACCTGGCGAATCAATTCTCCAAGAGCCGCTATATGACCAACGGCCAGGTGAAATGCCCTCTGGTCGTTCGCACGGCCAATGGTGGCGGGTTGCGGTTCGGCGCGCAGCACAGCCAGAGCGTCGAGAACTGGTGCATGATGATTCCTGGTCTTAAGGTGGTCGCACCTTCGACGCCTGCGGATGTTATCGGGCTTCTGGCAGCGTCCGTACGCGATCCCGACCCTGTCATCTTTCTCGAACACAAGTCGCTCTACCCGGTCAAAGGCGAAGTGCCTGACGGCGAAATCGTCGACGAACTGGGTGTTGCGAAAATTGTTCGTTCCGGAAAGGATGCCACGATTCTCGCGCTCGCGCTCATGGTGCCCCGCGCGGTGGCGGCGGCCGACAAACTCAAGGCCGAACACAATATCGACTGCGAAGTAATCGACGTGCGCTCCCTTGTGCCAATGGACACGCAGACGATGCTGAGTTCGCTGAAACGCACCAGCCGTCTGTTCACTGTCGAAGAGAATCCGCGGCTCTGCGGCTGGGGCGCGGAACTCGTGTCGATCCTGGCAGAGGAAGCGTTTTACGATCTGGATGGCCCGCCCGTCCGCATCACAACCCCGCATATCCCGCTTCCTTCGACTGATGTTCTCGAAGACCTGGCGATACCCGGCGTTGATCGTATCGCGGAAGCTATTCGCCGGTCGATGAACTCTTAGAGGCTATTTGTTCCAGCAGGGAGTAGGGTCCCAGCCCTTTCCGTCCGATTCTTTTTTGAAGTTATAAGTCCGGATAAAAGGTCCTGTGAGATAAACGGGATCGTCGACCATAGCGGTTACCACGATGTATAAATCGTTTCTCTGACCGTCAACCAGGTTAACGAACTCGTTCAGTACTGCCTTATCGCTGTAAGGGACTCCGTTTTTCCTGAGATAGCCGGGAAGCATATCAGTGGTCTCGATATGGAGCGTGGCCGTCTTGGGAGGAGGCCCTGGCCTTTGACCAAAGCCACGTCCGCCTGCGTTGAATCCAGGGCCTTCCCATTTGGCCGATGAATAGCCCTGCAGCGACGGCGGGCCGGGCTTCTCCGGCGCGAAGTGCCACGCGCGGCTTTGCGTACCCGCGTCGGCATCAACTTTAAGCGTGTTGTCGTCGGCCCACGTGATGTGCAGACGCCCGGGCCTTTGCATCAGGCCTACGGCGCCATACGCTTTGCACTGGTTCCCATCCGCGATATCCTTATCGGGATCCCACGCGGTTGCGATCTGCCTCGCCTGAGCATTGATGGGCATATAAAGCAGGTCGCCTTTGATGGGGCTTACGCGGAAGCGCCACTCATCCACGATGATCGATACCCAATAGCCGGTGAGGTCGAACGGCGCGCGCGACTTTCCGGTTGGCGGCGGCCCTGTGGGGCCTCCGCGCCCCTGCCCAAACATAAGGCCCGCCAGAAGGAACACACAGAGAAGGCGCTTCATTTCTGACCACTCAGGCCTTTGTAGATGGCCTCCACAAACATATCCGGCGTCCAGTTCGGATTCCTGCCGTAGCGGTCGTTCCAGTCTTCGGTGGGCTTGGCCGCCTTGATCTGCGCCAGAGTCATGTCCTTCTTCATCATCCACTGGACGCGGTCGCGAATGATCGTGCACATGTCGCGGTAGTAAGCCAGGTCGGCTAAGTCTCCGATTCGGCCATGACCTGGAATAAAGAGCGTCCCGCCCTCGGTACGAAATTCCGCTTCCGCCATGTCGTCCAGCTTGTTCAGTGCGTCGAGCACGCCCTGAAAGGTCCCGCCGCGCGC
>Ga0182030_10012812_pt1 | contig 16749 bp, 18 predicted proteins | sample 812S3MmetaG_FD_121299 | JGI IMG/M metagenome (GOLD analysis project Ga0182030, IMG submission 121299) | Permafrost microbial communities from Stordalen Mire, Sweden - 812S3M metaG (Illumina Assembly) | ecosystem: Environmental > Terrestrial > Soil > Wetlands > Permafrost | place: Sweden...
CTCATCATGCGGGCCGCGCAGCAGGTGGCGGCTGCCCCGCTGTACGTGGAGGACTCCTACTCCACGAGCATCATTGAGCTTCGGGCGAAGGCCCGTCGGATGCAGCAGCGGCACGGCATCAGGCTGATCGTGGTGGACTACCTGCAACTGATTCACGGCGGGAAGAAGCGTTACGGCAACCGGCAGGAGGAAATCGCCGACATCTCCCGCGGGCTCAAGGAGCTTGCGAAGGAACTGAGTCTCCCAATCATCGTGGTGGCCCAACTCAACCGCGACTTGGAGCAGGACAAGGGACGGAAACCCCGGCTGTCCGACCTTCGGGAGTCCGGGCAATTAGAGCAGGACGCCGACATTGTGGCCATGCTTTGCCGGCTGCCGGACACGCGGGCCGACGGGGCGCCCGAACCCGCCGAGGGCAACACGATGGACCCGGCCACACTGGTCTGGAACATGAACCTGGGCGTGGTGAAGCAGAAGGACGGACCGACCGGGGACGTGCCCTTGGTGTTCCATCGGTCCTGTACACGATTCGACAATGCGGCGCGGGTGGAGGATGATGAACCGCAGGGCGCGGTGCAGCAGGAATTTGCAGGGTGAAAAATAGTTGAGGAAAGGCGTTGACAATTCTTAATAACTCTGGCATGGTGACGGCATGAACATTCCCACCGATACACAATTCGTCTGCTACTTCCGGGTGAGCACGGACGGCCAGGGCCTGCGCGGCTTGGGCATGGACGCGCAGCGCGCTGCCGTGGCGGGCTTCCTAAACGGGCGGCAGCCATTGCGGGAGTTCGCCGAGGTGGAATGCGGGAAGCGGGTTGACCGGCCGCAACTCCGGGCCGCGCTGGATCTCTGCCGCGACACGGGGGCAACCCTGCTCATCGCCAAGTTGGACCGGCTGGCCCGGAACGCCGCGTTCATGCTTTCACTCCGGGATTCGGGGGTGGAGTTCAAGGCTGCGGACATGCCGGACGCCAGCCGGTTCGTGGTGGGCATCATGGCCCTGGTGGCAGAGCAGGAGCGGGATGCGACCTCCGACCGCACGAAGAAGGCGCTGGCCGCGGCGCGGCTGAGGGGTCGGGTGGGGGGCAACCCGAACCCGGCGGCGGCGGCGGCGCTGGGGCGCGCGGCCCGGGCGCGGCTGGCGGCTGAGAGCCGGTCGCTGCTGCTCCCCATCATCCGGGAGATCCGCGACGTGGGGCGCGTGGGGACGCTCCGGGGCATCGCCAACGCGCTGAACGCCCGGGGGGTGAAGCCGGTAGGGGGCGGGGCGTGGTGGCCGTCTGGGGTGGCAAACGTGCTCAAGGGAGAGGCGGTGTCGGCGTGAGAGAGCCCAACAAGCACGAGAAGGTCGTCCGCATGACCGTGAGCATCACGCCGACGCTCAAGGAGTGGCTGCACAAAACGGCGAAGCGGCAGCGCCGAAGCGTGTCCGGGGTTGTGTCTGGGTTGGTGTCGGACTACCGGCATTCACTGGCGGGGCCTTTTGTGAACACAGAGACGACGTGACCCCTTCCCTCTCCCCATTCAAAGCCCTCCAGGCTGAACTACTGGACTACCTGCGCGCCGCGGGCGTGCTGCTGCCCAACGAGACGCTGGCCGACATCCCGGTGCGGTGGATGCCGAAGAACGCGGAGCAGGTGGAGGCGATGGACCTTGGCATGGCGGGGTTCATACTGGGGGATGAAGTGGGGTTTCCGTTCGCCCCAAACTGGGATTCGGAGGCGCCGAAGAAGAAGGCGCGTCGCTCACGCCGGCCAACTCAGAATGACCTGATACCCGATGGCCGGGAGCCAGTGACGTGCGGCTCATTGTGCATCCTCAACCGCGCGGTGCGTCGCTGGTGAAAACGCGGCCGACCAAAGCTGAGGGTGAGGCGCTGGACGCAGCGGTGAACCGATTCCACGCATCACGAATCCCGGGGAAGTCCTACATGCAGACCGAGATCGCCGAGGCCATCGGGGTCACCGTGCAGGCCGTGGAGCACATTGAGCGAGTGGCACTGGCCAAGATCCGAATCGCTCACCCGGAGCTTGCGGAATGGTTGGAAGATTTTCCGAACAGCCGTTGACAAGAATTATGAGCGGTGTAAAGTGAAAGCGTTATGAAGAACAAACAGGACAAAGACAGGAAGCGCGCCTACGGGGTGAGCCTCTCCGTGGAGGTCCACGGCCAGGCCGTCAAGATGGCGGAGGAGAGCGGGCACAGCGTGTCGGGGTTCATCCAGTCCCTTCTCGTGGGGGCCTGGGAGAACCGATGGAAGAAGATTACCGCGCGGGCCAAGCGCATGGCGGGGAGGCAGGCATGAGCAGAAAGAAAGACGGCGGTCCGGCGTATCCAACCCCGCCAGATTGTTTTGGTGGCATGTCCAAGCGCGAGCTTTATGCGATGGCGGCCATGAAGGGCCTTTGCAGTAACCCCAATGTGGCAACGAGGTTTCCAACGAACGATGCTGATATTCGGGCACTTGAGCATCTAGCACAAGCCGCATTCAAAGTCGCCGACGCCATGATCGCGGAGGGTTCCAAGTGACCCTCACCGAGGCCGAGCGCGATGCCGAGGTCGCCTACCGCTACGAGGAGCGCGCCGGGATGCTGACGCACGGGCAGCGCGATGTCACCCCGGAGGAGGCCGCGGAGATTTTGGACGCTGTGCAAGAGGACATGATGAGGATTGAAAAGGCATGAGAGGCTACACCGACCCAAAACCCACAACCGGCGGGCTCTCCGACGAGGAACTGCGCGACGCCAACATGCGGCACGACCGGGAGAGGAAGGCTCACCCGCAGTATTGGGAGCCGGCGCCTCCGGGCTTCGACGCCACCGACCGAAGGACCTTGCGCGTCGCGGAGATGGATGCGATTGTGATCCCGTGGCGGAACAATTTGCAGGAACAGGCCGCGAAGCAAAACATCTTCGCCCGCATCCTCCACTGAGAGACAGGCCAGTTAAGCCAACCAGCGCGGGGGCGTCAAACCGGGCGGGCAATTCCATATGTGACCGGCATGGTGGCACCTGTCAATTCAGCCGCGGAGTGTTACGCGGGGAGACCCCGCGGAGCCTGAGTATCGGAGGTCATGAATCACCGGGCTGAATTGCCCCCGCCCTGTTACTGGGGCGGGGGCATCCATTTCCAGCAGCCCAGGCGATGATGAGCGAACTCGTACTGCTCGCGCTGCGAATCACTCAGAGCACCCCACTGGGGCTCGACATCCATGTGAACCGCAGTCCGAAGGTAGCAGCTACAAATTCGGCAGTTGCTCAGCTTGTCATCGTGGCGCGTGGTTCGGCCCTTGATCAGCAGTGCCATCAACTCGGCTCCGCCTGAGCAAGCGGCGCACCCACCGGAGATTGGTGCATTGAATGGGCAGCGCGAGCAAATCTCCGCCCGTCGTTCCGCTTCCTCCAAGCTCACCAGCGGGTTCCCGGCGAGCGCCTGCCGAAGCATGGCCCTCGTGCCGGTCACGACATCGGCGATGGTGAAGCGCCGGTTGGGCGCGAGTCTGGGGTCGGTTTCAGCGCACTCCACTGAGTACCTCAGGCAAACCTCCTGCTCAACCTCATCCTCCAACCCGAGGCCCTGTGGCCACCCGTTGGCCCGGCGCCACTCGCGGATGTTCCGCAACAGCATGTCGAAGTCACTGCCCATGCCGACCATCCCCTTCTCAGGAATGTTCAGTTCGAATCGGCCGCCGTAGGGGCACTGCTGTTTGGTGCGGAGTTTCATAAAACGGTTGGCTCCTCAGCGTAATCGGGGTTGGTGTACCACACCGTCATCTGGTCATCGTTGCTCTGGGAGAACTCCCGTTCCTCCTCCTGCCGGGCGCTGCGCTGTGTCTGCTCGAACCGGCTTTCCCAGCGGTCCGGGGCGGCCAGGAGCCCCACGGCGGCCACCGCCCAGCCCTTGATGCGGGCAACCTCGTTGATCATCACGAAGGCATCAGCCAAGTCGGGGGACTTGTGGCACCGCTTCTTGTACGCCTTCTTCTCCTCCAGGGCCTTCTTACTCCGCACGGCCCCGTCTTCTTTGAGGGTGATTTCCTGAATGGAGCAAAGCTCGGCCGCGGTGTCGTTGTCCACGCCCTTGATCTGACCGGAGGCAACCCCGCCGGCTGAACGGAAGTACATTTCCACCCGCTTGTTCTGGTACACCTCGGACCCGGGGCGCTGGTCGGCGGCCGATACCGGGTCCACGGAGGGACTCCCGGAGAACATGATGGGCAGCACCTCAGGGGACCATTCCTCCTGAGCGATCTGGTACACGCCCGAGTCACCTGTGCAGTCGAACCCGAAGTCTCCCGGGCGGCAGTCGTAAGCCTCTCCGCGGTATTGAACGTGGGCGCAGTGGCGCTTCACCTGGTCCACGAGCTGATATTTCTTTGGGCGCGTGCTATTGGCGTCGATCACCAACTCGATGTGGGGCAGGTGCTCGATGCCCAGCTTACCCCCGCCAATCTCACCGAACGCGGCGAAGCGCAGGATGGGCCGGTCCCCGGTCTCGGCCGGGTCCAACACGCCGATGATGCGGAAGTCGGAGCCCGTGAACTGGTGGTGGTTGTAGGCCCCATGTGCCATCAGTTCGGTCTCGGTGAATGGCGTCTTGATGAGACCATCGGGAGGGGGGAATGCCCGGTCGTAGCACCAATGCTCCGGGTCGTTCTCCCGGCCCTGCGACTTGAGCATGGCCATCGCCTTCTCCACGGTCTCCTTCGTGGGAAGGTGTTGGGAGACGCGCGCCGGGGCGGTGACATTGGGGGACTTGAGGAAGTCGAAACGGAGGACTCGGACGGACGAACCATCCTTTCGCGGCTTGCCTTCCCAATGCTCGGTGTCAATTCCTACGGTGTTCCAGCCGTTCTTGGGCTCAGCGAACTGGCCGAATCGGGAGAGGCGCGAGCGGGGGTTGGCGGCTCCCATTTCCAAGAAGAACCCGCCAGCGTCAATTGGGTAGGCATAGAGGTTCTCCGTGGCGGTCCAGATGGCAGCCTGTACAGCCTCCGCCTCGTCGATGAGAACGTACTGGTGCTTCGTGTGGATGCCCTGAATGTTGGCGGCCACGTCCTCGGTGGAGCCTTCCTGCACGGCCATGCCGAAGATGGCGTGCTTGTCATCCGACCGGCCCTCCTCGTCGGAGTATTTCCAGATCGTCTGCGAGTCCACGAAGTTTCCGAACTCACAGCCCAGGGTCTTGTTCAGTGCGCGGTTGAACGAGACGACCTCACCCCACGACCGCTTCCGCATGGACTTCATCGTGGTCGAGCAGATGATGACGCTCGTGTTGGCTGGGTCACAAACCCACGCGAGGCAGGCGAACCCGGTGGCGTTCCGGGTCTTGCAGGAGTTGTGGTGGATGGCACCATCAGCAAAATAGTGCGCAGGCCCGGGCACGGTGATGTCGTAAAAATCATCCTCTTTGGTGGCATGTATTGACACCACGTAAGTTTGTGAGGCTGCATATCCAAGAATGCGCTGCCCGGGGACGAGAGATCCTACGGGCAACCACTGACCGTTCGGCGTGGCGGAAGACGGGACCAAAACCCGGTGCCCGGCGGTTGCTTGGAAGCGCGAGCCGTCAGCCAGTTGAACCTCAAACAACTGCGCCCGCCCCTTAATCCAAGGCACGCTGGCCTGCTTGGGGCCTTCCAATGTCATCACCACGGGCGCGACCCCTCTGGCACACAACTCCCCGATGGGGACCTCGGAACCATCAGCGAGGAGAAGGCGGGTGTCTCCTGACACGCAGTTCTTGCATCCCAACACCGCGACCCACCGTTCTGTGCACGCCGCCTCGATCATGTTAAGCGTCCAGTCATGCCACTCGAACCACCCGGGCACCAGCACGTCAGCGATCTGCCGGAACAGGACGTGCCGCGGCGGTGCCCCTGCGGCGATGCGGTGATTAGCAAAGGCCCATCGGTCGTAGGCGCATTGGTTGGACTTCGTGGTGGGACAACCGTAGTTGAGCAGGGGTGAGGGCATGTCAGGCGGATTTTGTGGGCTCAGCAGGCAAGAGGAACAATAGCATTGCGAACGGGATCAGGCAGAGCCACACCCGAAGTTCGTCGCACAGGCCGAATGCAAGGGACGCGCCATAGAATCCACCAATGAGGATTGCCAGCTTCAATGCCATCCCCACCCGCCGCGTCACCACGGAAAATCTTACCAGTCCAATCACCAACATAACCGTTCCTGCCATAAACGCCCATTCCTCAACCCGCGTCTGCCAGCCAGTGGTGACGTACGGACCGGAGTGGAAGGCCTGTTTGAAGCCCGCCACGTTGCTCGGCCACCCCCACACCTGACCCCATTTCTGAGGCTCGCTGTGCGGCGGGATGGTGCGAGTGAGGCAATAGTGCCTCAGCCACCGCACGTAGGCGGCGCCGGCGGGAATGCTGGCGCAAGCAACGCCGGCCACGAGCACCCTCCGTAGGGAGATGTGCCACCGACCGTTGATACGCTCGAACGACAGAGATCGGTCGATGAGCAACCACATGGGAATAAACAAAGCGACCTCCCGATTGTGAATCTCCAGAGCGAACAGTGGCACGTACCACCACCACGCCGACCTTCGGAACACCAGCATGGCGAACCACGCCCAGGTGATGTAGTCAACCAGATCGCTTGGGTTGAGAACGTGCGTGTCTTGAAAGGCAACAAAGGCGGCGGCCTGGGTGATCGCGAACGGGGCCGCGATGCCGCGCGTCTGCCGAGATGCCCACAGCCCAAAATACGACACAGCGTTTCCAATCACCAGGCACGTGAAAACCGACCAGAGCCACACAGTGGTCCACTCCACCAATTGGTGAGTCGCAATCCACCGAACCGTTTGGGGCAGCAGCACACGGCCAGCCGTGAACTCCCAGTCGGCCTGTCCGTAGGCGATTTGAAGCGCGACACCCGGAACTTCCGTGTACCAGCCGGGGCCGTGGATGGCTGCAACCACTCTGTACTCGACAATGGTGCCAAGTAGGATGATGAGGACGGCCATCGTCAATTGCAGCGCGAGTTTCATACTTTGCGTTTTCCAGGAAAGGCACTAACCACCACGGCGAACGCGGTCAGCAGGAACACCCCAAACAGCATCGGCCAGTTTGAATCGTGCGATGAATCCACCCGCGACACAACGATACCAACCACCAGAATAAAGGCCGACAAGACCAGCCGTGTTCGCTTTGTCGTGGTCACGAGCACACCTGCCAACCGTTCTGTGTGGGCGTGGCGACGACGGGCGCGCCGGTAGGGTCGTAGGCCACACTGACCAGCTTCTTCGGCGTGGCGGGCCAGCCAGAAGCCGTCTTTGGACCCCAGAAGTTGCCCTTGGCGCCATCGTAGGCGAGATCCCCGATGGTGCCTGTCCCCGCGGGGGGCGGCCCGGAAACGAGATGGATCTGGACCAACTGCGAGGCGGGGTTCTGGATGGAGATCGTCAACGTGGTGGCCGAGGTGGCGAAGCCGACCTGCTGGGTGCCCGACGTGTCCAGCCGGCCGGTGCCCGCCACGTAGTAGGGGACCCCGGGGGTCAGGTTGATGGCGCCGGTGACCAGCGACCAGTTAGACAGGGCGACTTCCCCGGTGTTCGACCAGGAGATGACCCTGCCTGGCGGTCCACCGCCCAGGGCAATCCCGATGGCTGGGTTGGCACCACTCGCCGGGGCAAGGCCGGACCCGACGAAGGCGACGGGCGCGCCGTGCTGGATTGTGCCACTGGAAGCGTTGCGCGTACTCGGCATACTGCTTGACTTTACGGCAGGGCGGGAGTTTATTCAAGGAGTATGGCCAATTCTGGCGACGACACCTACAAATTCAAGGACCAGATCGCGTCCTTCGAAGGGGGGATCGACGCCGGACGCTCTCCCTCAGACCTGGAGCCCAACCAGTCGGCCCTTACCCTCAACGCTTCCGTTCGCAACGGTTTCCTCCATCCCCGGCCCGGCTACACGCGGCACCTTCTCACGTTCCCCAATTCCGGGGTGCAGAGCGCGTTCCAGTACGCGTGGTTTCAGGAGGGGGCATTCTTCGACGGAACGGGGGTGCCATGCCTCATCAGCTCGCACGGCGGGCGGCAATTCCGCGTGGACATCGCCTCGTGGCAGGTCACAGAGATCACGGCGACCTCCGGTTACGCGGTGGAGTTGATCTCCCCATTCACCATCCCCGCGGTGGGCAGCACGGTGGCGGTCACGGTGTCGGACGTGGGCCGGTTCACCTTGACCTATCCCTTGGTGACCATTGGGGGGCTTCCGTTCACGCTGACGGCGCTGGGGCCGGGGGCGAACCAGATCACGGTCCAGAACAACGCGAACACGCCCACGCAGACGGTGGGGGAGACCACGACCGCGGTGAACTTCACCGTGCCGGCCGTCGGCGCGACCGTGACGGTTCATCTTGACTCCACGGCCGGGATCTCGCCCGGGGCCATCGTCATCAACGGCCTGAACTTCATCTGCACGCAGGTCCTGAACACGACCAAGATTCTGGCGGAGAACCCGGGCGCGACGGCACAGACCACCATCACCGCGCCGTTCACCGTGCCAGCCGTCGGAACAAACGTGACCCTGCCAGTGGCCAGCGCCGCCCTCATCAGCGCCACACTGCCCGACTTGGAACTGAACGGCATACCCCTGATCGTGGTGAGCAACATTGCGGGGACGGTGACTGTCAAGAACCTCATCGCGGCCAATGCTTTGGTGGTGGTGGCGTCCGGCAAGCCGGTGACGTTCATGTACGACGCCTGCATCGCGGGCAACACGGTGACCAGCGGCTCCCTCGTGACGTTCGCAACCTCAGTCACGTTCACGTCCCTCGACCTCAACAGCCCGACGATTCAGCAGAATTGGTCCTGCGCCCCGGAGCAGTGGTTCCTCCTCCAGGACAACCAGGCGGCGTGCTTCGTTTACGACGGCGCCACCAGCTACCGGGCGCAGCAGTCGAAGTGGCAGGTGCCGACGGGAAACGTCATGTGGTACGCCCAAGGGCGGCTCGGCGTGGCCCTGCCCGACAACCGGACCTACGTGGTGGGGGATGCGGTGTTCGATCCCTCTGGCACCCCCCTCTACAACTACCGGGACGCCGTGCTCTACTTCACGGAGAACAACTACCTCAACGAAGGGGGTGACTTCGTGGCGCGGGTGTTCGGGGCACCCAGCGACGCAGGGGACATCATGGCGGCGTGCGCGGCGGCCCAGACCGATACCAGCCTTGGCGAAGGCAGCATCCTGGTGGGCACCCCATCGGTCATCTTCTCCCTGAACCTGCCGTTCGACCGGACAACGTGGAAGAACACCACGAATCCGTTGCAGACGGCCAGCCCGATTCAAGGCCCCCTGAGCCCGTGGTGCTTCTTCAACGTCAACTCCGATGCGTGGTATCGGGCCAACGACGGCATCCGGTCCTGGGTCCTGGCCCAGCGCCAGTTCAATGGCAGCTACGGGAACGTCTCCATGTCCGCGGAGGTGGACACATACCTCGACGCAGACAGCACGCAGTGGTTGTCGTGGGCATCGGGTTGCTGCTTCGACTCCCGGGCTTTGGTGACGTGCTCCCCCCAATCGAGCCCCGCGGGCATCTACTGGCGCGGACTGCTCGCGCTGGACTTTGAACCTGTGCAGGGCCGGCGCAAGGCCCCCCCGGCGTGGGAATCGGTGTGGAGCGGACTTCGCATCCTCAAGATCATCGCCTGCAAGGTCAACCACCTTGACCGCTGTTTCATGTGGTGTGTGGGGAACAACAACGACATCCAGATTTGGGAACTGACGTTCGACGACACGCAGCGGTGGGACTTCGACGGCACGGACCAGATGCCCATCGTTTACAGCGTTGACTCGCGGAGCTTCGCGTGCGGGGACCGGGATCGGGCGAAGAAGCTGGAGACGGTGCGGGCGAAGATCGCCAACCTCAAGGGGCAACTCAACTGGTCAGCCCTGTTCAAGAGCAACGAGTATCCGTGTTGGGTGCCGTGGGCCAGTGGCACGTTGTGCGCCGTGGGGCAGGATTGCCGTTCGTTCGCTACGGCTGTGGGCGTGACGGTGGTTAACTCCTTCGTGGTGCCCCTGCTCAACGGCACAGTGGCGCTCCCGGTGGCGACGGGAACGGTTACCGCGTGCCCGCCTGGGTCGTGGGTCACCGTGGGCGGCTACAGCTTCGTGGTGGTGTCGAACAACCTCAGCCTCGTGGTGCAGAACCTCATTCCCTACGCGGGGAACGGAACGGCCGTGGTGGCGCCGGGGGCGACCGTTTACCTTTCCACATGCCAAACCCCAGTCGAATACCAGCCGCAAACGCGGTGGCTGCGGCTGCCTACGCCGCCCGATGGTGTGCCAGCCGGTCTCGGTGGCTCCCCCACGCAAGGGGTGCCCTGCCGGGTCGGCTACGAGTTCCAAGTGCGCCTCCAATTCTCGGGCGTGCCCGGCACCTACCCGCCAGGAAGCTGTGACCTGAGCCAGCTTCGGATCTACTGCTCGGACGTGGATGAACTGCTCGGGATGGATCAGCAAGGGGGAACATGAGCACCTGCACCAACTCCATCCCCGGATGCGGCTGCAACCCCGTCTTTCAGGAGGCGAACCTGACGCCGCCCCCGCAGCAGATCCCTGTGACGCCGCCCCCGGTGCCGCCGACGACGTACTGGAACACGGCCCAGACCGCTACCGCGACGTGCCCCGACGCCCCTGTGACCGTCAGCTACACAGTGCCCGCCGGCACGCTCTCCGTGACCACCAACGACCCCAGCGGTCAGGCCACGGTGAATGCACAGGCGCTCGCGCAGGCGCAGGCGCAGGCCAACCTGATGCTCACGCAGGGGGTTTGTGGTGTGGCAGGGAACCTCTCCGGGCTGCTTTGGCTGCTCCCGGCGACGCAGGGCACGACGACGTGCTCCAATTCCGGAAAGAACCGGCATGACGTGTGCGGGGGTTACCCGTCCCCCATCTTGGTGCAGGCCACCGTGACGGGCAACCCCGGCCAACTCTACACGGTCACGCTCCGAATCCGAGGCATCATCGAGACGGAGCACTACTCCGGCAGCGTGGCTGGCACCGCCAATGGCTACCTGTTCACCTGCACGAACGGATCACAGGCTGTGCCCGCGATCAACGATGGCGGCAACGAGTACGCCCTCGTCATCACCAGCCCGGCGCAGACATACTTTCTGAACGGCAACGCGGCCAACCCTGACACCTACTGCCACCCGGTTGACTACAGCATCACCGTGACCATGTACGCCGGGGCCACGGTGAAGCTTTTGGCCTGCTCAGGGGACAACCTGGAGGAGGCGAACGGGTATTTCAACTGCCCACTGTTCCACCTCACCGCCCCGTTCCAGATCCCCGCGGTGTGGACCGCTCTCGTTCCGGTGACGCAGCAGATGACGATTTCAGGGGGTGGCACCAGCCTGACGCTTGGGCAGACGCTCTATTTCGGACCCAGCACGGCCCCGCAATATCCCCTTGTGGTGGCGGCCATTGATCCCAGCGGAACCCTCATAACGGTGAAGAACCTGGTGTCGGCCAACGTGGGGGTGAACCTCCCGAACTTCACGACGATAGCGCAGACGTGGATCTCCCCGGTGTCGGCCACCGACGACGACCCGACGCATCCCATTGGCGTCCTGCAACCTTACGATGGACAATTTGTTCAAATGGACGTAATCTCGATCCAGTAGAGCATGAGTATTCCTGTCAATATAAGTTTTGGGCAGTTGCCGACGGGGTACTGCATGACCAGCTTCCCGCAACTGGCGACGGACATCCTCTCCCTGTTGGTGGCGCAACTCGCCGGGACGTTCACGGGGGTTGTGACGGGGCCGGACAAGCCCCAGGTGTCGGATCAGGACAAGGTGTGGTTCAAGACGGATGCCAGCGGGAACCCCGTTGGCGCGTTCCAGTTCAGCAACGGCCAATGGATCTCAACAAATCCAGTCGCCCCCAATGATCCGTGCCCGCGCCCATGGCTAACGACTTCGGCTAGTGCTCCAACCGACGTGTTCAGCTACGATGGAGGGGATGGCACGGACCCGGTGACCACGCTTCCAACGGAGACCAGTGGCGCGATGTGGACCCTCGTCGGAAGGACCGCAGCGGCTCCCTACGGCACCATGCAGGTGGTGGTTCCAATTGGGGTGGGGACATTCGTAAACCTGGATGGCACGATCAAACAGGTAGGAGGGGGGCAGGGGAACACCCTGAACGCTTCAGCGCAAGTGCAGGCGTCCGCGGACACCAATGGTCAAGAGCTGTATGGTGGCGCCGGTCACGCCCTGCTCGCTCAGGAAACATGGCACCAGCACGGCATTGGGCAAATCAGCCTCAACCCAGGAGGGCCGTATTCCTACATGGCCTTGGAGAACGGCGGGGATGTCACCAGCGGCCGTGGCGTGCTGACACCCAACACGCCGGGGACCATCGTCAAGCAGGCGGTGGCTGGTGTTCTGGCCACCACGATCAGTGACATCACCCACCCTCCTGCTGACGGTTCGAATCCGACGAGCGGCCCCTACTGGACCTTTGAAACCGATGTGCCCGCAGCGGCAACCATTGTCAATAATGGACCTCCGGCCCCAGTGAATACCACGGCATCCGTGTCCCACAACAACCTCCCCCCATTCGTCGCCGTTTACTGGATTCAGCGTACGTCCAGGAAGTACTACGTGGGGGGCTAAACCATGTCACGACGCACCCTCAACGACGCCCTGAATAGCCGGATACCGTCGGCGCTGAACCTGGTGCCGACTGATCCCCGCGTCATCCAGTATATCAACGACGCGACCGAGGACCTCCTGCAACGGGGGCATTGGGTGGGCACCAGCGAGAAATCCACCGTCCAGGTGACCGGCCAACTGATGACGATCCCGCCGCAGTACGCCACCGCGGACCAGTTCGCCATCTGCAACCAGCCGATCCCCCTCCGCGGCCAGTGGTTTGAGTTCAACCCAGGGGGATGGGGAGTCATCAACGATCCGACCCCGAATGCCACGTCCCCGCTGTGGTTCTCCAAGAACGCCCTGCGGAGGAACAACGCCTGCACCTTCCTCGACATCCAGCCGGGCTACCCGACGCAGCTCGTGGTGTCCTGCGACGTGGCGGCTGATGTGGGCACCACCGTTTTGATTGCCGGGTTCGACAACGCGACCCCGCCGAACTGGGTTCGGACCCAGCAGGGAGGGACGTGGGCCGACGGCGAGCTGGTGACCTTGGCGCAAAGCCCGGGCACGACCACCACCACCACATTCTCCAAGATTGTGGGCATCCAGAAGCCGGTCACCGCCGGGCAGTTGTGGATCAAGCAGGCCATCAACTCCACCCTGATTGGAAACCCGCAGTATTGGGAGACCAACCCATCCTACGCGCGTTACCTCATCCCGACCCTTCCCCTTCAAACGGTCCAGGTGGACATCATGGGCAAGCTGGCCTTCCGGCCCGTGGCACTCCCGGCCGACTGGTTGATCATCGGGAACCTCAACGCCCTCAAACTCGCGTGCATGGCGAAGAAATGGGAGGAGGTTGGGACCGGGGAAGCCGTGGGGAAGGCGGCGAACTACATGGGGGGCGCCCTCAACATTTTGAACAACGAACTCGGCCACAACACAGGTGACGGAGAGCAGGTCACGGTGCGGTGGAGTGGTATGAACCCCGCGAGTGGGGAGCCCGACCCGTGCTTGGTATGATGGAGCACTTTCCCAGACTTCGCCGGCTGAAAACGGATGCCGAAATCCTCCGGGTGGCAGAGATTGCCCGGGGGGAGGAGCATATCTGCTTCGACCCGTCGCATGGTATCTGGAAAGACGGGCATCTGGTGGGGCACTTTTCCATCTGCGCCGCGCCATTCGTCATGGGGCATATTCCACGTGGAACACGGCCCCGGGAGAGCGTCAACCTCATCAGTGTGGCCGAGGACATCGCGGCGTCGCAGTTCAACCACGTTTTCTTTCCGGTGGCCAAGACCAGCCCGTTCCACCCCCTCATGGGACGACTGGGATTTGATCAGGTGGCCGAGATGGACCTGTTCTACAAGGAGTTGAAACCGCAATGTCAAGTCTCGTAAACTCTGCGCTGACACCGTTCTTCGGAACAAAGCCACAAATCCCCACCCTGCCGACCGTCTCCCTGTCGGACATGCAGGGCAAGTCCATCGCGGCCAACCAGGCGGCGCTGCCCGGCGCGGAGGCCCTGGCGACCAGCACCAACGCCTTCAATCAGCAGCAGATCCAGCAGATGCTCAACACGATGATCCCGGGTTACTCCGGGATGGCATCGACCATGAGCAAGAATACGGCGGCCATGCTCAACGGGGAGATCCCGGCCGATGTGCAGGATGCGATTTCCAGGAGCGGTTCGGCCCAGGCTCTCGGGGGCGGCTTCGCTGGCAGTGGGATGTCCCACGACCTCGTGGCTCGCGACCTTGGGCTGACGAGCCTGAACCTCATGAACCAAGGCCAAAACTCCCTTGAAAGCTGGACGGGCGAGATGGCGAAGATTACGGAACCGGGCCAGTTCAACGTGCAGAGCGCCTTCATCACCCCGCAGCAGGAGTATGCGGCGACCAACGAGCAGGACATGCAACAGTTCCAGCGGCAGTTGGCGGTGAACGAGGTTGCGGCGGCGCCTGACCCGGTTGCGTCCGGCCTGTTGCAGACGGGCATCTCGGCGCTTGCCGCATTTCGTGGCGGGAACCCTCAGCCGGTGAATAATCAAAGCCTCGGTTTCGCGCAGTCGGCTGGCGGCGGCATGGGAGGCTTTGGGGGCGGGTGGGGGAACCTCGACAACGCTGGCGGCAACGGCATGGGCGGTGCGGGCGGCTACGGGGTTGATGCCGGGCCGTCCTTCGGCGCTGGAATGGGCGGAATGGTCTAAGGCATTATGGCGAACATTTTTGCGGGACAATTTGAGATGCCCGACTGGATGCGGGGTCTCGGCGCGGAGAACCGGAAGGTTGCCGGTCAATTCGGCCAGATCCTCGGCACGGACATCGCCGCGGCCACCCTCATGGCCACGGACAAGGACGTTGACCCTCTGACGGGGCAGGAGCAGCCGTTGTCATTCGGCGCGGCGTACCAGCGCGCGCGCGCCAACCAGGTGGACCCGATGGCGGGAATCAAGGCCCAGCAGATGAAGCTGAACGCCTACGACTCGACGTTCAAGTTGAAGGCGACCAGTATGGCCTTGGACGACGCGCAGAAGGAGCGCGCCGACAAGTTGGACGATCTCCCGACCATGCGGGAGTGGATGAAGCTGCCCAATGATGATGAGTCGAAGTGGACGAACCTGCCGGCCGTGAAAAGCCAATGGGGGCAACAGCAGGTGGATGCTCAGGTGCGGCAGAATGACGGCCGCCAGTTCAAGGAGCAGCAGCTTGAAAACCAGCGGCTCAGCATTCAGAACCGCCTTGATTTGGAGACGATGCGAGAGAAGGCGAAAGCGGATCAACTTGCCACCGCGAAAGAGGCTGACCAGACGCGGGAGGAAACCCGCGCAGCGGGAGTGCTTCATGCCGCGGAAATTCGGAATCAGGGCAACAGGGAGAAATTGGACGCGCAGATGGAGATGCTGAAGTACTCCAAGCTTCCGGCCGCACAGCACGCGAAGCTGCAAGGGATTCTCAAGGAAAAGCACGACCTGAATATTCAATCGGCCGCCGTGCTTCGGAATGAAAAACTGACGCCTGCCGAAAAAACGGACGCTCTGAATGAGTTGCACGATCAGATTCAGGCGGCTGACGAGGAGTGGAGGCAGATTCTTCCCAATGAGACGGCTCCACCTTCGGCGGGTACGGACCCCGGCGACGTTGAGGCCATGACCAAATTGGTGAACGAGGCGGATGCGAAGTCTGCCGCCGCGGCCCCAGGCCCCGAATCGGCCAAGCCCGTTCCTGCCACGCGGTTGCGGTATGATCCTGTCAGCGGGAAACTGTTCCCGGTAACCAAGTAGTCTCATGCCAACGATTGAGGTGGAAGTTCCCAAATTGGGAACCGTTGAGTTTCCAGACGGAACGAGCCATGCCGCCATTACGAAGGCGATTCGTGGTGCGCTTGCGCCGATGCCGTCGGCAACGTCCCCCGGCCAGGGAAGTCCATTCTCCGGTTACGGCCCGTTCGGCGATCCCGCCGGCCGCGAGCAGCACATGGAGGAGGCGCGCACCATCAACCAGTTGGTCGGCGACATCGCGGCTGCGCCAGGAAAGGCGCTGGTGGCGCTTGCGGACATCCCGACACGCATCGCCAATCTTGGCAAGACCCCCGACATGCCGGGGTATGTGCCACTTCTGAGTGAGCGCGGGAAGATCATTGAGATCCCCAAGCTCAACCCTGTGCAGTTGACGGATAGCCCCATTGAGAAAGTGGCGGCTGGGGTTGCCGGGGTGGTCAACCTGCTCACGGGCACCGCCGAGGGGTTCTTGGAGCCTGAGAACGCCTTCGTGATGGCGCTGATGCCCGGCGAGGGAAGCATCGCCAAGGCGGCGTCCCTGGTGTGGGGGGCGCAGACGGCGGCATCCCTGCCCGAGTCCGTGCGGCAGGGGATTGCGGTGATCAATGACCCCAAGGCGAGCCTGTCAGAGAAGGTGGCAGCCGCCGGTCAGCCGGTGGTGCAGGCATACCTCGCTAAGACCATGTTGCAGCACGGGTTGAAGCAGCAGCCATCACCCGCACGGACCGGGGCGACGCTGAACACGCCCCCCGGTGCGGCCCCATTGGCGCCACCCAGGCCAGCCCTATTGGCGCCACCCAGGCCAGCCCTATTGGCGCCACCCAGGCCAGCCC
>Ga0182030_10012813_pt1 | contig 16748 bp, 16 predicted proteins | sample 812S3MmetaG_FD_121299 | JGI IMG/M metagenome (GOLD analysis project Ga0182030, IMG submission 121299) | Permafrost microbial communities from Stordalen Mire, Sweden - 812S3M metaG (Illumina Assembly) | ecosystem: Environmental > Terrestrial > Soil > Wetlands > Permafrost | place: Sweden...
ATTTGCAGCTTGGGCGTTGATTAGGATCATTGTCTTAGCTGGTATCTTTGCTCTATCCCAATCAATTTCCGTAACCGTCTTCCTAGGAAGTGACATCGCAGACACTGTGTAATACCTCGCCGCTTCTTTGATAATAGCATTAACATAAGGGACCCTTTCATCTTGAAAACTATTCCTCCACGCATCCCTGACATCAGGATATAGTCTCTTGATATCCTCGTACGCTCTCTCCTGAAAAACTTGTCCTTCCGGGGTCGAAAGTGATCCAATACAACTCGTCAGCGTCCCCGGAATCGTCTCAAAGCCTCCAGACACCAACGACAAACAAATTGAACTAACTTCCACACCCGTCAATTTCGTCTCCTCATCCTTCAATATCGCCGCCGAAATACAAGGTTTGTCAGTCCCTTTCCTGATCATTTCCCTCACCTGCCCCAACAGTGCATCTAAATATTTGTCTCTACGGTCGCGCAACTCCTTACTTCTCCTATTCTTCTCATTGTTTGGCCAATACCGCATAACGGGTATATAATCCTGATAATTCTCGCTCGCGCTCCTCAACAAACTGATCGCTGACCCCACCTCCAGAATCTCTCGTAACATACTATCATATACGCTATCCATGCGTATCCCATAACACAACGTTAAGGTCGTATTCAATGCATATCGTTGTATATAAGGCCTGACACTAATCTCTTTCATACCATTCCCTGAATCTTGCGCTAGGTCCCGGACGATACAATAGGATTCCAAATCAAACATATCCCAGTAATCCCTGACTTTGGCTCTACCTAACGCTTGGCCGGCCGCCTTTCTTTTGTTCTTGCAGCTTTCATCCCAGGGACTGCTCCCTATTGTGAAACCTTGTGTGCTGCTTATAATTCCATGAAATGTATATAATGTGGGACGATCGATGACTGCGGATTGGTTGCCTATGAGCATGCGTTTGCAGTCTGAGAAGGAGTTTATGACGACGGCGCGTGTATTGCCGAGACGGATTTGGAAGATGGGGAGGTTGTATTTGTGCCACCAGTCCTCGCAGACTGTGGCATGGTCGGCGCCCAGGGAGAGGAGGTGGCCGAAGAGGGGTATGGCGTTGGGGATTTCGGGGATGCCTTTGATATAGGGAATGTCGGTTGAGGTTGTGGCCTGGTGGAGTTAGCTATTATTTGCTATTGTTCGATATCGGGTTGGTATCACTTACGTGGTAGACGGTATAAATGATTAACAGTGTGAAAGCAAAGCCCAATACGAAATCTCTGTTGATTCCAAATATGAACTCTTTCCTGACCTCAGCAGGTAGGAGGTCTTCTAGGTAAGGTATCGCCATGGCTGATACTCGAGATCTCGATATCTCGCTATTCAAGATACTTCAAACTTGACCAGAAATCTTCTTTACAACGACGAGGATCAAACAAAGAGAAGAGAATGCAGATGATAAGAAGTATCCAGACATATATCAAGTATACCTAACTTACCTAATATCACAAACTCACCTATACAATCCTCTATCGCCTCCCATCCCACTCTCACCTCCTCTCACCCCATCCTTATCCACAACATATATATCAACAATAAATTTGCCGAGGCCGATTTCCATTGACCCTCATCACAGCCTCACCCTACACAGCATCTCACTATCTACCTAAAAAGGCAATTCCATCCGAACCAATCCCACCCCACTGCGACAAATCACCCTATCGTCCACCGTAATTACCTCCCCCTTCCGAGCCCGTCGGACAAGCAGTTGCCCGAGATCTTGTCTCGTGTTCCCCCTCCTATCAAATGCACCGTGGAGAGGAAAAAGGGCGCGAGCGTTCCATTTGCAAGCCTTTGTTGCACATCGCATGGGAATCAACGTTCGGGCTAGGTTCTCCGTAAGATGGGATGGGTAAATTGCGGAGTTCGAGTCAAGGGCCTATATCAGATGAGAGATAGGATAGACTTGGGTTTCTCGACTGGAATTGAGAACGGTGCTATAGATGAAGATTATGGAACTAAATCGGAAAGCACATCTGGCTATGAGAATGAAACAGAAGTATTGCGAGTCAGGTGAGATCATCACGTGCACATATTAAGTACGAGAGTTGGTATGTAAGCCATGCTGCTATTTCGCTCTAATTACAATAGTACGCAGATATGTAGTTGTGAGTTTGTGCGCGGCACTCACTATCTCAAGCTACAGTCAATGATTTGATGAGTCGTGACGCGCTGTTGTCGGCCTGTAGTATCCATCCGGTCCCCAGACAACAAATGCAAAAGATGTAAATGCAAAGTAAGCCGTCCTAATTCGCCAATCGCCCTGTCGTAACACCGTCCGGGGTATTTTGAAGAGCCATGATGTATGCAGTAATAAGGAAATCGCTAATTTCTAATTTCAAAAGCAACGCTGAGAACGCCTTCTGTTCGGGTCTGTCGATCGAAAAGCTACGCGCTGTTGGCGATTTGTTGGTGGGTTAGATTATAATAGAGATTTGTGACGATCTATGAGTAGGAATTGAAGTTTGAGGGTGGAGCGGGAGTCGAGGGCTGGAGGAGAGAAGAGATCGAAATTTGGGTGCTGGATTTTCCGCTTGGGCTGGAAGAAGGATGATTTGTGGACGTATCTCTGGAAGTCGTGTAGGAATATGGGGCTTGGGTAATACCGAAAGACGAAATCCCACCGCTGGTGATTTGTCTGTTTATAGGGGCGCCAGAGGTGTACGTGCCGTTGGGGAAAGTGGTATTCTTGCGAGCAGACTGTAGATTTGATAGCTGATGGCCACCATGCATGATATTGTTTGCAAAGCTCATTCCACCAATTTGCATCAAGCCAAACCCATTCATCGAGGATGTTCCAAGTCTCGACGCTCCTTGGGTCTGATATTGTTGCCGCGCGAGAATATTCTGGGACATCAAGTTGTAGTTGTGAGTATTCTGGCTTTGATAAACCGGCTCGTCATCCTGCCCATCCATTTGAGTCGAGTTTGCATCGTCACCATCATCGCCAAATAGGTCGTCAATATCAGTGCCGCCTAGCTGAGCTGAATCGTCGCCATCGTTGCCATCATCGCCAGTCTTGTCGCCCTTTCCTTGAGAATCCTCCCACTCCTTAACGATTTTTGGCTTCAGCGTCTGCCAACCACGTTCAGTGCCACCATCTCGGAAAATACGGCAGGCAGCTTTGTAAGCCTTGGTGTTTTGAACGAACTCCGTGTCGATCTCTGGGAGTTCTTCCTTAGCACGTCTCGTGAAAAGCTCTCTCCGGGCTGCTCGGTTGACGTCGTAAGGCTCTCGATTGCCAACTCTCCTCATCCTGATTCCAGCTTCGATCTTCCGAACTTGCTCCATATGCTTATCATTATCAGCCTTTTTGGCGTCAAAGAATGCGGTACGTCTCTCTTCGAGACCGTCCATAAGCGCTTGATGAGCGGCCTGGGCAGCTGCCTTTTCAGCAGCAGTTTGTGTTGGATCTTCAACGTAGGCAGGTGGGGTAAGAGCATCGTATTCGGCAATGATGCTGTCGATGTCGATGGTTAAATAGTATTTGTAAAGACGCGGTGCACCTCGAGGGCGTACCTCGACATCATCGACGTAGTCGTGGGGCTTCATAAAGGAATCATGCATGCCAACAGGGATGCATTCGAGCATTTTCGTAAGAACTGTTCGGCCAACCTGGTTTCCTCGACTCTTGATCACACGGTCTTCCCTCTCGATCTTGCTCTTCCAGCAGGCCCAGCACCATCTCTTCGACCAGGACCAATGTGTTCTCGACGCATGCTTGTCGTTGCAACCAGGTTCTAAACAACCCTTGCCCCCAAGAAGATTGCTGTACTGTCTCTCAGTAAGACCTTCGGGTGGAGGTGGCATGTCATAGCCAAAGTTTTCTTTGCGGCAATTGACATAGATCGAGTTATAGTTATCGACATAGGTCTTCCAAGTTTTAGAGACGAGGCGTGCTTTGCTGAGGAAGGAAGGCGGGGTAAATTCGAATATTCGCATCCAAATATCTTGGGTAACTTGATGTTTTGCCTGCACGAAATTAGTAGCTAGTAGATCAGCGCATAAGAGCCTACTTACAGGTTCCTTTTTCTCCGCCTTGGCTTTTGCGCGCTTTACTTTTGCGGGCTTATCGGTTTTGGGTTTCTTGGCAATACATTTGTCATCCGACTCACCCTTCCGCTTCTTTGGTGCCATCTTTAAAGATGGTTGTTCTTTGAAGAGTGTGGTTGAAGTTGAAAGGTTTGGAGACCGAGATTCGATTGGAATATATGACCGTTGTGGCCAAGGGTGAATTTTCGGGGCCAGATAAGAAAGTGAATTTGCCGACTGAGATTTTGACTGTAAACCGGAATTTGGCAATCGTCGAGAATGTGTTGACTGCCCAAAAGCCGACCATTGATCAAAATCTGAGAATTGCCCAGAATTTCGCAACGGTTCCAAATTCGACGACAACGAAAGTTGGTTTGATTCTGACGGTTCCTCCACAATCAGAGATTCGACATCTTCTGCTTGTTGGCGATTAAATGTGGGATATGCATTAATTGGCGAATATGAGACAGAGAGACCCTGAGAAGTACTTGAAGATGAACTGGGCTGCGCTGACAATTGGTGGTTAGAAGATCGTGCTAGTTGTCGTGTTTGCGGATTAGATCCATGACCATTTCCGCTTCCTACAAGTTGAAGGTGCTGTATATCTTGATAATGGCTAGAGCGAGAGGACGGCGGTTGGGTAGGATTTGATTGCCCAGAATGATGGTTGCTTCCGAACGAGCCAAATCCTTGACTGCTCCGATTTTGGGTCCTGTTGCTAGGGTATTGCGAAGAGAAAGAACCTGCCAGGGACGACGTCTGTTTTAGTTGTGGGAAAGATTGTCCTGCCTGGAAAGGTTGATTGGTGTTGCTTGGACGTGTTAAGGACGAAGTATTTCCAAAGTCTTGCATACTCTCAGGTCTATGTTGTGTTGGGTTCCTAGAGGAGGTTTGACCGATCAAAGAAGCGTAGGAAGATTGGTCCAATTCGCTGTTGAAGGAGCGTTGCTGTCGATTGCCGAAAGATGCAGTTGCCATATGCTGCGATAGTTTGACATGTGCTAGAGTATCATTGTTAGAAGTCGTCTTTGTGTCAAATGTTGGAGGGCTCTCACAAGTATCTGGTGTTTCCGTGCTCTCACTTCGCCATGCATCTCTCGGACTAATTCTGCCTTCGTCTGAGGACTGATTTCGAGAATCGCTGAAAGCAAGGAAGTCTTCCAGCATTGCTGTATCCAGGTTGGCCAGGGACCGTGATGTCGGGAAGGATATTTGGGGCTGGTTTGTGTGTGCACCTTTTGCGGCGTTCTTCAGAAGCGCTCCGACAATCGATCTGGCGGCAGCTAGGCCGTCCGGATGACGGAAGACACTTTGAAGATCCAAGGGTGAATCAATAGCGTCGAGTGTTTCCTTCGAAGGAGGATCTGAACTCATCGTCGAGGTGCGAGGAGAGGGATCTGGTCGTGGTCTCGCAACGTCGCTCGGGGCACCCCACCAGAGAAACCTGACGTAAGGATCTCGAGGCTTTCATTTACCATGTGCGTGTCGAGTAGTTTGATGATCTATAATTCTGTCGTATGCGCGAGCGTCCCAGAGTGATGGAGTATTGTAGAGTCGTCGTGGTGAAGGAATGTGAGGCTGATTTGTTCCTTCAAGATCGCTTCTTCTCAGCGGACTGCATTTTTGGCAGTGGATGACCGCTAAAAATTGGGATCTGAACTGAGCCATTGAACGAGTAAGGCAAGGATCATGACTTACGCTAGATCTTAGCGAGTGATCTTTGCTTTATTTTTGGCAACAACAACAAACTTCGTCCTTCATTGCAAGCCTTGTGTATTTATGTTTTGAGGAATCGAAGAAATGAATAAAGGAAAGGACGCAGCCTTACGAGGGGGAATGAAGATATGGCAGCAAATCACTATCATTTCTTCTTCCGTACAGGACACGAAATCTACACAGCGCCAGCATTGATTAATTTGGCAGGGTTCTATTCTTATAACGATGGGCTTGACAAGACGCCTTATTGGTAAATCCATTAGGGATTGAGGAGAGCAATAGGTTTCTACAATGCATTCCCTTTTTGGGCGGCGGTTGTCACAAACGAGCCCAATTAAGTGATTCTAAGGGCAAATATAGTTCTCTCATGAGAGGAGCACTAGTGACTGGATGATGATTCTTCTCAATTGCCTCAATAAACTGAGTTGCTGAGGCTTAATGGAAGATGACCAACATCAAAGCCACCTGGTAAAGGCTGTCGTAATCACGTGAGATGAGAATCCGCAGCTGGACAAATATGTCATCCGCCAACCTACCGAAGGCGTGTGATCTGTATGAAGTCTCTTTTTTAAATCCAGAGGCTGGCATGAAAATTAATCGTCTTTTTGTACAGGGTGGTTTTAACACGGGCGTCCCTATGCCTCTTATGAGACATTAATCATTGATTTTAAACGTTATTAGATGAACAGTTTTTCCTTTAGATACAACAAAATGTACAGGCTCTTTTCATTCTAAAGCTATCTTAAACTTGAAACGCTTCGGGATATGCTTCAAGCTCCTGGGCTTAGTAAGAACAAGCCTACCACCCAAGTTGGCCAAGCAAAGAACATTCATTTCTGACCTACCATATTCCTCGTTCTTGTCCCAACTTCCTACCTTACTAAACTAGCATTTTGTTCCAACGTCCGTTGCTTTCCCTGGGATGGGGGGGTTTTGTTTTCTGAACAACTAAACATGCCGCCTTTCTCGGAAAGAAACCTTTTTGATGTCTCTCTCGCAAGTGGATATCACACATTGCAAATGCGCTCCTTCAGAATCTTCCCAGCGAGCCTTGATCTTTCAGATACCTCTTTCAAACGCTCCATACCCAAAAGCCCGATTTTCTTGCTTCCGGCGATTGATGATGAAGCTCCTGCGTACGTCCTCGGGTCATTATAAGCACGCTAGACCTTCTCTCTGGGCAGGAGGGGCCATGTGAGGGATACGGCGGGCTGTGGGACCAGGGCGCGTAGTTTGACGCTTTTGGTGTGCATCACATCGGTGCCCGTGCTTTTGTAACTGGCGTAAATCGTGATAGTGTCTCTGAGAATAGATACAATGAATTCTGATAGCTCTTTCGGAGTCTCGGATTGTACCACAGTCCACCGGCACTGATAATATCACACGCTCGATGCTATATTCGGTAATAAATGCACCAGCTATTGGTAGACAATGATCGCACAAAGCGCAGTCCAGGAAATATCAATCGGTGGCTGTGACTTTCTCAGTAACTGCAAAGTCTCGGGTTTAGTGATGCTGGATCTGGATATCGTTTGTTCGTCTGAAGAGAGTTATTCAACTCGCCTAGTCTAGGAAGCGATCGCAGGTCATTCCCCGGACAGAACCTGCGGTCACGCAATAGCCGAAACGATATCACTCTAACCCGACTTCTCCGTCTCGCTATTAATCATCCGAACCCTAAACTCCCATTCAATAGTGAAGAGTTACAGGAATCAGCTCAGTCTACCTTCATATCTTGCTGACCTAGGGAAAAGATCTGTCGCAAGGTTTTGAAAGGAGATCAGGGCTCTTCCATGGCCTTGATTTTAAGGTCTTCTAAGCTCGCCGGTCCTTATCCCATTAGCTGGTGACTGTTGTTTTCAGTATGGTACAAGCCACATTGTGCCCTGATTCCGACCTCCACTAAAAAAAACACAGCCGAACCACTGGTCAATAAGATACTTCAAGTTCGAAATGAGGTTTAACGAATGACCAAAAATCTCTTTCTTAAGGGGTCTAAAGAACAGAGGAGATGCTAGTGGCGCACAAGGAGAAGAAGCAAGATTTGCAAAACTCTTTAAAAGAAAAAGGTTAGGAGAGTAGAGGTCATGAGATTATACGCTGTAGCCAACCATGTCTTTCAAGCCCGCTGGGGCTATATTTGACCTGATGAGAATGCCGGTTTTATCTAGACCCTCCGCCAAATAGGAAAATAGCCACAACATTCTTGTCATCAAATTGTGCGTGGAATGGGTGAAGCTCGCTTTGGTATCGCCTTTTTGAATCCAGAAACTCAGCGAGCAGTTTTCATCTCTGCTCTGAACAATTCAAGGAATCTGAGACCGAACACGCCAGGCTTTCGGCACAGAATACTAGCCTGCCAGTTCTCGCATTCACAAGGTTCTAGTTTCCGGGTGGCCACCATTGCATGTCGGGGGCCAAGAGCCCATTGACGAGACAAGCGCTATCACTCTTGGGATGTCTTTTGATCATATAATTTTAATTATAGACTCGCTCTTTTTCCTCGCCACCGCGTCTGGCCTTCTGTATCAGATGGTGCTTCATAGCGATAAAGGAGCGAGTTCATCAAGCCAAGCTCCTTTAAGACGGTGTCGAGGCGACGGAAAACCCCAGGGATTGATCTGGCCATTGCTAACTTCGTGGGCGCATTTCCTTAGCATCCGTAGGGACCCCAATGTACTTTGAGGACGATTTTTGGAATCAGTTGGTGTATGTTTCTCCTTTCACCATCCGACCTCATCCACACAAAATGCGACACTGGAATAACTTCAATCGTCTGGAATGAATGGCCTTTGCCTCCCACTTCGCGCAACCCTCAGACTCGATGTGACAGATCTTGATCACTGGATCGATCAGACACATTGGTTTCGCTCTCTGCTTGTCCTTTTCATCTGGTTTGAAGGGAGGAAGGGCGGTTCGTCGCTACCTTTCCCTCGGCAAACATGCCCGCTTTGGATCTTATTTTGTTTTTTGTTTTTTTGTTTTTGGCTCTCCCCCATTGGCCAACCCCGCATCTCCAAATTATCGCAAACCTTCATATTTTATCATTTTATTCAATGACCAAGCTTTGGCGCGCATCGTTTCTAATACGTTAACTTTCACCTATACAAGATCTCCGCGCTCAAGCCCCCCGATACCAGATTCGCGGGGGTTTTCAACTTTTTGTTCGCTCTGATCTTCTCTATTTTCTTCCTATTCGGATAGTCTAGAATTGACCAGAGTCGCGCATTAACCTCATCAGGAAAATTTCATTCTACCCTCCCCGCAAGCTACCTTTAGCTGGGGTCCGTAGAATACGGAGTCGCACCGAAGTCATGGTGTTGGCCTCCGAGTGGATGGTCGGCCGCAACCTAATTCCTGATCTGCAGCTGCGTAAACACCGCATGCCTCTTTCTCTGTAATCTTCTTTCATTATTTTATTGTTATTATTATTATTAATCGTATCAGCTGAGAAATACCGTGGCAAGGGTCTACAGCAACATAAAAGACCACAGCTTTTGGTGTTGACCTTGGCTGTGCCGGCAGCTCATCTATTCCAAGATGTTTGGATTCAAATCCAAGAAGAGTGAGTCATTACCCCGGGGGCCCACTACCTATAGAAAATCCCATCCCTAATATGTGATCAGACGAGGCAGCATCGCATGCAGTCTCCGCAGACAAGGAGCCTGGCTTCAAGAACGAGGGCAACCACTACTACGACCCAAATCTACCGAGCAATGGCGAACCCGTCGAATACGATGACCTGCACGTCGTCTGCCCATCCCATACCACCGAGAAGAAGCTTATGGCGAAGATCGACCTTCGAGTGATGCCCTTCCTTTGCATACTCTACCTTCTTGCCTTCCTCGACCGTGTTAATATTGCCAATGCGCGCTCCTTCAAGCTCACGACAGACCTGAACCTACGGAATGTGGAATACAATACGGCACTCACAATTTTTTTCGTGCCATATGTGGTGTTTGAAATTCCCTCGAATGTACTTCTCAAACGTTTCAGTCCAAGAATATGGCTCTCTGGATGCATGTTCTTGTTCGGTGTTGTGAGCGTGTGCCAAGGTCTGGTCCAGAATTATAGCGGCTTACTAGCAACTCGATTCTTCCTTGGCCTTTTTGAAGCCGGCATGTTTCCAGGCTGCTTCTATCTCATCGGGATGTGGTACAAACGAAGTGAAGCACAACGTCGATATTCTTTCTTCTTCAGCAGCACAACATTGGCAGGTGCTTTTGGTGGACTCCTTGCATCCGCCATTGGCAAGATGGAAGGGATCCGAGGCTACAATGCTTGGCGTTGGATCTTTATCCTTGAAGGCATCTTAACCGCCGTTGTAGCAATTGCTTTTTTCTTCTTGATCCCATCGTTCCCCGAGGATGCGGCTTGGCTCACCGAAGAAGAGAAAGTGTACGTCCAGGCTCGTCTCCGAGCTGACCAAGGCCGGTCAGCCGCCGAGCGCAAAATTACTCTCCGAGATGTCGGGCGCGTATTCAAAGACTTCAAAGTCTTCCTCGGAGGATTAATGTATTTTGGAATGATAGTCCCAGCTTACGGCTATGCCTTCTTCGCTCCCACAATCATTGCAACATACCACTACTCGCCTGTCGAAACGCAACTTCACAGCGTGCCACCATGGGCATCCGCTTTTGCCTTTGCAATGATTATAGCTTTCTGCTCTGATTTTACAAGACATCGATTCTTATTCACTATTATCCCCATATGTGTCTCCATTGCCGGTTTCGCAATTTTGATCACTGTCCACCATAACACCAAGCTCGAGTACGCAGCCCTGTTTCTTGTGACTATGGGAACCTACTCCGCTATGCCTGTCATAGTCTGTTGGTTTAATATGAATCTTGGAGGGCACCATCGACGTGCTGTTGGTACGGCATGGCAAGTTGGATTCGGCAATATCGGGGGTATTATCGCCACGTATGCATTCTTACAGACCGATGCGCCGTACTATAAAAAAGGGTATAGTGTTTGTCTTTCTTTTTTGTGTTTGAGCGCAGCAAGTTGTTGCGCGTACGCTGCAGCGGTCACGGTCCAAAATAGGAAGAGGGATAAGAGTCCAACTGATGTAGGAATGACGGAGTATGAGAAGACGGAACTGGGTGTAAGCATATCCCTATCTATGAGTTGAACTTTTGCTAATCGAGATATAGGATATGAGTCCAGATTACCGATATCTACTATAGAAATTTAGTTGGAATATGAAATGCAAAATTTTTCTACACGCGAGCTTCAAAGTTTGGGACTTGACCTTGGATGAGTGATTAGCGTTCAGTTGGCTCTGGGTATGATTAAGGTTTTTTGAGCTCCCTCCTACCTCGGTAGGAAGGAAATGTCCGAAAAGTCGAGGATATACAAAAAGACTCGCATCCTCCTCGCTTTCTTCAAGATCGGGCCCGACATCACATCAATCCATGGCCAAGGCCTGTTGAGCTCTGCTATAAAGACCTGAGATTCAAGGAAGACACACGTGCTCAAGGAAGGATTTCACGGGGAGCATTTTGCGATGTGCAACAATTTTTCCATAAAGTTTTTGAGAGTTTAGACCCCATTATAACTGAATTATGATTTAAGTTGGCGCTGTTGTGGAATTTACCCACTTGAGCTTCCCATACTGGCGCTCAGATTACCTGATATCTGAATAAGAATCCACGTGCTGCAAGCAATGAGTATCGTTGAATTCTAAGGTATCAGACTGACTGATATCTGAGTCAGAAAACACGTGAATGGTTTTACGGGGAGAAGATGAAAAATGCGATGTGCAACAGTCCTCCGAGAATCGTTTGAAGGTTTAGCTTTAATAATAGTGGCTGGAGTTGAGTTTGACGAGGTGGTTGATGATAATGGGTTTTTATGAACTCTATTTGGAGTACATGTCTGGGTACCTACCTTACTTTACCTCATTCACCTAAGTCCTTGGAAATTTTGTTGCACATCGCCAATGTTTGAATTATTGTCAGATATTGGAAATTAAGAGTCTAGCATCCAAAGGAAATATTCACTATATAATCGAAACTTGAATATTTTGTTGCACGTCTTCATTGTCTCAACTGTGTGGATCCGGATTTGGGAATGGTAGTAGGTTAATTAGTGTTCAAGAGAGGGGAGAGATGCAAGGACAAAATATTTCATTATAATTAATATGTCGATACCAATTCTTGAAACGATACCAAGATAATATTTGAGTACACAGAGTAGAAATTATACAAATTTGGGTCTTCTGTCCACATCCATCTACCCCTTCACCAACTTACTCCCATCCACAAACTCCCAAACCACAATATCTCCAGTCCTCCTCGGATCATCATGCCACAGACTATTCCCCGTCCTCCACACCTCCCTCATTTTGAAACCCTTCACCGTCTCCTCATAATGATCCCTTACCGCGCCCTCTATTCCCTCAAATCCAACGATATACCTCGGCCACGCCCTTTCTGGGCTATTCCCAATTTCCTCATTTAAGAACTTGGCAGGGTCATCATAAAACCTATCTGCCTCATCCCTGTACCCCTCCCTCTCCCCCACTGGCACCTCAAGCGGAGGCTCACACGTCAACGCCCAGGCTTTCAATCCGGAGTAGAAGAGTTGACTTCGCCAGGGCGTAGAATGACATGGCATGAGGAAAGCGGCGAATGTTTCGCTCGGATCATAATCCGTGATTTTTGGGGCGTTGAGGGAGAATTGGTTTGCGAGGGGAGAGGACAGAGGAACACCACGTGCATCGAGCGCGAGGGCTTCGTATTGGGTGCGGATGTATTTTGTTACTGCGGATGGCCCACGTTGATGGGAGAGGGTTGTGAAACCCGCAATCGAGAGGTTTAGGAGGAGGATGAGAAACAGAAGGGCTTTTCTCCTGAGTACGGTTTCGATTTTAGAAGAAGGAGAGGAGGGGAAGGTTGAGGTGTGGACGGTGGTTGTGGTGGTGTTGGTGAAGAAGTGGGAGATAGAGGGCCCGGTGAGGATGTGGAGGAGGGGCAGCAGGGGGTAGATGAAGCGGACTTCTTTGTGGGAGATTAGGCTTAGGGTTGCGAGGGTGGTGAGGATTGTGGTGGTGAAGAGGAATTGGAGACCGGATCCTGATGTTGCTTTGTATAGAGCGACGAGGGAGAAGGGAAGATAAGTTGTAAGGAGGAGAGGCAGGCCTTGGCTTAGGAAGTAATGCCAGTCGTTGCGTCCATAGAAGACGGCGAGGTCTTTGGTGACGTTGAAGGAAAACCATTGGTACGGTGGGAAGGTCCAGGTGTTAAAGTAGATTCGATCGGAGAGCGCTGAGATAAGAAGAAGAGCTGCACCACAGAGCAAGCTTTCGCGGAGGACGATAAAGTAGTCAGACTTGGAGAGGTGAGTAGTCGGGGAGAACAAGCGTGTGAGGGTTGGCATCAGGATGCAAAACCAGATCAAAAGGTTGGTGGGCCGGAGAATACAGGCCGTTGCAGCGAGGCAGAGGGAGATACGAAGACTTTAATTTTGTTAGCACAAGCCTGTGGAAGCTGATAAGGCAAAGTACTCCATGATTGACTTGTAAGACTGGAAAAGGCTCGGTGTGGCCGAGGTCTTGGCAGGGGCAGAACCAACCACCCCGCCATCCGTTGACTTTACCGTCGATGATGATATAGAATTTACTGTCATTGCCCAAGGCCAGTAATACAGTGCAGCGATAGTCAAGAACGTCTCGAGGCAATTTGAAAACGTCCTCGTTGAGCAAAACCAGTGCCATGGACTGAACATGGTCATTAGGAGCTAAGATCTTTAGCAAAATACCACATATCTACCCCAGCCACTTTTACTCACGGTAGCCGTGGTACCACTGCCGCCTATACCATACATTTTCTCCGCCAGTTTCCAGGTATAGAAATCAGTGCCTGCTGCAAAAAGCCCCTGTACTACATTCGGAATTATGGATAGAATCATAGCCCGGAACTGTGGAAAGAATCCAAGATACTCCATCGGCTTATCCGCAACATAGTAAATTGCTGCAAATAAGGCCGGATGCAATGATGACCGTAAGCGATGTTGCCATTCCTGCTTGGTATCAGTGACTGAGACTTGTGTCGGGAGAAATACACATACCCACGTGATCCATGCTCCACTTTGAGATCCAAAAGCCATCTGCCACGCTGGCTCCAAAGATTGGAAATATTCATCGGGCTGGAAGAATGTTCGAACACAGAGAGCGTTGATGAATCGGAATACCAATAGTAAGGTCAATGTATCCTTGGTGTTTTGTTCATTGACCAAAGGATAAAGATCGTTCTCATCATGAGTTTGGGATTTGATTTCCTCTAGTTTTTCTAGATGCTCCTTGGTCGGGAGCGGGGGGTCTTTTGTGGTATCCATCTTGGGAAAATAAAAATTCCAATGTTCTGGTTTCAAAAAACAGCAAATTGTGAAATCCAAATATCAAGAGATTGATCCATCCCGTCTCCAAAGAGATGACGCTCCACGTGTTTTGATAGACGAGGAAAATCCCCCAGTCGTCATATGTTGAAACGGCCTTACTTCGCTTAATTCCTCAACAGTCAAATTCTCAAACACCTTTATAGTACTACTACTACTAGTATCAAGTCATATTATTTATCGCCCTTATTCGATCACTCATATTCTCAAACACCTTTAATCAGTCAGCCCAGTCCGTCTCTACGCCGCATTGTATCGGCCTTACGCATCATTGGTAGAGCAGCCAATCACGAGACCTGTCAGCCAATGGCCTGGCCAGTATTTAATCAATTTAGCTGATAGGCCAATATCATCCTGGCTGCTGAACATCCCAGGCTGAAACCCCCCCGCTATCGCCGTAAACCCTTAGGCCTTTCTTCCCCTATGCGCAGGACTTGACGATGATAAAGGCCATCCGATCCCTAAAGGCAAGAATGAACGCGAAAAACACACAACTTGAAAAATCTGTTAGTCAACTAAGTAGTCATGCGTAAGATAGGTAGGATCCATTCGCATCTACTTGCACTTAAAGGTCTAGTTTCATTCCAATTTTGCTTCCAACATTTTCTATATAGAATGGCTCCACCACCCGGTCCCTTCCACTTCTCGCATTCTTTTCTCTCTCTCATAAACAAACATACCCTAACTGGAACATATTGTCATCACTTCTTAGAATAATTTACACTTCACACACGTCAATCATGGCACCACACGCAGACGTCGATACGAATGGAAGTACACTCAAACCTACTGCCCCAACATTTCAACCTATTGCTGCCCTTGCAGAATCGAAATACCATGCAACCTCAACTGCAGGCGCAATTGAAGCCGAGCACGAATACGCTGCACACAATTACCATCCTCTTCCTGTAGTCTTTGCTCGCGCGGAAGGCTCCACAGTGTGGGATCCGGAAGGAAAGCAATACATCGACTGTCTGTCAGCATACAGCGCTGTCAACCAAGGGCATTGTCACCCCGAGCTCGTGAAAGCGTTATGCGAACAGGCGCAACGGCTTACTCTTTCCTCGCGAGCATTCCATAATGATGTCTTCCCAAAATGGGCAGAGAAGGTCAGGAATGTTTTTGGGTATGACATGGTTTTGCCCATGAACACTGGTGCGGAAGCAGTTGAGACCGCGATCAAGATTGCAAGAAAGTGGGCATACAAAGTTAAGGGAGTTGAGCAAAACAAGGCCTTGGTCTTTGCATGCACAGAGAATTTCCACGGCCGAACAGTATGTTTCAATTTGAATTCGAGGGAAGCGTTTGCTAATCTTCAAAAAATCAAAGATGACTGCGATTTCTATGTCCACGGATCCCGAGTCTCGCGATAACTACGGGCCTTATGTTCCAGGCGTAGGCGCAGTCTGCCCATCTACCAAGAAGTCCATTCGATTTAATAATATCCCTGACCTGGAGGCAGCATTAGAAGCACATGGAAAGGATACCGCCGCATTTATTGTGGAGCCCATCCAAGGAGAAGCTGGAGTTGTTGTTCCGGCGGACGATTACCTCACTAAGGTCCACGAGCTCTGCAAGAAGCATAATGTTCTTCTCATCTGTGATGAAATTCAGACCGGTATCGGACGAACAGGACGTATGCTGTGCTCCCAATGGGCAAACATCAAGCCAGACATGGTCACCCTTGGCAAGGCTATCTCAGGCGGCATGTACCCTGTCTCTTGCGTTCTAAGCTCTAAAGAAATCATGCTTACGGTCGAACCTGGCACCCACGGCTCAACTTACGGCGGCAACCCCCTCGGTTGCGCAGTCTCAATTCGGGCCTTGGAGATTATGGAAGAAGAGAAGTTGACCGAGCGGGCTGAGTACTTGGGCAAAATCCTCCGCCAAGGTCTCGCTGATCTCAATTCCCCAATGATCAAGCTCGTTCGAGGCAAAGGATTGTTGAACGCAATTGTGATAGATGAGTCCAAGACGGGAGGACACTCTGCTTGGGATCTATGTATGCTTTTGAAGAGCAAGGGATTATTGGTAGGAAGATGTGTACACGTGGGTGTGAAAGAGGAGTGGAATGCTAATGATAATGAACAGGCTAAACCTACGCATGAGAATATTATTCGACTTGCGCCTCCGTTAGTGATTAGCGAGGAAGAGATTAGAGAGGCATTGCGGATCATGAAGGAAGCTATTATTGAGCTGCCAAATCTGAAGGGGAAGGCTGAGGACGAGGTCATTCCTAAAGCTGAGAAGGGCGTTCATATTGGGTTGGACATTTGAGATACCTTGGATTTCATTTCGGTTGAGAATAAGCACATGGATTTTCCAAATTCAGGTTGCATGGCAATCTACCAAAAAACTGCGAAGGCATAAATAAATTGCACATGGGGAGGGAAGAATCTGTGCTGGTGGATATCTGGTTTAATAGACCATAGACCGAGATCTTTAGATGGCCCCAGACAGAATGAGAGCGCACAGCCTTCAAAACTTTTCTACTTTTGCAACTATGTTTTGGTTTCTGACTTATCAGGGTCTTGATGTTCAAGTGATTCTCAAATATCTCA
>Ga0182030_10012814_pt1 | contig 16748 bp, 17 predicted proteins | sample 812S3MmetaG_FD_121299 | JGI IMG/M metagenome (GOLD analysis project Ga0182030, IMG submission 121299) | Permafrost microbial communities from Stordalen Mire, Sweden - 812S3M metaG (Illumina Assembly) | ecosystem: Environmental > Terrestrial > Soil > Wetlands > Permafrost | place: Sweden...
CCCCAGGCCGACCTCAGCCGCTTGAAGGAACGCCACGGATGGGAACACATTCCCTGGTACACGATCACTGACGACTTCGACAAGGACTTCGACGTCGATGAGTGGCACGGTACTAACGCGTTCATCCGCGAAGGTGACCGGATCTTCCGCACCTGTTTCATCGCCAACCGCGGCGACGAGCAGATGGGCGGCACTTGGAACTACCTCGACATCACGGCGCTCGGTCGCCAGGAGGAATGGGAGGACTCGCCCGAGGGTTATCCGCAGACTCCGCCCTATCAATGGTGGAACTACCATGACGCGTACAGGATCTGAGCGCCGCGCGCATTCGGCTTGGAAGACATTGATGATTATCTCAAAGCCGCATTCTGTTGCGTTCCCAGATGAAGGGGCTTCGGAGTGGGATTCACCTAGCCCATACGGATGCCGGGCTTGTGCGCGGCAATATGGCACGTTGGGGATGAGGCCCGGGACCCATCGGAGCTCGACTCGTTGACAGTTTTTGATTCCCTCAGAGTTGTGGTCCGCCGACGACATCACGACCGGTCCGTGCGATACGGACGTGGGTAACGGCTGACGAGCACACGTGTTCGACGCACCGGTAGTCGTCAGTGCTGGGGCCGAGATTCTCGAAGAGTCGTTCGCCGCTGCCGAGCAAGACCGGCACAATCACCAGATGCATTTCATCGACGAGCGAAGCGCGAAGGTATTGCCTGATGGTGGCTGCGCCGCCTCCGACAAGAACATCACGCTCACCCGCTGCTTCGAAGGCCGCGCTGAGAGCTGCTTCGATCCCGCTGTCGACGAAATGGAAGGTTGTTCCCCCCTGCATTTCAACGGGAGGATGCAGGTGGTGAGTGAGCACGAAGACCGGGTGATGAAAGGGAGGGTCCTCTCCCCACCAGCCGGTCCATTCGCTCTGGCCCCACGGGCCACGTATCGGGCCGAACATGTTCCGACCCATGATGGTGGCACCCACGCCAGATCCCCGCTCCGAGAAGAAGTCGTCATCGAGCCCCTCACTTCCGCCTTCTCCTCCAATCATTCGACGGCCGCTGCGGGTGGCGAAAATCCACTCGTGGAGCTGGGTGCCACCAACCCCGAGTGGATTGTCGAGATCCTGCTGAGGCCCGGCGGCATAACCATCGAGCGATATCGAGAAGTTGCGCACGAGCAATCTGGACATTGACTCCTCCTTTCGTTCGCTCCCATCATGCCTGGTCTCGCCACACTCCGACTACCAAATCTCCGATCTGCCAACCGGCCTCGGGTGCGCCCGATCGCCGGATCCAGGTCGTTGTCCGCCGTCGGTGGAGAGGACTCAGCCCGTAATTCTCTCCCCGGCGAGACGCTCGGAGACCTGCATCCAGTGCCCGATATATTCGGGACGGAACCTGATGGCCCAGTAGATGAGACGGAGACTCAAATGAGCCCACGATGGGACAAGTATGGGTTCCGGCAGCTGACACACGAGCCTCCACAGGTATTCGTCGACCCCAACCTCGCGCTCGCCGGCGGGCCCGAATGAACTCCACGCCAATGTCACGAGGTCGAAGCCACCTGCACTGGCCACTGCGCCGCCCCAGTCGACTATCGCTGTCACCTCGTCAGGCCGATTGGGATGGACCAACACGTTCCCGGGTTGGTAGTCGAAATGCACGGCGTCGGGCCCACGAAGGGTGTCGCCGTAGAACGCACCAACACCCTCGATCCAGTCGAGTAACTGGCGCGTGCGGTCGCTGTACTTGCGCAAAGAATCGTGGCTCGGCGACTCTTCGAGCAAGTGGAGGGAAAGCGGCCCCGCATCGGAGCCCTCGCCCGTTAGGGAACCACGGTCGCCGAGTAGCTCGAGGAGCCGGTCGACGAGTGATCGGGTGATCCGGATGGGCGGTACTCCTTGCGCCTCCGTCTGGATGATCACGAGGACGTCTCCCAAATCAACCACCTGTTCGTAGTGTGGCGCAGGATGTCCGATTGACCAAAGCCGTTCGAGAACGGCCATTGAGCGGGCGTGTTGGGCTCGATTCTCTTCGTCGCCGGGAATGCCTGACAAGAAGAAGGCATGACCGGACGAGTCGGCCACACGACATGCGCCGCTTCCGCTTCCCGCCCCGCCACAGTATTCGAGGAAGTGAAGCTTGATGCCGCTATCTTCCCCCAACCGCCGAACCACTTCTGCTCCGTCGATCAGCTTGGGACGAACACTCGCCGGAGGGGAAGGCAGGTCCTCAATGGCCTCCTCTGAGTCCGCCGGAACGGGATCCACGCGCCGAACCTAGCTGAACCATCTGACTCGCCTGATCAGACCCCCAACGCCTCAGATCTGGCCTGCCCCCACCTGTCGAACGCCCCCTGCAGCTGGCGTGTCGCACAGCACGCCGACTCGGGGTCTACCCCAGCCGAGTCGCGGTGATGAGGACGGTCTCGAAGTTCATGACGAACGAGCCGCCCTGATCGTCGATGGCCGAGCCGATGGCTTCGAACAGACGGTCTCGGACCGTTGGTTCGAGGGCGGCGTGGTCGCTCCGTGAGACAAGCTGGTCCAGCCACTCATCCCGCTGGTAGACCCGCGTCCATGGGAACCACTTCTCTGTCGGCGCACCGAGGTCGGGCGCCGCTGAGACGGCGTCGATCTCTGAGTCGAGGCCGGTCGTAAAGTCGGATAGCCGATCGGCCGCGTACCCCCTGAACAGACGGTGACCGCCGGGCGGCACGACGCTCTCGTACACCCCCTCGAGAGCATCGGCCAGATCATCGGGCTGACACCCCGTGTTCCAGATCAGTCCAAGCGTGCCCCCCGGTCGCAGCACAGAGGCCGCCTTCGCGGTGGCGATGGGCAGGTCGAGCCAGTGCCAGGCCTGCGCCGAAGTAACCCGGTCGAACGTGCGACCAGCAGCGTCCCAGCCTTCGAAGGCCGCAATCTCAACTTCGACCCCATGACCGCGGGCGATCTCCGCCATTCGCGGACCGAGTTCCACTCCCAGCACCTTGGCGCCACGCTGAGCAATCTGTCGTGAAGCAATCCCGGTGCCACAACCCACGTCGAGAACGTCCAGGCCCGCAGGCACCGGACCGAGCAGCTCGTCGATCACCGCATCGGGATAGGTCGGCCGGAACCGGTCGTATGTCTCGGCTTGCTCGTCGAACAACCTCGAACGCTCCTGGGCCAGAGGGCGGGCTACCAAGCGGTCGCTGTTGCTCACGTCCACAGACGCCATCCTGCCCCAGATCGCCGTGATGAGGACGTACTGGCCGCTTTCGCCACGCGGTGATCGGGACGCTGCAGCTCGGATCTAGTCATGTCGACCTAGGCTTGACGGCGTGCGGATGCTCAGTTGTCCGGCCACTCTGGGTCTTGCCGCGGTCCTTCAGGCTGACGGGACGACGCTTCCGGCCCGGACGGCGCCAGTCAGGCCAATCGGGGCGGAAGGTCGAGAAGGCCGAAAAGTTCGGGTTGTGCGAAAGAGCGAGGCCCGGGTGATGTGCGTCTATGCGACGCCGTGCTCCTCCGCCTATAGGCGGTAATGGAGGTACGCGACGCCGTTGCGAAAGCGGCGTTCGTCCAACAGCTCGAGCTCGGCATGGACACCGGCGGGCAGGGCGCGCTTGCCACCGCCCACAAGCACCGGCCCGAGGAAGAGCTGGCACTCGTCGACCAACCCTTCGGCGATTGCTTGGCCGGCGAGCTCAGCCCCGCCGATCGCGATGTCGGATCGCGAGTTCTCCTTCAGCCGCTTGATCGCTACAGGGTCGAATTCGCGCTCGATTCGGGTTCTCTCGCTGGACACCGACTGAAGCGTCCGAGAGTAAACAATCTTCTCGGCCGCACGCCAGATCTGCGCGTAGTCCTGGTACACGGGGGGCCGATCGTCGTCGGTCTCCCAGTAGGCCATCGTTTCGTACATGCGCCGTCCATAGAGATAGGTGCCGACGGGCCGCTCGAGATCGTTGACGAACGCGTGCACCTCCTCATCAGGCGCCGCCCAGTCGAATTTGCCCTGCTCGTCTTCGAAATAGCCGTCGAGCGACCCGATCGCCATATAGATCAGGTTGGCCATCTGAACCTCCCTCCCAACCAGTTGCCACTTGCAAGCGGATGCGGTGACGTTAGCAAAACCGATTGCAAGCTACAATCGGTTTACGGAATGGAGGACACCGATGCCAGAGCACCGATCAGGCTGCCCGATCAACCTGGCCACCGAGGTGCTGGGCGACAAGTGGTCGCTCGTCGTTCTCCGCGACTTGATGTTCGGGGACAAGCGCTACTACCGCGAGCTGCTGCACAACTCCATGGAGGGGATTGCGTCGAACATCCTGGCTGACCGGCTCCAACGGCTGGTCGCCAACGGGCTGGTCTCGCGCGAGTCTGACCCGTCACACAAGCAGAAGATCCGCTACAGCCTTACCGAGCCGGCCATTCAACTTGTGCCGATCATGGCCCATCTCGGCGCCTGGGGAAATCGACACCTGCCGGTCAGCCGTGAACTCGCCGTGCGCGCTGAGCTTCTCGAGGCGGGCGGCCCCGAGTTGTGGGATCGATTTATGGACGAGCTACGCGAACGCCACCTCGGACTCACCCGGCCTGCCGGCGGGGAGTCCGTGCAGGCCTACCTCCAAGCCGCCTACGAGGCCGAAGTCGCCGTCCGATCCGCACCGAGAACACGCCGTGCATGCTGATCGAATCCATCCCCCTTCCTCGGTCATTGCCGATCTGCGGCCAGGGCGGTTGAGTGTCCGGCCGCGTGAATCACAGCGCGAAAGTCTTCCACGGAACCCAGGACGCTTCAGTCGACGACCTTGCTTTGGGTTGGCAGCTGCACGAGAACCTCAAGTCCGCCACCGACGCGACTATGCAGCGCCACCGTCCCGTGATGCGACATTGCGACTGCATTCACGATCGCAAGTCCGAGTCCGGCCCCTTCGGCATCGCCGACACGTGAGTTCGCTCGGCGAAACGGCTCAAGAAGAGAAGGCACTACATCGTTGGGAATCGGTTCGCCGCTGTTGACGACTTCCATGAACACGGTGTTGTCTCGCCGTCCAGAACTGACGCGAATCCAGCCCTCCCGGTCGCAGTGGCGCGTCGCGTTATCGATGATATTGCCAACCATGCGTTCGAGGAGCAGTCGATCTCCGTCCAACTCCGCTGGTTCAAGTGCGCACGTCACTTTGAGATCGCGATCCTCAATTCGATTCGTGGCGGCATCAAGTGAGTCCTCGCACGCCGTCGCGAGATCAACGAACTCGTACGTTGCAGTACCACGCTCGCTTCTCGCCAGGGTTAGGAGTGCGTCGATCAATTCGTTGGAGTGCTCGACCTCGAGCCGCACGAGCTCGGCCATTGCTTCAAGCTGTGCCGGCGTGCGATCGGCCTTTGCGAGCGTGACCTCGATCGCTGTGAGCATCGCGGTGAGCGGAGTCCGCAGCTCGTGTGAGGCGTTGGCGATGAAGACCCGTTGACTCGCGAATGCCGCTTCGAGGCGATCGAGCATCGCGTCGAACGTATCGGCGAGCTCTTTCATCTCGTCGGGTGGTCCTTCGAGCCCGACCCGCTCGGCGAGGCTCTCCTCGGATGCACGTCGAGCGGTATCGGTGATCTCCCGAACCGGTCGAAGTACCCGGCCGGCCATCAGCCAACCGAGCCCGCCCGAGATGACCGCCATTCCGCCGAGTCCGAGCAACGAAAACAGCAGCACATCGGTGAGGGTGTTGTTGATTTGGTACCCGGAAGGCCTGGTTGACAATGTCGAGAGGCTCCGCGCGACGAGCCCAAACGAGATGACAAGAACCACGGAACTGGCGACCAAGAAGAGCGCTGCGTAGCGGACGGCGAGGCGAAATCGCACGGTGCGGCGCATCATGCTATCCGATAGCCGCTACCGACGATGGTCTCGATGATCTCGGGCTCACCGAGCTTCTTGCGGAGGCGGGCAACGGTCACCGACACGGTGTTCGTGAACGGATCGGTGTGTTCGTCCCACACGGTCTCGAGCAGTTGCTCAGCACTGACGACCACACCCTCGGCGACGAGCAGGACCTCGAGAACGGCCGTCTCCTTCTTGTTCAACGAGATCGGCCTTCCGTCTCGGCTGACTCGACGTCGCGAGCGGTCCAGCAGCACATCGCCGCGAACGACGAGGGGTGGCGTCGCCGGTGTGCGCCTCGTGAGCGCATGGATGCGCGCGACGAGCTCAGCAAAGGCGAAGGGTTTCGTCAGGTAGTCGTCGGCACCGAGGTTGAGGCCTTCCACGCGTGCATCGATCTCAGCGGCAGCCGTCAACATCAGGATTCGAGCGGGCGTCGGCCCGGCGACCAAGGTGGCACAGAGGGCGTCGCCGTGGACCTTCGGCAGATCTCGGTCCAAGACGATCACGTCGTACCGATTCATGAGTGCCTTCTCCAGACCCACGGAACCGTCGAAGGCGACGTCGGCCGCGAACCCCTGGTCCCGCAGCCCGTCTGCGATGTAGTCGGCGAGCGCCACCTGGTCTTCGACGACGAGCACGCGCACCACACCATATTGGCAGAGCGGGCCTTACAACGAGGTAACAAGCTGCGCCTCTCGTCCCTTTTGATGGTGCTTGTGACCTGCGGTTGGGCCTTCGGCTACGCCGGCAAATAGGGCGATCTTGTAGGGGTGTTGTTATCCGGCCCGGCGTAGAACGACCACGTCCTTGGTCATTGGTTCCGAAGCGAGGAGTGCGATTGTGAAGTGGAGGAAACGCAGTTCGGCGCGATGGCGTTGGGGCGGACCCAGCGTGCTCGCTGCGCTCGCCCTGATCGCAGTGATCTCGGCGGCGTGCTCATCGCCGCCGCCAAGTCGATCGATCGCCAGCCTGCCCAACCGCGGGGGGTCGACAACGACGACGACGCCCACACTCAGCAAGGCGCAGCAGATCGCGCTCGATGATCAACACATGGTCGACTTCGCGCGATGCATGCGGAGTCATGGGGTCAACCAGTCCGATCCGGTGCCCGATCCGATAGCGGGCCACGCGGGCTTGACAATGCAAGTGCCCTCTCGAACGGCCTCCAACGGTGCTGCCTTCGATGCCTGCATTCACTTCCTTCAGGCATCAGGGGCGGGGAACGGGGGAGCTAGTGGTCCCGCGATCTCCGCGGCACAGCTCGCGGCGCGCACGAGCTACGCCCGCTGCATGCGCAGCCACGACATCGCCATGCTCGACCCCGACCAGTACGGCGATCTGGGCCTGGGGAATGTGCCAGGGATCAACAATGGCTTCGGCCGCTACTCGCCCCAGTTTCGGGCGGCGGACAGCGCCTGTCGGCATTTGTTGCCCGCAGGCAGCCACGACGATGGGAGCGGGCCGTGAGGCGGTCGATCATCATTACTGTTGGGGTCCTCGCCGCGGCGATCATCGGGTCGGTCGCGACGATCGCGGTGCGGGGAGGACCTTCGGCCCCTGCGGCGCCGCAGCCGCCTCCGGTAACCACGGCCACGGTGGTCCGTACCACGCTCGCCGACTCGGTGCTCATGGCCGGAACTCTCGGCTACGCCCCCACTGATCCGGTAGTCAACCGGCTCACGGGGACCTACACCCAACTGCCCTCCGTAGGTACCCTCGTCAGCGCCGGTCAGGTGCTCTACCGGGTCGACAACCTACCCGTAGTGCTCATGACCGGCGGTACACCCGCGTGGCGACCCTTCGCCGCCGGCATGACCGACGGCCCCGACGTGGCCGAGTTGCAGTCCACTCTGATCGGCATCGGTGACGCCGCCCGGCTCTTCTCCACTGCGAGCGGCCACTTCGACTCGCTCACTGTCGACGCCATCGAGCGCTGGCAGCGGGCAGAGGGCCAACCCGCGACCGGCCAACTCCCACTGGGGCAGGTTGTCTTTCTCCCCTCGACGGTCCTCGTCGGTGCTGAGGGCGTCGCCATCGGCAACGCGGCGGCGCCCGGTGATCTTCCCTATCAGGTCACCACGACGACCAGGACGGTGACTGTCCCGCTCGATCCCACCAACGCCCCAACGGTGAGCGTCGGTGAGCCGGTGACGATCACCCTCCCGTCGAACTCGACGACCCCAGGCACGATCACCGCGATCGGCCCGGTCCCACCCTCTCCCAGCTCCTCGTCGTCGAGCAGCCAGGGAAGCTCCTCATCGGCAGCCACGCCGTCCGAGCAGCTCACGGTGACACCGTCGGATCCGTCGGCGACGGGCACCACGACCGGAGTGGCGGTGCAGGTCTCGCTCACGACCGAGGAGGCGGCGAATGTCCTCGCTGCCCCGATCTCGGCGCTCCTCGCGCTCGCGGGCGGCGGCTACGGCGTCGAGATCGTCGAGCCGTCGGGGACGCATCGCCTCGTCGGCGTAACGACCGGCCTCTACTCGAACACGTTGGTTGAGATGCGTGGGAGCGGGATAATGGCGGGAACGAAGGTCGTCGTCTCTCAATGAGCTTCGCCCTCGAGCTGGTCGACGTGACGAAGTTGTACCCGGCATCGACGCCGGTCGTCGCCCTCGATCACGTCTCGCTCCGCATTGAACGGGGAGAATTCGTCGCGATCGCGGGGCCCTCAGGGTCGGGCAAAACCACGATGCTTTCTGTCGGTGGCACGCTGGAGCGACCAACACATGGGACCGTTCGGGTCGCCGGGGAGGCAGTGGTCGACCTTGACGACAGCGAGCTCTCTGCGTTCCGCTCCCGCCACATTGGCTTCGTCTTCCAGCAGTTCTTTCTTCTCCCCACGCTCTCGGCGCTTGACAACGTGGCCACCGGCCTCCTCTATCGAGGTTTGCCCAGGCGGGAGCGCAGGCTGGCGGCCGCAGGTGCGCTCGACGGGGTAGGGCTGGCGAAACGCGAGTCGCACCTTCCGAGCCAGCTGTCGGGTGGAGAGTGCCAGCGGGTGGCGATCGCTCGCGCCCTCGTCGGGGCTCCGGCGATCGTCTTCGCCGACGAACCGACGGGCAATCTCGATACCACGACCGGAGGAGAGATTCTGGAGCTCCTACGGGGTGTCAACCGAGCAGGCACCACGGTCATCATCGTGACGCACAGCCTCGATGTCGCCGATTCCGCCCACCGCACCATCCGGCTCCGCGACGGTGCGATCGAGTCGGATGTCTCGGTGCCCCGATGAGCGGTCGGGACCGACGGGACGGGTCGTCCTCCGAACGTGCGAAGAGTAGGTTGCGTGCCGGCGATGTCGCTCTCTTGGGCGCAGAGGGCCTTCGCGGACGACCCGCCCGCGCGATCCTCTCGGCGCTCGGCGTCGCGCTGGGCGTAGCGACATTGGTCGCGGTGCTTGGTATCTCGACGTCGAGTCGAGCGCAGCTTGTCGCGGAGATCGACGCCCTCGGCACCAATCTCCTGACGGTCACGCCCGGCCAGTCGTTTTCGGGACAGACCGTCACCCTTCCGAACACAGCGCCCTCGATGATTGGCCGCATCGGCCCGGTCCTTTCCGCCGCCGCCATCGGGAGTGTGAATGCCTCTGTCTACCGAAACCCGCGTATCCCGTCAGTCAATACGAACGCCATCTCCGTGTACACCGCTGACACCAAGCTGCTGCAAACGGTCGAAGGAAGCCTCGCTCGAGGTCGTTTTCTCAACCGGGCGACCGCGCATTTCCCGGCTGTCGTGCTCGGCGCCACCACCGCGAGCGTGCTCGGCATCGACCGAGCGGACGGTTCGGTTGCGGTGTGGCTCGGCGGTCGTGAGTTCGCCGTTGTTGGAATCCTCAATCCCGTGGCGCTTGCTCCCGAGCTCGATCGGTCGGCCTTGATCGGATTTCAAATCGCCGACAGCCTCCTTCGAGCGAACTCCTCGCCAGTCGAGATTTATGTGCGAACGGACCCCACAAGCGTCGCGGCGGTCACTACGGTCCTTCCGGCCACGGCCGACCCAGCGGCGCCGCAGGACGTCAACGTTGCCAATCCCTCCGACGCGCTCGTTGCTCGGGCTGACGCCTCGGCCGCCTTCCAAAGCCTGTTTCTCGCCCTAGGTGGCGTGGCGTTGCTCGTCGGCGGTGTCGGAATCGCGAACGTGATGGTCATCGCGGTGCTCGAGCGGCGAGGCGAGATCGGACTCCGCCGCGCTCTCGGGGCGACTCGCCGTCAGATCGGCGTGCAGTTCGTCGTCGAAGCCGGATTGCTCGCGCTGGTGGGCGGGACGATCGGTGCGGTGCTCGGTGGATTCACGACCACCATCTACTCCGAGGCGCGCCATTGGAGCACGGTCGTACCAGACGACGCGCTCGTCGGTGCGGTTGCACTCGCCCTTGTCGTCGGAGTGATTGCGGGTCTGTATCCGGCGATGCGAGCAACTCGTCTGTCGCCAACGGAAGCGTTGCGCACTACCTAGTCAGTCGTCGTGCAGAGGGGCCTTCGGGCACCTTTTGCGCGCCAGAGCCGCGCAGTGTCGGGTCGCCAGTTCACCGGGACCGTGGGACACCCAGGTCGAGCATCAGGTGCAGCGCCTGAGCCGTGAACTCGGAATTGAAGAGGGTGATGCTCTTGAGGAATCCCGAGCTCCGGCTTCTTGAATTTCCCTCGGATGCGCCCCGTGTGCCGGGTCGGTGGGGTGCCTGCTGATCGCCCAACGCTCTTGGATGATCCTGACTGTCGTTCGGCTAGGCGGTCACGATTGTTGCTGCAAGCGCGGTCCGATGGTCCTTCGACCACGGAGGACCCAAAGTTGTCCGGGGTCCGTGGAGAACTTCGTCCGCTCGGGGTCCCAAGATCGCGGCCGCTTCGGCCTCTACGTTCTTCGCGTCGTACGTGCAGATGTCCCAGCCACGTTCTGCGGCGACTTCGGCGAGCACTTGGCAGTACATGATCGAGTCGGCCCGACTCTCGTACGGTGGCCGGCGCTGAGTGGCGATGTCCTTCGGAAAGCCGGATTGCCATCCACGAATCGCAAGCGCAGTGATCGGTGCGGGCAGCGCACTTACGAGCTCATCCATTGACACGGCAGTGATCTTCATCACCGATGCACGCACCTTCGCGATCAATGCCGCTAGACCTTCGTCATCGAGCGGTTCCCCCGAACTGTGCATGTCGTGGATTCCGCCTTCATGGTGAATCGGTGCGGCCGGCAGGCCGGGCTCGATCAACTCGATTCTCCTTCGGTCGACCACCTGGAAGTCAGGCGAGACCGAGACTGCCACTGCCCAGCCATAGTGATGAGCGATGCCGATTCGCATGCCGTGAATCCTGTCACTCGCTGGCGTCTAGCGGTATCCCAGATCGCCGCACCGCCCATAATCGTGGGCACTAGGACAACGAGAGAACAACCGATGTAGGCGCGGTGGACTGCCTCCGTCGGCCGGCTCTGCGGCGCTCGGCTCGGCGCGCTGCCTCCTGCGAGACCGCAGCCGTCACATCGTCAGTGGGCAGAATGCCACCGGCGAACCTCTGTGGGGCAAGCGGGGCCTAGCCATTTAGTGACCCTACGCGCCGGGAACTTCAATGCGCCTCGGGGCGGTGGTCACCACCAGCGGGGAATCAACCACTGGCGCAATACCTATCGAGAACGTCCTAGTGGATTGCCGAGAGAATGATCGGCACGAGCAATGCTCCGACGATCAGGACCAGAATCAACCACACGACGAGCTTTCCCAAGCGGGATCTTCGGAGCCTTTGCGTCAACATCCATTCCCGCTCCGCCGTGCCTGCCGGGCTGAATGGATCGGCATCAAACCCCGAACCTTGACCTGGCCACATGATCGGAGGTTCCCCGGGGGCCATGGTTCGTGAACGAGAGCTGGCCGATCTGGCGGTCGCCCTACGCTTTGGCCTGCGCATCCCCTTGGAACCCACAAAGAGAGTTTCGCAGATTGGGTAGTCAGCCGTCTGAAACGAAGAATCGGTTCCTTAGGAGGGTGCACCCGTTCCGCCGGGACCGTGAGACACTTCGGCACCATGGGGATGGACGATTGATCGCTCCGAGACCGAGCGGGATCCGGCAGTTACACATGGCCTATCGCGCTGCCCGCCCCGAGCTGTCTCCGCGTAGGCGACTCGGCACTCAGCACTGGCCCTGTCTAGGATTCCCCCTTCGGCAACCCAACTGACTGGCCCATGCGCATCCTCCTCGTATCCGACCTTCACTACTCACTACCCCAGCTCGACTGGGTCGTTGGCGCCGCTCCGGCGTTCGACCTCGTTGTGGTGGCCGGCGACAGTTTGAGCATCAGCTCGGCCGTCTCCCTCGAAGCGCAGAGCGTCGTGATGCTGCGCTACCTGTCACTGCTCCAGTTGGCGGGGCGGGTGGCGGTGAGCTCGGGCAACCATGACCTCACCGGCCCTGACGCGCATGGCGAGCAGGGGGCGCTCTGGCTGGCCGAGGCGAAGGCCACGGGTATTCAGACCGATAGCGATTCGATGATCGTAGGTGACACCCTTGTCACCATCTGCCCATGGTGGGACGGCCCCGCCGGAAAGGCGGCCGTGGCGGAACAGCTAGCGGGTGATGCGGTCCGTCGCGGCCGCCGGTGGCTGTGGGTCTATCACTGGCCTCCACTCGGCTCACCGACCTGCTGGACCGGTCGGCGCGACTACGGCGACGCCGACCTCGGCGGGTGGATCGAAGAGTACCGACCCGATGCCGTGCTCACCGGTCATGTACACGAATCGCCATTCAAGGCGGACGGGTCGTGGGTGGACCGCATCGGTGATACGTGGGTGTTCAACGCGGGACGTCAGATCGGCCCCGTGCCCGCCCGCGTCGAGATCGACTTCACCGAGGGCCGGGCCACTTGGGTGTCGCTTCTCGGCATCGAGCAAGTCGACCTCACCTCCTCGGGGGCTCCTGCGCGGTCCGTATTCTGATCTCAACTCTCACACTGTCCGAGCTGATCCGTTCTCGCCTGCGAATCTCTGGCTCTCAGTAGTCGGGGTTGGGGTCTCGAGCCGAACCGGGCTGAGCTGGTCGCCCCTGATGTTGCGCCAGCCGGGTCAGGACGTCGGACACCATCGACAGTCCGGGCGCATCGCCGTACTGGTACTTCAGATCGGCCAGATATGAGGTGACGAAGTTGAGTCGCTCGGCCAAGCCGATGGCGACAAGCTTGGTCACGGCCGGGTACCCGAGCAGATCATTGCCATCGGCGGCATAGCGGAGGCGACTCGGCTCCGTGGCCTCGACCGTGGCGCCGTGATCGGTGCCCAGGAGCACCGAGATCTCACCCACCATTGCGCCTGGCTGGGTGATGGTGTTGACCGGTATGTCTCCCTTTCGTACCTGCAGAGCACCCGAGATGAGTACCCAAATTGCTCCACCCGCTCCACCTTCGTGCACGACAGCTTGGCCGGGGTCGAGTTCGACCTCAGGTAGGTGCGCCGAAAGGACCAGTATGTCCATCACGGGCTTGATCGTAGTAGCGGACACATGGCGGTGACGACCCGGGTGTACGCCCCTATTTCACTCCTCCGGCGGTCCCAGGGGCTCCAACCCACTCGCGTCTCGTAATTGAGTGGGCTCAGGTGGCCCCTACCGTCGGGAAGGTAGGACGGTTCGGCTGCGCTCGTCGAAACCCCAAAAGTAGCTAAATGAACACCAACGGCACGAGTCGAGCACTAACCGGCCCGACCGTATCGACCATTCCAGCCTCGTTCGGATCAAAGACCCTTATCGATACCCCGGTGTCCGTCGAGAAAACGTCGATGGCCCTCGGTCCGATGTTCCAGACTGCAAACTTGAGGGAGTTTTCATCCCCAAAGGGCCCAGCGATGATCTCTTCAGCATCGACGGTTGCCACAATCGCTTTTGATCCCAACGTATGTGGAAAAGGAGTGATCTCTAGAGTCGCCTTTTGTTGTGCGCTGTCGGTCATATCTGCTCCGCCATTCTGTAGTCGCCACTCACGTACCGCTGGCCGAGGAGTGCAGATCACGGTACTGCCCCCATGCGCCGAGACGATGGGACACTCCGGCACCCTTGGGGCAGCCTTGGTTCTCTGGGCGCCGAATATATGGGGGCATCTGCAACCTTGAACGAGCGGCGGTGGCCCGATCGGCTCGCGAATTCAGGCCGCCACCCAATCATGAATAGGCGTTGTCTCTGTGCGGTCGACCTTGACATCACAGATGGTACTAGTCATAGTAGATTCATGGGAGTGGGATTGTTGGGCACAACGTGACGATTGTTGCCTCGCCGCCGGTTGACCCTCAGGTCGATGCGGCGCAGCTTCTATTCCGTGAGGCGCGCGAACGCCGTCGTCGGAGGTGGCTTGTCGCAGCGATAGCGGTCGCTGGCTTCGTGCTCGTTGGTACGACGGCCGGTTTCGTGGCCTTCGGCGGCAGAGGCGCCGCCCCAATCTCACCTTCAAGCTCGAAAGGAACCCCGCCAACCGCCAGTCCGAACCACTTGGTCACGCCGGGCACGACCGAGTTGGTGTGGTTCGCCTCGGGGGGACTCCACGTTGGAACGCCGGGCCAGGGTACCGATCGCGTTGTCGCACAGGCCGATGCCGCCGCCACGCGCCTCGTCCACATCGGCACTCGTGTGTATTTCTTCGAGCGACGAGGTAGCAGTGTCTTTGCCCAGAACGGCGGGAACCGCATCGCCGCGCTCGACACAGTTTCTGGCCGCGTGCATTTGCTCGGTGCTGGCATAAATCTCACTACCACGACTGACGGGCATGATCTTCTTGTCGCCCTCGATCCCTTACACCTCGTCGAGCTCTCTCCGACCGGTGCTCGACTCTCGCCAGTGTGGACAGTCCCATCGGGCTACACGCTCAATACCTACGCTTCCCAGCACCCACTCGCTGCAGTCGCGGGTGGAATCGCCATTGAGTCTGCGCGTCCATCTCCTCAGAATTCGGGGACCTACGTCCTGGCCATCTGGGATCCGACCACCGGCACCGTCCGCGTCCTTGGACGCGACGCCTTTGTCATCGGCTCGTACACACGGCCGGGGGCGAACCACAGTTGGCTCGCTTGGATCGATGGCAGCGGTGCCGGCGTCGATTACGACCGGTTGGCCATCACTAATACTGAAACAATGAACACCCGTCTCATTGCCAGCCCTCAGAGTGGGGTGTTCTCGTCCGCGGTCACGGAGTTTGGACCGGAGGTCATGGAGTTCGGGGGCAACTTCGTGGGTGGGGGAGCATTCTCCCCCGATGGTCGACAGCTTGCCGCTTTCGTGACGGCATTTCGACCTCATGATTGGCCTGACGCCCAACTGGTGCTCGTCGACCTGAGCACCGGTTCGGTCCAGCTCATTGCAAATACCGTCGTCCAAATCGGGGAGCCCGCAGGTTGGGCTACTTGGTCACCGACGGGAAGTGAACTGTTCGGCGGGAGCTACCGAGAAGGACCGGTGATTCAGGCCTTCGCCTTGAAAGCAGGTCAGGCGCAAGCAACACCGTTGACCTTCGACAAGAACGCTGCTGATGACGTCACCGGCTCGGCGGTGTCGGTTCAAGTGAGGGGACGCTAAGCCTCGTCCTCCCCATTCCCGCAAGGAAAATCCATGCTGGAACGGACCATGTCGGTCAGGGTCGCTGCCCAGAGACGTCCCGTCGACCGATAGAACTCAAGGAACGTCAACTGGGACAGCGGGCGTCCCTGAACTGCGAGCAAATCGTCCGCATTGGGGGTAGCCCCATGCTCGGGGCTGGGGTGCGTTTATCCGCCGTTGCTCGTTGTTGACTGCTGACGGTCACTGAGCGGCATTCCAGGCTGGGCTGCTTCGGCCGACCGTTGCATTCGCCAGTGGCTCATAGGAAGGCTCCTGGCGTTCCACGGCCCATAAGGAAGCAGTTGAACCTAACCTGGCGGCCACCACCCACTATCGATCACAGGAACTCACGACCTATGGACAATCTCCTTATTCGTATCGCATCGACCGTCGGCGCCCGTCAAGCAGAAAACGTCGCTTCAGCAGCACTGCTGTATCTACTCCAGCAGAGTGAGCGTGTGGGTGACGCTGTCGCCGGACTAATTGAGACCCGTGCGTCGATCCCACCACTTCCTCGACCACTTAGGTTCAGAGGGCAGCAATCCGAGCAAAATCTTGGCATCACTGACATCTCGGCGTTCGCAGGCAGTGAGGAAGTCTTGATCATCGAGGCGAAGATCGCCGCTGGTCTTCATGAAGCCCAAGCTTCTACGTACCTCAAGCGACTCAGGCCTAAAGGAGTCTTGGTCATTCTGGCCCCGAAGGTTCGCGTGCCAAGCTTGTTCCGCGCCGCCTGTGAGCAGTGTGAATCAACCATTGGTCCAGGCGAGATCCGAGCCGAGAGCGCTGGGATCGTCTTGGTCGGTCTTTCGTGGGAAGACGTCATCGGCGTCATCAAGACGGTCACCTTGGATGCTGCCCTTGCATCGGAGGTGGACCAAGTCGAGGGGCTTTACCGCTACATCGAAGGTGAAGCGTTTATGCCCTTCAGTTCCGACGACTTTTCCGTACTGACAGCTCGGACCCTGACGTCCATCGATGATTTGGCGAATCGCGTCTTTCAAGAGTTGAAATCAGCGGTCATTCCTGGCGTTGAGTTTGCGAGCAGCAATCAGTACGGCGGTGGGCTCACCCACTTCGGCGGACGGGGCCGAGTCGCCGGATACAAAGTCTGGATTGGGCGCGATAGTAGGTGTTGGCTCCGCCATGCCGAAACGCCATTTTGGTTGGAGTTTGAAGGGCTGGGGGATAAGACGGACGCCGTGGCAGAGGCGATAGGTGGCGTGGACGACGAGGGTCGTCAATTGGCCGTTGCGCGACCGACCGTGAACCGTGTTGTCGGAGTGCATTGCGGCCCCAATCGGGATGGACTCG
>Ga0182030_10012815_pt1 | contig 16748 bp, 9 predicted proteins | sample 812S3MmetaG_FD_121299 | JGI IMG/M metagenome (GOLD analysis project Ga0182030, IMG submission 121299) | Permafrost microbial communities from Stordalen Mire, Sweden - 812S3M metaG (Illumina Assembly) | ecosystem: Environmental > Terrestrial > Soil > Wetlands > Permafrost | place: Sweden...
ATGGTCGGCGGCGTCATCACCTCGACGATCATGGAACTGGCCGTCTATCCTGCGATTTATTTTTTGTGGCGTTCGCGCGGGCTGGAGAAAGAAGCTGTCCGACCTTGAGCAATTTTTTCAAGCGCAATTAACAACAATTTTGACTGATTGCCTGTCGCCGATGATGAGGACGCTGTGGATGTCAACAGTTCAGCGGCCAGTTCGCCAGCCGGGTTCGATTTTGTCCAGAGCGTTGGTGGCGAGCCGGCACAAATTTGTGTCCTGGCTGGTCGCAAACGAAATCAGCTTGGGAATGGCCGACGTTGCTGCCGGGCCAAAACCGCCAAGCTGGTAAATTGTATAACTTCGGGTCGGATTGTCAGTGCTGTCCAAGGTGTTCAACAAAGTAGGTATGACCAGGTTGGATTGATTCGTCATTTGGCCGAGTATGTTTAAAGTCATGGATTGGTTCCATGGAGACTTCGGGCTCTGTATTCGGTAAATCAGCAAAGGAATGACTTCCTTTCTGGTCACTTCGGGCGAGATTTTGTTCAAGGCCAAAGCGATGTTTCCAATCCGGTATTGTCCCCGTGTCTGATCGAGCGAGTTGTATTCAGCCGAAAAAAGCGCCAGCAAAGCGGGAATGGCATTGGTGGCGCGTTCACCAAAAGCGCCAAGCGAGTCAATGGCGGCGGACTCCACATCTTTGTCGTCGAACGACACTTTGATCAAAGCAGGAATAGCCAAATCAGTTTGCTGGCCGATCCATCCCAAAGCGTCTGCTGCTTCCCGTCGGGTGTTTCGATCCGGGTCATGGAGCAAACTTACGATGGCGGGCACGGCCGGTTCCGCCGCCTTGCCCATCAATCCCAGCGCGACCGCCGCACGATATCTGATTTGCGGATTGGAGTTGGTGAGCATTTCCATCAAAGGCGGGACACTCTCCGCGCCGATGGCCGCCAAAGACCACGCGGCAATTTCGCCATCCGACAAAAAAGTTGGTGGTATAGCCCCACCCCCACCCCAGAATAGGGTCGAACTAACTGGAATCACCGGTTTTCCTTGCACTTGATAGGTCGGACTTTGGGCGACAAACATTGCGACTTCATTTTTGTTTTTCCAAAGACCAACGGATGCTTCATCGAGTTTGATCCCTATAGAACTGGGATAGCTTGGACTATTGGGGTCGCTTGGATCGTTGGCCAGTTTGATTAAGTCGGGGATGGCCGATTTAGCTTCCGGACCCAATGCTTGAAAGGCCAAATAAGCCTTCCAATGATCCCAGCTCGCAGGAACGGTGACTCGCTGAAATCGAGACCGCATATTAACCGACCATGCCGTCAAGTGTTCCTAAACGGTGGAAGCTGGGGGCGTCCACACCGGAGATATACCTCGCTGATTCTCTTTTACGACGAACGTGTAATAAGAATGTGAATTGGTCGAGAGCAGCCGCTTCAACAAATAGGGAACGGCGTTTGACCCGATCTGCCGCAGCGCGTTGTCCGCTGGGGGAGCCGGTTTGTAATCTGCCGGTCCCGCGCCGTATTTCGCCAACCAGGAGCTTAATGATTTCCAATGATACCACGGCTCGCGCCATTTTACAGTCGAGACGATCCCCAGCAACCCAAAGGCGAGAACAAAAATAAAAATGCGTTTTAGTTTCTTCATGGGTTCAGCTCGAAAACTAACGCCAGCTTCCAATTATTCGGAACAATTCAAAACAGCTTCGACTGATTTCCCGCCGCCGGTTTCAAGCCGAGCTTTTTGTAACTCAATTCCGTCGCGACGCGGCCTTGCGAGGTGCGGTTGAGGTAGCCTTCCATGATGAGATACGGCTCATACACTTCCTCGATCGTGTCCGGTTCCTCGCCGACGGCGACGGCGAGCGAATTCACGCCGACGGGACCGCCGCCGAATTTCACGATGATGGCGTCGAGGATGCGCTTGTCCATTTCGTCGAGGCCGTTCTCGTCAATCTCCAGCATCGCCAACGCCTTGTCGGCGACGTCGGCGGTGACGCGTCCGTCGTGCCGCACCTGCGCGTAATCGCGCACGCGACGGAGCAAATTATTTACAATGCGCGGCGTGCCACGGCTGCGCCGGGCGATTTCATGCGCGCCGGCGGGATCAATTGCCACGTTGAGCAAATTGGCCGAGCGCGCGACGATTTTGTCCAAGTCCGCCGCGCAGTAATAATCCAACCGCTCGCGCATCCCGAACCGCGTGAGCAACGGCGCGGTGAGCAAGCCGCTGCGCGTCGTCGCACCGATGAGCGTGAAGCGCGGCAAATTCAGCCGCACGCTGCGCGCGTTCGGGCCTTGGTCAATGATGATGTCGAGTTTGAAATCTTCCATCGCGGGATAAAGATATTCTTCGATGGTTTTTTGCAGGCGATGAATTTCGTCAATGAACAGCACGTCGCCTTCTTCCAAATTCGTGAGCAGACCGGCGAGGTCGCTGGCCTTTTCAATCGTCGGACCGCTGGTGGCCTTGACATTCGCGCCCATCGCCTTCGCCAAAATATTTGCGATGGTGGTTTTGCCCAAGCCGGGCGGGCCGGAAAGCAGGATGTGGTCGAGCGATTCGCCGCGCTGCTGGGCGGCAGCGACGGAAATTTCCAGCCGCTCCTTCACTTTCGGCTGGCCGGTGAAATCGGAAAAGAGCGACGGCCGCAGCGTCATTTCGAGCACTGCGTCGGGCTTGTTCAAGGTGGAAACCGGTCGTTCGGACACGCCGGAAAGATTGCGGCAGACCGCGCGCAGCGGCAAGCATGGTATTTACAAAAAATCAAACGGGTATAAGGTGGCGGTGAAACCATGACCCGGAAGTTTTCCATAACGGGTTGGCGTGTGCCGGCCAGGAATGGCCGGCGGACGGAGAAAAAATATATTTCAGCGGCGGCGTTCACGCTCGTGGAACTCCTGGTGGTAATCGCGGTCATCGCCATTCTGGCGGCCCTGCTGCTGCCGGCGCTGGTCGGCGCGAAAATGCAGGCGGCCCGCATCCAGTGCGTGAACAACGAGAAACAGTTGATCCTGGCCTGGACGTTTTATTCCGGCGACAACAATGAGAACCTGGTCTTGAACGGGGGCGATTCGGCCCCGACCTCCGCGTCGGCGCATTTGTGGGTTTATGGCGGCAACCACGGTTCGGCCGATTCCCTGACGAACAACCTGTATCTGACCGACGCGAATTTTGCGCTGTTCGCCAAAATTCTCCCGACCGGGCGGATTTACAAATGCCCGGCGGATCGTTCCACCTGGCCGCTGTGGACTTCCACCCTGACCTATGTCACCGAGTTGCGCAGCTACGCCATGAACAGTTATATTGGAACCAGCACCAACTGGGCCATTGCTCCGATCAACAACGGTGCCGGCTACAAAACCTACGCAAAAAATTCCCAGCTCGTCGCCGACGCGCCGGTCAACCGGTTTGTTTTCATAGATGTGAATCCGGCGAGCATTTGCACGCCGGCCTTTGGCGTGGACATGAGCCTGCAAACCTGGATTCATCTGCCGTCCGATTTGCACCGGCAGCGCGGCGTGCTGGCCTTTGCCGACGGCCACGTGGAAGCCCATCGCTGGCTGGATGCCCGAACCATGCTGCATCTGGCCGGTGGCAGCGCCTATATTTTGCACGGCACCGCCTCGCCCAACAATCCGGATTTGAACTGGATCGGCGCCCGGACAACTTCAGCAAAATAACCGCTCTTCCCCCGGCGCGCGCTGCCGCCATCCCCTAAGAGGCCGCCGGTTTTCAAAAAACTGCTGGAAAATAAAATCCGGCTGCGTCAAGCTGCGCCGCCCTTATGTTCAAAATTAAATTTCTTTTGGTCGCCGCATTTTTGTGTTCGGTCAATGTCTTTGCCGGCGACGCGGACATCCAGTTGCCGGCGCTCGACCAGGTGAATTTTTTCCACGGCGCGGTGACGAGCCGGGCGATTCTTTTTTTCGGCCTGTTCGTGTGCGCCGTCGGCGCGGCGTTCGGCCTCTGGGAATATGTCCGCACCCGCGCGCTGCCGATGCACCGCTTCATGCGCGAGGTTTCCCAAATCATCTGGGAAACGTGCAAAACGTATCTGTGGCAGCAGGGAAAATTTCTCGCCGCCATCTGGGCGCTCATCGCGGTCTGCATGATTTATTATTTCAGCGGGCTGCAACACAAACCGTTCCGCCAGGTGCTGGTCATCCTCGCATGTTCCGTGTTCGGCATCCTCGGCAGCTACGGCGTCGCGTGGTTCGGCATCCGCATCAACACCACCGCCAATTCGCGCGCCGCGTTCGCCGCGCTGCGCGGCAATCCGCTGAAAACACTGTTCATTCCGCTGCAAGCCGGCATGAGCATCGGCCTGCTGCTCATCTGCGTGGAACTCGCGTGCATGATCGGCATCCTCGCTTTCATTCCGGCGGAACTCGCCGGGCCGTGCTTCATCGGTTTTGCAATTGGCGAATCGCTCGGCGCGAGCGCGCTGCGCATTGGCGGCGGCATCTTTACAAAAATTGCCGACATCGGCAGCGACCTGATGAAAATTGTTTTCAACTTGCCGGAAGACGATCCGAAAAATCCCGGCGTCATCGCCGACTGCACCGGCGACAACGCCGGCGACAGCGTCGGGCCGACAGCCGATGGTTTTGAAACTTACGGCGTGGTCGGCGTGGCGCTCATCGCGTTTCTGGCGCTCGCGCTGGCGTTGTCGCCGCTGCTCTGCGCCAAGCTGATTATTTGGATGTTCGCCATCCAAGTGCTCATGGTGCTGACGTCGCTCGGCTCGTTTTATTTCAACATGGTCGTCGCCAATTTCCGTTATGGCGGCAAAAAAGATTTCGACTGGGAAGCGCCGCTCACGGATCTGGTTTGGATCACCAGCATCGTTTCCATTCTCGTCTGCTTCGGCGCGAGCAAACTGTTGTTGGGTGATTTTGCGATACCAACAGGAATAATGACGACGCTTGGAGCACCAACCGAGTTAAGCAAACCGCTGCCGAATCTCTGGTGGGTTTTGTCCAGCATCATCGGCTGCGGCACGCTCGCCGGCGCGCTGATCATGGAGTTCACGAAAATCTTCGTCAGCACGAAATCGCGGCACGTCCAGGAAATCACCACGGCGTCCGACCACGGCGGCGCGTCGCTGAATGTTTTGTCCGGCTTCGTCGCCGGCAATTTTTCCGCGTTCTGGATGGGCCTGGTCATTCTTGGGCTGATGTTCATCTCGTTTTTGTTCGCGCAAAATCCCGACTTCGTTGCGCTGATTCCGGCGAAATTTGTTTTTGGCGCGCCGATTTTCGCGTTCGGCCTGGTGGCATTTGGTTTTCTCGCGATGGCGCCGGTGACGATTGCCGTGGACAGCTTCGGGCCGGTGACCGACAACGCGCAGTCGGTTTATGAATTGAGCCGCATCGAAGCGCAGCCCGGCATCAGCGCGGAAATTGAGCGCGATTTCGGCTTCAAGCCGGATTTCAGCAGCGCCAAACTCGAACTCGAAAAAGGCGACGGCGCGGGCAACACTTTCAAGGCGACGGCCAAACCGGTTTTGATCGGCACCGCCGTCGTCGGCTCCACCACGATGATTTTCGGCATCATCATGCTGCTCGAACACGTTTTCGGCGACGCCGTCGGCCGCCTGAGCCTCGTCATGCCGCAGATTATTTTCGGCCTGCTCATGGGCGGCTCGGTGATTTACTGGTTCACCGGCGCAAGCACGCAGGCCGTCGTCGCCGGCGCTTACAGCGCGGTCGTTTTCATCAAGAAAAACATCAAGCTGGACAAGGAATCTGCCTCCATCGAGGACAGCAAACGCGTCGTTGAAATCTGCACCCGCTACGCGCAAAAAGGTTTGATCAACATTTTCATCGTCGTGTTTTGCTTCGCACTGGGACTGCCATTTTTGAATCCATATTTTTTCATCGGCTACCTGATCGCCATCGCGTTCTTCGGTTTGTTCCAAGCCATCTTTATGGCCAACGCCGGCGGCGCGTGGGACAACGCCAAAAAAATCGTCGAGGTGGATTTGAAGATGAAAGGCACGCCGCTGCACGCCGCCACCGTCGTCGGCGACACCGTGGGCGACCCGTTCAAAGACACGTCTTCCGTCGCGATGAATCCCATTATTAAATTCACCACCTTGTTCGGCCTGCTCGCGGTGGAAATCGCCGTGGAACTGAAGCAGAAAAATCCGCACTCGCCGCTTTCCTATATTATCGGCTCGGTGTGTTTTCTCATCGCGCTCGTGTTCGCCTACCGCTCGTTTTACGGCATGAGAATCCCGGTGGAATCCGCCGGCAACGCCTGACCGGAAATTCTGCTCGTCAAAATCAGCGGGACGATTCACAGTGTTCCCATGTCCGTGATCCGGCGCACCATTGAAGTGGCGTGGCAACTGCGCGTTTTCTTCACTGAAAATGTCTTTGCCCCGGACAACACCACCCTGCGCGACGCGCTCGCCGACACCGTCCCGCGCAAGGTGTTTGTCGTGCTCGAAGATTCGCTGGCCCAGGCCCAGCCGGAGCTTGAACGCCAGATTGAAAATTATTTTTCCGCGCACGCCAAACAGCTTCGACTCGTCCGCCCGCCGCTCTTTGTCTCCGGCGGCGAACCCGCGAAGAATTCGCTCACGCTCGTCACCGACCTGCTTTCGCAACTGCACCGGCACCACATGGACCGGCAATCGTATCTCATCGCCATCGGCGGCGGCGCGCTGCTGGATGTCGCGGGCTTTGCGGCCGCCACGCTGCATCGCGGCGTGCGCCTGGTGCGCGTGCCCACCACCACCTTGAGCCAGGCCGATTCCGGCGTCGGCGTGAAAAACAGCCTCAACGCCTTCGGCCAGAAAAATCTCATCGGCACCTTTGCGCCGCCGTTTGCGGTCATCAATGATTTCACCCTCCTCGCCGCGCTCCCGCCGCAGGCCAAGCGCGCCGGCTACGCCGAGGCCGTCAAGATCGCCTGCGTCCGCGACGCCAGGTTTTTCGCCGAGATTGAACGCGACGCCGACCGGCTCGTCGCCCTCGAACCAACGGCGATGAAACAACTCATCCACCGCTGCGCCGAGCTGAATCTCGCCGAGCTGGCGACCGGCGGCGACCCGTTTGAGACCGGCTCCGTCCATGCGCTCGACTTCGGTCACTGGGCCGCGCACAAGCTGGAACAGCTTTCCCATTTTCACCTCACGCATGGCGAGGCCGTGGCCATCGGCATGGCGCTGGACGTGATTTATTCGCGCAACACCGGTCTGCTCAATGCCGGTGCCGCCGGGCGCATTTTGACGCTGCTCGAACGGCTGGGGTTCAAACTTTTTGCCGATGAACTGCTGAATGCCGACGAGGCGAACCGCCTGACGCTCTGGTCCGGCATTGAAGAATACCGCGAACATCTCGGCGGTGAATTGTCCGTGACGCTGCTCCGCGACCTCGGCCAGCCGGTCGCCGTCCACGAAATCAACCAGGTTCAAATGGCCGCCGCGATCCACGAGCTGATGGCGCGGGCCGCGAAACGTGGCGGCTGACTTATTTGCGCGCGTGGCGCGGGCCGCTCGTGGTTGGCAGAAAAATTTTCAAATCAAACCGCAGGCGCAAAATCATTTTGACTTGGGACTGGATTCGAGCGCCTGTAAGCGGGTGCTGGCCTGGCGCCAGAGCAGGGTTCCGGACGGGGTGTTGGTGAGGCAGAACCGGAGCCGTCGCACGGCCTCGTTGGTGTCGTGGCGATGCCCGGCAATCGCGGCGAGGCCGTAGCTGACCCGGCCGGGTTCGGCCCCGGATTTTTCCAGTTCCCGGTAGTCGGTTTCGGCCGCCGCAAAATTCTGGCAGATCACTTGGGCGTTGGCGCGGTTGAGCCGGGCCGCCATCAGGTTGGTGAGCGTGAGCATATGATCGAAAATCGGAATGGCGGCGGCGACCTGGCCGGATTGAATCAACATGGCAGCCTGGAGGTTCAGGACATTCACGTCGTCAGGCGTCCGGGCCAGTTGCGTTTCGACCAGTTGGCGGGCGCGGTCGGGCAACTGGAGCCGGGAATAAAGTTCCGCGAGGGCGAGTTCCGGGGGGAGCGCGTCGGGTGCCAACGTCCGGGTCCGCTCCAATTGTTCCACGGCTTGCAGCGGCAGTCCGCTCTGCTGGAATAACGATCCCAGCCGGAAACAATAAACGGGATCGTCAAACGGACCGTCGTGATTCATGCCCAGAATCAAGTGCTGGAGACTTTCCGGCGGGTCCGCCATTTGGCCGGCCTCGGCCAGTCCCTGCTTGCGGCCGGTGTGGAGACTGGCATTGCCGGCCAGATTGATCCTTGCGGAAAAATTGTTGGTATTCAGTTGCAGCGCCTGCTCGAAACGCGCCCGCGCTTCGGGCAGGCGGCCTTGTTGCTGCAAGGTCACGCCCCAGCCGTCCAGCGAAAGCGAATACCATTCCGCCAGCAGCCGGTTTTGAAAACGCGGCGCGGAGGTGAAGCCGAGCCGTTGAATTTTTTCCGGCCAGCCGGTTTGCCGCCGGCTCGGAGCGGACGCGAGCGGGGCCAGTTCTTTTTGCCAGAGGCCGGTCCAGAAAGTTTCATTGACCTCCGTGGCGGCAACTGACAGAGGTGCCGTGCCCGGAAAAGTTCCCGCGCGCAATTTCATTTCATAAATGGAATCCTTTGGTTCCAGATAAAACTGTTCAAAAAAAATCCCATGACTGGGATGCAGGTAGAACAGGCGGTTGGTCCGGGCCACTTGTCCGAGCAGCCGCACGGTTTCGGCCGGGGTGAGTTGGTGGCGGGTTTCGTCGGTCAGCCAGCCGGCGGGCCGGTGCCGTTCGAGCCAGGCCCGGTATTCCACCATCGGCAAAGCGTGCGCATCCACGGCCAGCCAATCCCGGCGGCGGCGGTCGTGCGACAAGGCGGCTTGAAAGACCGCCAGCTTTTGCGGCTGGTCGCTCAACATCACGCCCCCGCCAGCGGGCAGCGAGGCGACCGCCAGTTCGCCGAAGCGTTGCAGCGGATGAAAATTTTCGCTGAAAATGGCCGGCGCATTTCTCACCGCCAGGCCGACGGTGATCAGGCTGAAACTTGCGGCGGCGGCGGGGAAGGCGAGTTGCCGCCACTGGAATCCGGCGCGTGACCGGCGGCGCAAGGAAGTGTTTTTGTGCGAAATGAGCAGGAGGTTGCCGGCGAGAAACGCCGCGCCCAGCGCGTTCAAATAATCAAACGTCAGCAGCGGCAGCGAAAGGCCGAACTGATGTTGAATGATTTGCCGCAACCCCATTGCCGGGTCAAATGCCAGCCACACGCAAGCCAGCAGCAGCACCGCGCGCAGACTCCGGTAAAGCCAGATCTGGAACCGGTCCACGCCCGATTTGTTGCGGGTGCCCTCGTCGCGCAAACGCACCAGCAGGGACAGCGTGGGCACCAAAAAATAAAGCGCCGCCGCAAGCGACAACAGCCGGTGCGCCATCCAGAATTGATGGTAAAGCAGCAGGCCCATGCTTTTGGTCTGCTTCAAACTGGCGAGCCAGGCCTGGCTCAAATTCCATGGCGAGTGCGGCGCCAGTCCGTTGACCAGCGGCAGCAAAATGTAAATTGAAAATCCCGCCAAGCCCAGAACCGCCAACCGCAGAATCAATTTCACGCGGAAGAAATGACGCCCTTGCAGCCAGATTAAGCCGGCGACCAACAGCGGCAGCGCCAGCAGCATCACCCAGTTTTCCGCCATGCCCAGTCCCCAGACAAAGACCGCCGCATTCCGCCAGAAAGATTCCCGGCGGACGCGATATTCGAGCAGCAGCCAGAGCGTCGTCGCCAGCAGCAGCAAGTCCAGCATTTCGCCGGTGGCGGCGGTGGCGTCCTGCCAGAAACTGAATTCCAGCCCGCACAAGGAGCACGCCAGCAAAATTGGCAGCATGGTCAGCCAGCGATTTTCATTTTCCAATGGCCGGTCCCACGGCAGCAACTGGATGGAGCGAGCCAGCAAACCCAGCATCACGGCGGCCAGCCCGGCGGAAAATAAATTCAAAACCAGCGCGACCCAGCCTGCCGGCAGCAAACGCAAAGGCAGCGTCAGCAGCCAGAGCAAAGGTTGTCCCACCATGGGCGTCCAGTTCCAGCCGGCCACTTTGGATGTGAGCGCCAAGCTGTTGGTCGTCACGCCGTGGCTTACCGCGATGTCATAAAACGCGAACGCCCCCAATGCGATCAGCAAAGGAAGATGGCGCGTGAAATTCAACATGGAATCGGTTGTAACTAATTTGGCAGACCGATGCCAGTGTAATTGGACGCGAAAATTGCCGCCGCCAATTAAGCCGCCGCAAACGTCGGCACCAGCCGCTGGTTCAAATCACACCGCCGCCGCAATCGCGTCGCCCATCGCGCGCGTGCCCACGCGGCGGACGTTCGGTTCGTTCGCATTGAAAATGTCGCCGGTGCGATGACCCGATTCAATCGCGTGCTGCACGGCGTTTTCAATCGCCGCCGCCGCGTCGTGCAAACCAAAACTGTGCCGCAGCATCAGCGCGCTCGACAAAATCTGCGCGATGGGATTGGCTAAATCTTTCCCCGCAATGTCCGGCGCGGTGCCGCCGGCGGGTTCGTAGAAGCCAAAAGTTTGATTTCCATTTGTCGCGCCCAAGCTCGCGCTCGGCAACATTCCCAGCGAACCGCCCAGCGCCGCCGCCTCGTCGCTCAAAATGTCGCCGAACATATTTTCACAAAGCATCACGTCGAACTGCATGGGCTTGAGCATAAGCTGCATCGCGCCATTGTCCACGAACATATGATCGAGCGCCACGGCGGGATAATTTTTTCCGACGCGCGTGACGACCTCGCGCCACAAAATTCCGTTCTCCAGCACATTCGCCTTGTCAATGCTGGTCAATTTCTTCCGGCGCAACTGCGCGGCTTTGAAAGCGACGTGCGCAATGCGCTCAATTTCCGGCGTCGTATAAACCATCGTGTCAATGGCGCGGAAATTGCCGCCGCCCAAATCTTCCGTTTTTTTCGGCTGGCCGAAATACATTCCGCCGGTCAATTCGCGCACGACCAAAATATCAATGCCGTCGCCCTGCCGTTCCTTCGCCAGCGGACAAGCGTGCGAAAGAATTTTCGGCAATTTCACCGGCCGCAGATTTGCGAACAAGCCGAACTCTTTTCGCAGCCGCAGCAGCGCGGCGCGTTCGGGCCGTTCTTCTTTGGGAATCGTCGGATCACGGTCGGGCAAACCGACCGAGCCAAACAGAATTGAATCAGATTTTTTGCAGAGCGCGAGCGTGGCGTCCGGCAGCGCTTTGCCCGCCGCGTCAATGCCCGCCCAGCCGACGGGCGCCTCGGTGAGGTTGAGTTGGAAACCGAATTTCTTTTCCGTGGCGCGCAAAACCTTGATGGCTTCGCGCATGACTTCGTTGCCGATGCCGTCGCCGGCGAGCGCTGCGATGTTGTATGTGTTCATGAATTCGAGGCGGACATTTTATTTGAAGAATAACGCGGAAGAAAGAATGAAGAATTTACGATTTGCGATTTACGATTTACGATGTGCCGGGTTAAACCTGATCGCTCGTAAATCGTAAATCTAAAATCGCAAATGCCGTTGCCTTACAAAATCGCCACGCTGCTTTATTGCTTCAACGAGCGCGAAGAAATTCTGCTGCTCGAACGCGCGCAGGAGCCGAATCGCGGCTTGTGGAGTCCCTGCGGCGGCAAATTGAAAATGGACCTCGGCGAATCGCCCTACGCCTGCGCCTGCCGCGAGGCGCACGAAGAAATCGGTCGGCAACTCGCGCCGTCGGATTTGCATCTGGCCGCACTCATCAGCGAACACGGCTACCAAGGCCAGACGCACTGGCTGATGTTTTTGTTCGAGGTGAAGGTGAAATTAAAAGCGCTGCCGCCGGTTCACGCGGAAGGGCGGTTTGAATTTTTCCCACGGGAAAAAATTTTTGATTTGAAAATCCCACAGACCGACCGCGAGCAAATCTGGCCGTGGTTCTGGCAGTTTCGCGGCGGATTTTTTGCGGCGCACTGTCATTGCCATGCGGATGGGCGGAACGACTGGACATTGGAAGAAACGAAATAAGCAACATCCAGCAACCGACATTCGACACCGAATATGCAGCGCCACGAAAGCCGCGTTCACGGCAGCAATCGCAATCGGAAGAAACGCTGGCTCGAAGTATCCAGACTGTTCGTGACACTAATGGCCGAACCGGTGCCGGCGATGGAACTTCCCACCGCGGCCCAGCCGGAAACCGTGAGGTCATCGCTGTATTCGAGCTGATAGTTCAGACCCGCATAACTCAGCCAGGTGAAAATCAACTGGTTCGCGCCGAGGCTGACGCCGCCAAGCTGCGGCGGCAACACTACGGTCACGAGAAATGTCTGCGTCGCGCTCAAGCTGGGCGTGCCGTTGTCGGTGACGACCAAGCTGATCAAGTTGGTGGCCGGCGCGTTCGTTGGCGTCCACATGAAATTTCCGCTGAAAGAATTGATGAACGCTCCGGCGGGCGCGTTGGTGCCGAGACTGAACGTGAGCGTTTGCGCCGGAAAATCGGCGTCGGTGGCGCTGGCGGTCAGAGATAATGTTTGGCCCAACACGACCAACTGCTTGCTGACGACATTCCACACTGGCGGCGTGTTCGGCACAATGTTGTTCGTGCGCGGCGTGGCCGTGGGCATGAAATAAAGATTCGCCGCGCCGTCGGGATAGCGGCCTTCGCTGATGTCGCTGGATTGCGCGCCGAAGGTGACGTAATCCACGAGATTGCTGCTGGCGTTGTAGAGGGCGATGCTTGTGCCGCTCTTGCTCAATTTGAAATTGACATGCAAATCACCGCTGCCGGTCGGCGATTTTTTGTCGGCCCAAACCAGCAGGAAGCCCTGCGGCGGGATCGTGTAGCCGGCGGGAATTTGCGAGCCGGAATAAAGCGTGCTGCTCAAAGCGTTGGTCAGGAAACAGCCGGCGAGATTCACGGTGTTGCTGCTGGGATTGTAAAGCTCGAACCAGTCGTCGTATTTGTTGCTGTCGAGCGGGTCTGGCAGCGTATGCGTGTTGCCGGCCATCCATTCGTTGATGAACACCGTCAGCGGCGCGCTCGCGGCGTTGTTGGTCTCGCCGGGCGTGGGATAGAAAAAGTCCTGCCGCGAAAAACTCTGGCCGTCGGGATATGAGCCGTAAGAGTGATTGACGCCGAGTCCGGCATAATCAATGAAATCGAGCACCTGCGGCTGGCCGTTGAACAGCCGGCTCAACGCGAGCGAACCGGTGCCGCTCGGCAAAATGAAACTGGTGTGCAATTCATTCGTCGTCGAAAGATTCGTCTGGCCGTCGGCAAAAATAATTTTGAACTCGCCGGCGTTGATGCTGGCGTTGGTCGGAAACGCCCACGCCGTCAAATTCGTGTAATTATTGGCGAGAAAAAGATTGGTCAACGCGAGGACGTTCGTGGTCGGATTGTAAAGTTCCAGCCACGCGGTGCGCTGGCCGGCGCGGTTGGTGATGCCGGTCAAGTTGTCGGCCTGAAGCTCATTGAGCCACAGCGGCGCAAACGGCGGCAGATTGGTGAAAACGGCATTCGTCGCGCCGGGCGTGACGGTCGCGCCGCTCCAGTTGCCGGCGCGCCAGTTGTCCTGCTGCGGATCGAGCAACTGCAGCGAAAGGCCGGTGCCGTTGGCGTTAGTCGGCCACGGCAACGCGCCGGCATATTTCACTTTGGTCACGGTCACGTCGCTCGCGGAATTGGTGCCGGGCTGCACCAGCGAAAGCGTTTCGCCATTCAACTGCAAGGTGCCGGGAAAAATGTCGAACACCGGATTCGTCGCGCCATAAGCCGCAGCATAAGCCGGCGAGTTCGCCGCCAGCACCAGGAAACTGTTTGGCGCGATCAACGAGCCGGACGGAAAAGTGTAGGCCAGTCCTTTGAAATCCCAGCCCGACAAATCAAACGCGGTGTTGGTTGAATTGTTGTAAAGCTCGACAAACTGCGCGTTGGGCGCGAACGGATTGAACATGATTTCGTTGATGACCACCGAGCCGACCGGCGACGGCGCGGTGCCGTTGAAATTCACCAGCAGATTTGTGCTGTCGCCCGGCAGCGGCTGATTGTTCTTGTCCACGCCGACCACGCTCAACGCATTTGTGCCCGGCTTCAGCGGAATGGTCGCCACCCAATTCGTCGTCGTGGTCCACGTCACCGGCCACGCCGCGCCGTTGATCCAAACCGTGTCCACGTTCACCGGCGCGATGCCGCTGACATAGGCCACGTCGTTGCTCACGATCACGTTCGGATTGACGCTGAAATTCGTCGCGTTTTCCACCGCGAGCTGCGCGGCGATGCTCGTTTGCGCTTGCGACAACCACGGCTTGATGTTCGTGTTTGGATCTTCCACCGCTTGGCCGTTCGCGACGAACGAATTGTATTTCGCGTCGAGCAACGGGCCGGTATTGGCCAAACCGAGCGGGCCGTTCACGAGTTCCTGCAATGCGCGCCAATACATCCGGCGGAAAACCGGCGTGGTAAATAATTTTCCGGTGATGGGATCGGTGACCTTGAAAATATTTGATCCCGGTCCCCACGAGCCGCCGTTGCCGAGCACGATGTTGAAATCCCACATCAGCAGCGAATACTTCGTGCCGAGCGCGCCGAGATAGCCGTAAAGATTCTGGCCATTTTGCGCGCCGAACGAATCCCAGTTGCCGGCGGTGTGATTGGCCGCAAACACGCGCATCCAGTTATTGATATCGGCGAGGTTTTCCATGTTCGCGACGTAGTTCGGCGAGTTGTAGGAATTGGCCGCGCCAATCAGCGAGAAGACATTGGTGAAATCATTCGCCGAAGCCGGCGTGCGGCGGATTTCAAAATTGTAGCGGTAGCGCGCCACTTTTTTGACGCTGCCGGTCGTGACGTAATTTGACAACGTGCACCAGGCGTCGTTCACAAACGGAATGGACGCGCTGCCCGGCGCGGGACCAAATTCAAACCACGGCTGCATTTTGTAAAGCCAGCCGTCGGCGTCGTTCGGAAAATGTTCCTTCACCACGTCGCCGTCGGGACATTGCGCGTCTTCCATGAGCGTGCCTCGGCGGTTGCCGTTGACATAGACTGCAATGTAACGGCGATTCAACCACGGCACGCCAAGCGCGCGAAGAAAAGTATTTGCCGTCTGTTCGCGTTGAATACTCGCATCGTCGCCCGCGCCGTTGCCGGGCTGATGAATTTTGTTGAACGACGTCGCGCCGAGAAACTCGTCGTCATCCTGAAAAGTCCATTTGTAATGGCACAGCGCGCCGGTGGGCGTGGTGAATCCCTGATGATACGGACTGCCGGCGAAACGCGCCTGCGCGTTGTAAATGATGCGGTTATTGTTGACCATCGTGCAGTCCCACGACTCGTTGCTCAAATCCGACAGCGCCGACCAGCGCGTCGCGTTCGTCTGCGTGATCCACAAATGATAGACACTGAAGCTGCCGCTGGGGTTGCTGTCGCCGAACATCACCACGCATTCCGGCGGGATGCCATTATTGTTCAGTAGCGCTGGAAAACGCGTCGCGGCTCCGCGCGTGTCGGTCGCGGAAATGTAAAACGCGACAATCGCGTTGCTGCTCGTGACGGGCGCGGGAATCGTGGCGCTGAAAATCCCGTCGTTCGCCAGCGCGTCGCCGCCGGTGCCGTCATCTTTCATTAGCACGGAAGTGTAATTCATCGAGGGATCAATCCGGTAATTGAGCGTCAGATTTTGCACGCCGTCGGGATCATGCACGCGCGCCGTCACCACGACCGGCTGGTTCGTGGCCGGCACAGCGGGCGAATGACTGACTTCATAAACCGCCGGCCCGGCGTTCGTGGCGTAACGGCTGTTAGGCATTCCCGGCGTGCCAAGATTCGGCGGCACCGGCAGCGTGCCGGAGGCTTCGAGCCAGTTGCCGTTGAGCCGCATCAACACTTCCGGCCAGCCGCGCAGCCAGCGGGCTTTGAACCGCAGCGTCGCCATTTGTCCGGCGACCATTTGATTTGTCGTCAAAGCCATTTCGCAGGAATTGTCGCCGGGCCAGATGCGGTCGCTGCAACGAATGTGCAAGGAATGGCTGCTGTTGTAGCCTTCGTTTTCCTGGCTCGAACGCACTTCGCAGCCTTGAAAAGTCCAATTCGTGCTGCCGCTTTCAAAATCAGGATTGGCGACGAGATTGATGGAACTCGAATTGGAATGAACTTCGATGTTGTCCACCAGACATTCGCCCACGTCGAGAATTCCAATTTGCGCGTAATCTATGGACGGATCGTAGTTTTTGCCGAGATCCAAAACGCCGGTGTTTTCAATGTCGGTCCAGGACGATTTATGCGTTTCGTCGCTGTCGCCCCAGTTCGCGGCGAGGCGATGGTTCGCGCGCGGGTCGAGCAATTCCAAACTGCTCCCGCCGCCGGATGACCATTGGCCCCAGCGTCCGCCGGTGCCGTAAGTCACTTCGTCCTCGACGACGTAAATGACATTCGTGGCCAGACCGTGGCTGTTGGTGACGGTCAGGTTTTGCGGCATCGCCAGCGCCACGCGCTCGCCGTTGTGCGACAAACGGCCGCCAAAATTTCCGAGCGTATTGGCGGAATTCAGATTCGGATATTTCGCAAACAGATTCGTCATGTTGGCCGCGAGCACGAGATAGCCGTTTGCCGCCAACGTAGTGTTTGTCGGAAACACAAATGTGACGCCGAAAGTAAACTGCCAGTTGGACAAATTCACAGCGTTCGTGCCTTGGTTGTAAAGTTCAAGGTATTGGTCAGCATCGTTGCCGCTGATCGGGTCATACATCAATTCGTTGA
>Ga0182030_10012819_pt1 | contig 16744 bp, 14 predicted proteins | sample 812S3MmetaG_FD_121299 | JGI IMG/M metagenome (GOLD analysis project Ga0182030, IMG submission 121299) | Permafrost microbial communities from Stordalen Mire, Sweden - 812S3M metaG (Illumina Assembly) | ecosystem: Environmental > Terrestrial > Soil > Wetlands > Permafrost | place: Sweden...
CAATCCACGCCTGAGCTGCAAGTAAGCTTGACGGGCGATCACGGCGGGGCTGGATTGCTTCGCTGCGCTCGCAATGACGGGTGGCGGCGCTCCCCCGCGCCCGCCGAGCGGCGCGAGGAAGCGCGTCCCTCACCCTACCGACGCCTTCAACGCCTGATCCAAGTCCGCCAGAATGTCGTCGATGTGCTCGATGCCGACCGACAGACGCACGTAGCCGTCCGACACGCCGGTCGATAGCTGATCCTCCGGCGAAAGCTGCGAATGGGTCGTCGTCGCGGGATGGATGGCGAGCGAGCGGGCGTCGCCGATGTTGGCGACGTGATAGAACAGCTTTAGCGCGTCGATGAAGCGGCGGCCCGCGTCCTTGCCGCCCTTGATCTCGAAGCCGACGAGGCCGCCGTGGCCGCCCTTCAGATATTTGCTCGCGCGCTCGGCGGCCCATCCGGTCTGATGGCCGGGATGAATGACCTTCGTCACCTCAGGTCGCTCGGCCAGGAATTTCGCCACGGCGGAAGCGTTCGAGCTGTGGCGCTCGATGCGCAAAGGCAGCGTCTCGATGCCTTGCAGCGTCAGGAACGCGTTGAACGGCGACAGCGCTGAGCCGAGATCGCGCAGCAGGGTCACGCGCGCCTTGATGATATAGGCGATCGGGCCGAGCGGCTTGACCGCCTCTGTCCAGACCGCGCCGTGATAGCTCGGGTCCGGCGTGTTGAGCGCGGGCTGGCGCTCCTTGTGCTCTTCCCAGGGGAAATTGCCGCCGTCAATCAACAGGCCGCCAATCGAATTGCCGTGGCCGCCGAGATATTTGGTCGAGGAATAAACCACCACCGCGGCGCCGTGCTCGAACGGACGCACCAGTATCGGCGCCGCCGTGTTGTCGACGATGAGCGGGATACCGAACTTGCGCCCGATGGCCGCGACTTCGGCGATGGGGAACGCGATCAGCTTCGGATTGGGCAGCGTCTCGGCGTAATAGGCGCGGGTGCGTGAATCGGTGGCGCGGGCGAAAGCCTCGGGGTCGGCGGGATCGACGAAGCGCACTTCGATGCCCTGATCCTTCAGCGTATTGGCGAACAGGTTCCAGGTGCCGCCGTAGAGATCGGTCGAGGAGACGATGTTGTCGCCGACGCGCGCCAGATTTTGCACCGCGAAGGCCGACGCCGCCTGCCCGCTCGCCAGCGCCAGACCCGCCACGCCGCCTTCCAGCGCGGCGACGCGCTTTTCGAGCACGTCGGTCGTCGGGTTGCCAATGCGCGTGTAGATGTTGCCCAGCTCCTTCAGCGCGAACAGATTGGCTGCGTGCTCGGCGCTGTGGAACTGGTAGGAGGTCGTCTGATAGATCGGCACGGCGACTGCGCCGGTCGAGGGATCGGCGCGCCATCCCGCGTGCAGGACCAGCGTTTCCGGCTTCTGTGACATCTTGAACTCCCGCCTATAAGCGCGGCTTGCCGCCCGCCCGGCCGGCGGTTTCCATCATTCCACAAAAAATGTCAACTTATAGCGCTGCATTTTGCGCTGGCGCTCGCCAAATTTTGTGCAGCCGCCGCCCGCCGCCGCTATTGACGGCGCCCGTCGCCGCTCCGAAGCTCGGGAAATAACGAAAGATTTTTCCGGGAGCGGCGCGTGAATCGCAATTTCATTTACGTGATGGCGGGTCTCGTCCTTGGCGTTGGGCTGGGCGTCATGTGCTTCTACGCGTTTCCCGACAAGGCGACGGCGGTCGAGGTCGCCAAATACATGTCGCTGGTGTCGACGGTGTTCCTGAAGCTCATCAAGATGATTATCGGCCCGCTGGTGCTGTCGACGCTGATCGTCGGCATCGGCCATATGGGCGATGCGGCCTCGGTCGGGCGCGTCGGGGCGAAGACGATGGCGTGGTTCGTCTCGGCCTCCATCGTCTCGCTGCTGCTGGGGCTGGCGATGGTCGATCTTTTGCAGCCGGGCGTCGGCATCGTCGTCGACCAGAGCGCCAACGCCGCCAATCTGACGACGCAGGCGTTTTCGATCGACAATTTCATCGACCATCTCGTGCCGACCTCGATCTTCAAGTCGCTCGCCGACGGCGAGATCCTGCAGATCGTGGTGTTCTCGGTGTTCGCGGGCGTCGCCATCATGGCGCTGGGCGAGCGCGGCAAGCCGCTGCTGGAGCTTGCCGACAGCGTCTCGCACATGATGCTCAACGTCACGTCCTACGTGATGAAGCTCGCGCCGTTTGCGGTCTGCGCGGCGGTCGCCTCCGTCATCACCAAATCCGGGCCGGCGGTGTTGTTCAATTTCGCCAAGTTCCTCGGCGGTTTCTATCTGACGCTGCTGATCTTGTGGGTTCTGCTGATCCTCGTCGGCCGCCTCGTCATCGGCCCACGCATGGGCGAACTCGTGGCGCGCATGCGCGAGCCGTTCCTGCTCGCGTTCTCGACGGCAAGCTCGGAGGCGTCCTACCCCAAGATCCTCGAACAGTTGCAGCGGTTCGGCGTGTCTCGCCGGATCGCCAGCTTCGTGCTGCCGCTCGGCTACTCGTTCAACCTCGACGGCACGATGGCCTACACTACCTTCGCCTCGATGTTCATCGCCCAGGCCTATGGCGTCGACATGCCGCTCGGCAAGCAATTGACGATGGCGGCGGTGCTGATGATTACCTCGAAGGGCGTGGCGGGGGTGCCGCGGGCGTCGCTGGTCGTGATCCTCGCGACGCTCAAGCAGTTCGGCATTCCCGAGGCGGGGCTGTTGCTGATCCTCGGCATCGATCAGTTCCTCGACATGGGGCGCAGCGCCACCAACGTGATCGGCAATTCGCTCGCCGCCGCCGCGGTGGCGAAATTCGAGGGCGATCTCACCGAGGCGCGCGACCGCGCCGAGGAAGCCGAGCCGGCGCTCGCATGAGGGCGGCGCTCGTCGCACTGGCGCTGCTGGCGGCCTTTTCCGCTCGCGCGGAGGATCTCGGCGGCGCCGACCTCACCGCGCCGTCGCAGGCGCCCGCCGACGCGCTGCCGACCGTGCTGAGCGGAACCCTGGCCAAGGCGCGCGCCTCGGGCGTCCTCACGCTCGGCTATCGCGACTCCGCGTTCCCGTTCTCCTACCTGCGCGACGGCAAGCCGCAGGGCTACTCGCTCGACCTCTGCCAAGGCGTCGTCGAGGAGATCGCGCGCGAGTTGCAGACGCCGGTGAAGCCGGTCTATGCGGCCGTCACCGCCGCCGACCGGTTCGACGCCGTCGCCTCGGGCAGGGTCGACCTCGAATGCGGCTCGACGACGGAGAACGTCGAGCGGCGCAAGCTCGCCGCCTTCTCGCCGCTGATCTTCGTCGCCGGCGTCAAGCTGATGACGAGGGGCGACGGCGACGCGCGCTCGCTGCGGGACCTCCGGGGCAAGACGCTCGCGGTCGTCGCCGGCGCCACGGCGGAGAGCGCGCTGAAGGCGATGAACGACAAATACCGGCTCGGACTCACGTTGCTCGCCGCGCCCGGCTACGACGAGGGCTACGCGAAGCTGCAGAGCGGCGAGGCGAAGGCGCTCGCGGCCGACGACGTGCTGCTGAGCGGACTCATCGCCAGCCATAAAGGTGAGCGCGAGATGCGCATCGTCGGCGATTTCCTCACTTACGAGCCCTATGGCCTGATGTACCGCCGCGACGATCCGCAGATGGCCGCGGCGGTGACGCGCGCCTTCGCCGTCATGGCCGGCGACGGTGCGCTCAAAGCCGCCTACGCCAAATGGTTCCTGGCGCCGACGCCGACCGGCGAGACCGTGGGCCTGCCGATGTCGGCGCAATTGTCGGAAGCCTTTCGCGCGATGGGATCGGAAGGGTTCTAACCACTACCCTGCCCAGGCTTGTCCCATACGCGCTAGCGTAGGGCTTGCAGGCATTGAGAACCACGCCCGCCGTCATTGCGAGCGAAGCGAAGCATCCATCTCTCGGTGATCGAAGGCCAGTCGTACGCGCAGCGGCGGCGTGGATGGCTTCGGCTCACGCTCGCAACGACGGCGCCGGTCTCACGCCGCTTCGGCGAAGCCGTCGCCCGGCTTGGCGAGCCGGAACTGCGCGATCTGTTCCGCCAGATCCTCGCTCGCTTCATGCAGCCGCCGCGTGGCGGCGCTGGTTTGGCTCGCCATCGCGGCGTAGGACTGCGTCGACTGGTCCATCTGGTTGATGGCGCCGTTGACGCGTTCCAACCCGCTCGCCTGCTCCTGCGCGCCGCTCGCAATTTCGGCGACGATGCGGTTGATCTCGACGACCCGCTCAAGGATGCGCTCCAGCGTGCGCCCGGTCTCTCCGACCAGCGCGACGCCCGATGTGACCTGCGCCGAGGAGCCTGTTATCAGCGTCTTGATCTCCCTTGCCGCGGCGGCCGAACGTTGCGCGAGCGCCCGCACTTCGGCGGCGACCACCGCGAAGCCCCGGCCGGCGTCTCCCGCTCGCGCGGCCTCGACGCCCGCATTGAGCGCGAGCAAATTCGTCTGGAATGCGATTTCGTCGATGACGCCGATGATCCGGCCGATCTCGTCGGAGGATTTGGAGATTCCCTGCATCGCCGTCACCGCCTTGGCGACCACGCTCGCGCCTTGCGCGGCGTCGCTGTTGGCGGTCGCGGCGACGTCGCGCGCATGGCGCAGCCCTTCCGTCGACTTGACTACCGTCGCGGTGATCCCGTCGAGATCCAGGGCCGTCGACTTGAGGTCGGCGGCCTGTCTTCCGGCGCTGCCGGAGAGTTCGGCCGAGGCGTGCTCGATCTCCTGCATGCCGTCCTCGATGACCCGCGCCGCCGTGACGAGCGCGCGCATCGTGCCTTCGAGCCGCTCGACGGACTGGTTGAAATCGACCACCACCTGACCGTGGCGGTCGCGCGCTTCTGTGCTCAGCCGGACGGTCAGGTCGCCCGAAGCGAGGTTGTGCAGCCCCTGCCCGATCACCCGCATGGCTTCGGCCCTGACCTCGGCGGCGCCGGCGATCCGTTCGGAGGCCGACGAGCGCTCGGCGTCGGCGCGGCGGCGTTCGGCTGCGGCCTCCGCTTCGATGCGCAGCTTCTCCTTCGCCGCCGTCTTGAACACTTCGACCCGCCGCGCCATGTCGCCGAGTTCGTTGCGCTGGCCGAGGCCGGGAATGTCGGCCTCGAGATCGCCCTCCGCCAGCCGCGCCATCGCGTCGCCGAGCCGCGCGAGCGGCCGGCGGATGGAGCGGGTGATGAAGAAGCCGAGCGTCCCGCCGATGATGAGGCTCGCGACGCCGACGCCGATCGCGCTCGCCATGAGAACGTCGGCGAGCCGGCTCGCCTTGTCCTGCACCTCGCTCGCCGCGCCGTTGAAGGCGCGGCGCAATTGTTCGCCGGCGCTCGCGATCTCGGCGCCGCGGGTCTTGGCCAGCGTGGCGAGCTGCTTGCCCTGCACGCTCGCCAGCGCTTCGTTGCGGCCCTTCAGAGCCTGCAGATCGTCCCTCAGCTTCTTGTAGTTCTCGACCAGCTCGCGCCAATGTTTGATCTTGGCGGCAAGCTCGGGACTGCGGGTTTGATCGGTGAGATCGTCGAGCGCGTTGGAGAAGATCTGCAAGGAGAGATCGGCGTTGGCCCAATAGGTCGTATCGCCGGTGGCGAGCGCCATCCACATCTGCACGCGCGCCTCTTCGAAGCGCTTGGCCGCGACGGAATCCAGCACTTCGCCGTCCTTGAACCGCATCAGATCCTGCAACGCCGCCCTGTTTTTCAGGTTGCCGAGCGCGCCGGTCAGCGACAGGCCGGCGACGATGGCGAGCATGAGCCCGAAACCGATCAGGAGCTTGGTCAGGATGCGTAGGCGGTCGAACATGGGGGCTCGCGGGCTGCGGCGCGGGAAAGCGGCGAACATGCCTTGGGCGAAAACCGGCTTGGACCTGATGTCCATCGGCGCGCAAGAGAAGCGCCGCGAGGCTCTTCTTTCTGCGAGGTCGCGCTTAAGGCGGGGTAAATGACGCTGCGGCGGATGCGCTCGCAAATAGGTTGGCGAGCGGTCCAAACCTGACGCGTGGCGCCCACCCGCGAAGATCGCCAACGGGCGGTGCGGGGGCTTCCGGCGCCCCCCCCCGCTTCCGGTCGAAACCGGACTCCGCGAGCGACGCATGGGCGCCAAACGCTAAACTTGATTCATTACGCCCTGAGATTGCCGACCTTGACCGCGGGTCCGAGCGCCTGCACCGCGCGCGCGACGATAGACGCGGCGTCGAGCCCGGCTTCGGCGTAGAGCTTCTCCGGCTTGTTGTGGTCCTGGAAGCGGTCGGGCAGCGTCAGCGTGCGCACCTTGAGGCCGCGGTCGAGCCGTCCGGTCTCGGCCAGGAGATGCAGCACATGCGCGCCGAAGCCGCCGGCCGCGCCCTCCTCTATCGTCAACAGCACCTCGTGCTTGTCGGCGAGGTCGAGGATCATCTGGCGGTCGAGCGGCTTGGCGAAGCGCGCGTCGGCGACGGTCGTCGACAGGCCGCGCGCCTCCAGGTCCTCGGCCGCCTTCAGCGCCTCGGCGAGGCGGGTGCCGAGCGCCAGGAGCGCGATGCGCGTGCCTTCCTTGACGATGCGGCCCTTGCCGATTTCGAGCGGAACGCCGCGCACGGGCATGTCGAGGCCGACCCCTTCGCCGCGCGGATAACGCAGCGCGATGGGGCCGGAATCATGGGCGGCGCAGGTCGCCACCATGTGCTTCAGCTCGGCCTCGTCCGCCGCGGCCATCACCACCATGTTGGGCAGGCAGCAGAGATAGGCGAGATCGAACGCGCCGGCGTGGGTCGCGCCGTCGGCGCCGACGAGGCCGGCGCGGTCGATGGCGAAGCGCACGGGCAGGTTCTGCAGCGCGACATCGTGCACAAGCTGGTCGTAGCCGCGCTGCAGGAAGGTCGAATAGATCGTGCAGAACGGCTTGTAGCCCTCGGTCGCGAGGCCGGCGCAGAAGGTGACGGCGTGCTGCTCGGCGATCCCGACGTCGAAGGTGCGGTCGGGATAGGCCTTGCCGAAGGTGTCGAGGCCGGTGCCGCCGGGCATGGCCGCGGTGATGGCGACGATCTTGGGATCGCGCGCGGCCTCCTCGACCAGAGCGTCGGCGAACACCTTGGTGTAGGCGGGCGCATTGGCCTTGGGCTTCGACTGCTTGCCGGTGACGACGTCGAAGGCGTTGACGCCGTGGTATTTGTCTGTCGCCGCCTCGGCCGGGGCGTAGCCGTAGCCCTTCTTGGTCACGACATGGACGAGCACGGGGCCCTTGGTGTCCTTGACGTTCTTGAGGATCGGCAGCAGGTGGTCGAGGTTGTGACCGTCGATCGGGCCGACGTAGTAGAAGCCAAGCTCCTCGAACAAAGTGCCGCCGCCGACGACGATGCCGCGGCCGTATTCCTCGGCCTGCCTGGCGCCCTTGTACATGAATCCCGGCAGGTGCTTGGCGAGCTGCTTGGCCTGATCGCGCAAGGAGAGCCAGGTCCGGCTGGAGGCGAGCCGGGCGAGATAAGCCGACAGCGCGCCGACCGGCGGGGCGATCGACATGTCGTTGTCGTTGAGGATGACGATGAGGCGCGAGTGCATCGCGCCGGCGTTGTTCATCGCTTCATAGGCCATGCCGGCGGAGAAAGCGCCGTCGCCGATGACGGCGATGACGTTGTTGTCGCGGCCGTCGAGGTCGCGCGCCACCGCCATGCCGAGGGCGGCGGAGATCGAGGTCGAGGAATGGCCGGCACCGAAGGGATCGTATTCGCTCTCGGCGCGCTTGGAGAAGCCGGAGAGCCCGCCGCCCTGGCGCAAAGTGCGAATGCGCGGCCGCCGGCCGGTCAGGATCTTGTGCGGATAGACCTGATGGCCGACGTCCCAGACGATGCGGTCGCGCGGCGTGTCGAACAGGTAATGCAGCGCCACGGTCAGCTCGACGACGCCGAGGCCGGCGCCGAGATGACCGCCGGTGACGGAGACGGCGCTGATGGTTTCTTGCCGGAGTTCGTCGGCGAGCTGCTTAAGATCGGCGGGCGCAAGGCGGCGCAGATCCTCGGGCGTGGACACTCGGTCGAGCAGGGGCGTGGAAGGTCGAGTCAAGGTCGAATCCCGGCGTTTTTATTGATCTTAGCCGCATCGCGGATCGATCCGACTAACGCGAATCCGCCGCAGGGGCAAACTTCGGGGTCAATCGCGGCCCCGGCGAATCGGTCGCGCGGCCGGTCCGTCTGTATTGGCGCTCGGTCGCAAATCCTTGTTGCGACGACAGAAATTCTTGAATTCACGATAATGATCGATTGCCGATTTCGCATGCCTGCCATGTATAGCCAATGATCCCGCGCAAATTTGCGAGCGGGCGTGACATTGCGGCAACTCGGCGGGAAGGCGGCGACGGAGCGGGTCGGCGATACACGAGAACTGGCCAAACGCAACTCCCAGAGGCGACACTGCCGCCTCTAACACACGAGAACCCGCTTTGAACGAATGGGTAGCGTTAAAGTTCCCGCGCGAGGTCGGCAAGGAAGCTCAGGCAGCGCGCAAGCTCGGCGACTGCGACATATTCGTCGGGCTTGTGCGCCTGTTCGATCGAACCCGGCCCGCAGACGACCGTCGGCAGGCCGGCGCGCTGAAAATGCCCGGATTCCGTGGCGAAGGAGACGGCGACGGTCGAATTGGCGCGGGCGAGCCGCAGCGCCAGCGTCGCGGCTGTCGAGCCCGGCTCGGCGGCGAGGCCGGGCACGTCGACCTCCATCGTCGTCTCGATGGTCGGCTCTGCGGTATGACGCCGCAGCCGCGGCAGCGCGACCTCGTCGATGAAGCGCTGCACCCGGGCGAGCGCGTCGGTCGCCGCCATATGCGGCAGGCCGCGAAACTCCCAACCGATCTCGCATTCGCGGGCGAGGATGTTGCGCGCGGAGCCGCCGTGGATCGTGCCGACGTGGTAGGTCGCGTAAGGCGGGTCGAAGCGCGGGTCCGGACCCGGGCGCGTCTCCTCCTCGCGGCCGAGCCGGTCGATTTCGGCGACGATCTCCGCCGCCGCGGAGATGGCGTTGGCGCCGAGCGAGGGTTGGGCGGAATGGGCCTCGACGCCGCGCACGACGGTGCGGAAGGTCGCCACGCCCTTATGCGTATCGGCGACCGCGCCGAGCGTCGGCTCGCCGACGATGACGCAGGCCGGGCGCGGCAAATCGACGCCGAAGCGGCGGATGAAGTCGAGCGAGCCGAGGCAGGTGGTCTCCTCGTCGTAGCTCAGCACGAGGTGGATCGGCTTGCTCAGCTTGGCTTTGAGGAATTCGGGCGCCATCGCGAGCGCGCAGGCGTCAAAGCCCTTCATGTCGCAGGCGCCGCGGCCGTAAAGCCTGCCTTCGGCCTCGCGCAGCGTGAACGCGTCGCCGGTCCACGGCTGACCCTCGACCGGCACGACGTCGGTGTGGCCGGAAAGCACGACGCCGCCGTCGACCTCTGGGCCGAAGGTCGCGAGCAGCGCCGCCTTGTCGCCCGTGGCGTTGAGCGCGATGCGCGGCTCGACGCCCAGCGTCCGGAGGTAGTCGGCGACGAAGCCGATCAGCTCCAGGTTGGGGCGGTCACTGACGGTCGGGAAAGCGACCAATCGCGCGAGCAGGTCCTTGGCGCGGGTTAGCGGATCGGGGGCGGAAGGCATGGGCGCATCTTAAAGCGCGGATGCGACAAGTCGAGCGGGCGCCCCGCTCGCTCTCCAGATTTACGCTTTTCAATTGATAAATTAGACAAGCTCCGTTGACGCCGCCCGGCGACAGAGACCCGTGATCGCTGTAGCCACTTGCATGAAGAATCTCGTCGAGTTAGCCGCGGAACTGCGGCGCGAATGCGCAATATGCCGCAGCCACGCGTTGCGTAAGGCTCTCGATTTGCCGTCGCCTTTAGTGCAATCTGTCAAGTGGAATGGACGCAATGGCGTCATCTGGGTTTTGCTCGTCGCAGCAAAAAGCCTTGGTTTATGCGTTCGGAAACCGGAACGACGAAGCCTCCGCACCTTCGTCGCCTCCGAAATTGCGCCGGAGCGGAAAAATTGTCGTAAGCCAAGGTTGGAAAGCAACCTTGAGCCTTAGAGGAGGTAATGATGGCCAAATTCTATTCGGGCGAGCCGCTTCTGAAGGACCCCAAGGACGAGAAGGGCGAGTACAGGTCCTATAGCGGAACGCCGCTGCTGAAGGACGCGAAGGACCCGGCGACCGGCGAGTACAAGTCCTATTCGGGCGAGCCGCTGCTGAAAGATCCGAAAGATCCGAAGACGGGCCAGTACAAATCCTATTCCGGCGAGCCGCTGTTGGTGGACGCCAAGGATCCGAAGAGCGGCGAGTACAAGTCCTATTCGGGCGAGCCGCTGCTGAAAGACCCGAAAGATCCGGCGACCGGCGAGTACAAGTCCTATTCGGGTTATCCGCTGATCCGCGAGCAGAAGGGCGAGTACGAGTCGATGAGCGGCACGCCGCTGCTGGTCGACGCGAAGGATCCGAAGACCGGCGAGTACAAGTCCTACTCCGGCTATCCGCTGCTGGTCGACGCGAAGGACCCGAAGACGGGCGAGTACAAGTCGTACTCGGGTTATCCGCTGCTGATAAGGGACTGATCGGCAGGACGAGCAAGCCGCAACAGGCCCGTGTCCGGCCGCGCGACCTTCGCAAGTTCCGCCGGCCGGGACCGGCTCCAGCGGACGCCAACCCGCAATCGACGATCTCGCCGTAAGATTGCGGGCGCGACCGCTGGAGTCCCGTCGCGAGCAGGCCGCGCCGCCCTCATTGCGAGCGCCGGGGAACGCTTAGCGTTTCCCTCGGCTGACCAAGCGATGTTCGCGCGGCGCCGCTCTCTCCCGCAGACCGACGGTCGCGGAGGGCTGGATTGCTCTCGCTCGCAATGACGAACACTGCGCGAAGTTCCGCAATTCTGCTTTGATGCCCGGCCCGGCTCGCGCGTTCGGCTCCGGGCGCGCCGATGTCGCGGCCGGGATGGCGCGCCCGACGCCCGGTCGTCCACGCAGCAAACTAAACCGCGCTACCCCGTCTTCCTCGCCGTCCGTCTGACGTCGCAGACCTGAACCTTGAAATCCGTATAGAGCTTCTCGTGTCCGAGCCGCATCGCCGCGACATGATCGGGATGCGTCGCCCAGGCGCGCTGGCCCTCTTCGGTCGCAAACTCGACGATGGTCACGCGCTCGCCGTCATCGGCCGTGAAGCGCTTCTGCGAGACATAGCCGGGAATTGTCTTCGACAGTTCGACAATGCGCGTCAGCAAAGCCGCGTACTCGTCGCGCGTATCTGGGTTGAGCCGGTGGCGGAAGACGGTGACGATCATGCGCTACAAATCCGGAATTCGGCCAGCCCTTGGGCTGGAGCCGCCAGCGGAATGCGGTAGAAGCCATTCCCGAACAGAGGCGTCGAATCAAGAGGCATTCATGGCGGTTTCGCAAAACCAACGCCTGCGCAAGGCGGCGGCGAAGGCGGCCAAGCGCAAGGTCGTAGTGGCCGAGAAGCTCGCGAAGGATCGACAGGCGCTAAGAATTTCCAAGCCGCGCCACGTCGATCTCGCGACCTCTCCCATCGCGGAGTGTATGCTGACGGCCAATATCGAGGGACTGGGAATCGGCACGCTCGTCGTCGCGCGCAAGCTGCCGCTCGGCCGCTACGGCGTCGCCGTGTTCCTGCTCGACCTCTGGTGCCTCGGCGTCAAAGACGCCTTCTTCCAAGTCAGGGGATCCGACGAATTTGAATCCTTGCACGACGAACTGGGCATCACGTCCGAGCCTATCGAACCGGCGCGGGCTCGCCTTCTGCTGCAAGACGCCATCGCCTACGGCGCCGCCAACGGCTTCCCGGCGCCGGGGGAATTTGCGGACTTGGAGCGTCTGCTCAGCGATGTCGAGCCCGCCGGGGAGCCCTTCGCGTTCGGCGACCCCAGCCGGCCGCATTTCGTCGTCGGCCCGGACGACTCGCAGCGGCGCATCGAACTCGTTACGGCGAAACTGATCGAAAAATTCGGTCCCAACGGCTTCGACGTCACCTATCCGCTCGACGACGGCGACGACGACATCGAGTTTGAAGAGGAGACGGACGAGCCGCCGGCTTAAATCACCGCGAGACGCGCGCCGGGCAGGTCGAGCCCCGACAAGTCGGTCGTCCAGACCTCGCCGGGCGCAATCGGGAAGGCGCGGGTCAGCGTGCCGGTCGTGACGATTTCGCCGGCGTTGAGCGGCGGATGGTCGGGATCGTCCTTCAGCACCTCGACGAGATGTCTCAGCGCGTGCAGCGGGCCGTCGAGCACGTTGGCGGCGCGGCCCCTGTCGGCGACGACGCCGTTGCGCGACAGCGCGATCTCGAAGTTTTCGAGGTCGTCGTCGGGCCGCAGCGGCCGGCGCGGACCCACCCACAGACCGCCATGCAGGCCGAAGGCGGCGACCGTGTCCGCGGCGGCGAAGCGCCAGCCGGCGTAGAGCGACTGCACGATCTCGAAACCGTGCGCGACCCATGCTATTGCCGCGGCGATCTCGTCGGCGCCCGCGCCGGGGCGCAGGTCGCGGCCGAGGCCGAACACGATCTCCGGCTCGATGCGCGGCTCGACGAAGCCGGCCGCGTCGGCGGGCTCGGCGAGGTCGTGCAGCGTGCGGTCGTAGACGTAGCCCCAGATCGGCGCATGGACGGAATATTCGTCCCAGATCGTGCGGTTGGTGAAGCCGATCTTGCGGCCGACGACGCGCTCGCCCCGCCCGATCCGCGCGTCGCGCACGAGCGCCGCGGCGCGATAGGCGGCTGGCGTCGTCAGACCCGCGAAAGGCGCGATCTGGCGGCGTTCGGCCAGCGCTGCGAGGACGGCGGCGGCGATCTCGTCGGTCTGCATTCGCCGAATTTACGAAGCCGTGAGGGCCGCGGCAAGGGAACAATCCTTCGTGAGGCGCAACCTACATTGCCCCGTCTCGCGCATAATCGGCCCATAGCGGTGTTCCCAGCACCGGCGAGTATGCGGAGATGCCCAGGTTCTTTTTCAATATCGATTCCGAGCGCCCGGACACGGAAGGCGTCGAACTGGCCGACAGCAAGAAAGCCCGTGGCGAGGCGATCCGCGCCGCCGGCGAAATGCTGCGCGACATCGACGGTCATCTCACAGCCAAGGATTGGGTCATGGTTGTCAAGGATGAAGGCGGCGAGTTCGTGCTGGAGCTTCGCTTCTCGGTCAGAGAAGCGGCGGCGCCATGAGTCCGGAAGCGGACGGCGCGCCTGCCTCCAAGCAGCCGCTGCATGCTCTGCTGGCGCGCAAACTCAACAATTTCGACGTCGTGACCGAAACGGAAGTCGGCGTGCTGGAAAAGGCGATCCGCGGAACCCGGAGTTTCGAGGCCAATCAGGACATGGTGAGCGCCGACGACCGGCCTTCGTACAGCTCGATCCTGGTCGAGGGTTGGGCGGCGCGCTCCAAGACGCTGGAGAACGGCGCCCGGCAGATCACCGCGATCCATGTTCCCGGCGACTTCATCGACCTGCACAGCTTCCTGTTGCGCAAGATGGATCACAGCGTCGTCGCCTTGTCGGCGTGCCGCATAGCCGCCATGCCGCACGACCGGTTGCGCGCGATCAGCGAGGAGCAGCCGCACCTGACGCGGCTCCTGTGGCTCAACACGCTGGTCGACGCCGCCATTCACCGCAACTGGATCGTCGCGATGGGCCGGCTGTCGGCGGAAAGCCAGATGGCGCAGCTCGTCTGCGAGCTTTACGTGCGTCTGGCCTCGGTCGATCTCGCGCGCGATTACGAGTTCGAGTTTCCGCTTACGCAGCCGGTCGTCGCCGACGTGCTGGGGCTGTCGCTGGTGCATGTGAACCGCACGCTGCGGGAGATCCGCGGCCTCAAGCTCATCAGTTGGCGTTCGCGCATGGTGAAGATCCTCGACTGGGAGCGACTCGTCGAGTTCGCGCAATTCGATCCGACCTATCTCTCGCTGCGCCGCGAGCCGCGATGAAAGCCGCCTTGACTCCTCATCGCGCCTAACCGCATGGGAAGGCTCACGGGAGGAGACATGGACGCGAAGGCTGCCCCGAGCGCGGGAGAGATCTCGGCGCGCATCGACCGTTTGCCCGCAACCGCGACGGTGTGGCGGGCGATCCTGCTGCTCAGCGCCGGCATGTTCTTCGAACTCTACGATCTGCTGTTCTCCGGCTATATCGCGCCGGGTCTCGTCAAGTCGGGCGTGTTGACGCAGACGACGGCGGGGCTGTTCGGGACGACGGGCGTGGCGAGCTTCATCGCCGCGCTGTTCTCAGGGCTCTTCGTCGGCACCATCGCCTGCGGCTTTCTCGCCGACCGCTTCGGGCGGCGGTCGATCTTCACGATCTCGCTGATCTGGTACACCGTCGCCAATGTGATGGTGGCGCTGCAGAACGACGCTTTCGGGCTCAACCTCTGGCGCTTCGTCTCCGGAATCGGCCTCGGGCTGGAGATGGTCACCATCGGCGCGTATCTCAGCGAGATGGCGCCGGCGCCGATGCGCGGGCGGGCGTTCGCGCTTTCGCAGGCGGTCGGCTTCTGCTGCGTGCCTGTTATTGCCGCGCTTGCCTATTTTCTCGTGCCGCTGAAGCCGCTCGGGCTCGACGGTTGGCGCTGGGTGGTGCTGGCCGGCGCGGCGGCGGCCATCGTCATCGGTTTCCTGCGCTTCGCCTTGCCGGAAAGCCCGCGCTGGCTCGCCCGCCACGGCCGGCTCGCCGAGGCCGACGCGATCCTCAAGGCGATTGAGGCGCGGGTCGAAGCCGAATCCGGGCGCCCACTGCCCCTGCCCGGCCCGCCGGAGCCGGTCTCCGACGCCGGGCGCTTCGCCGATCTCTGGCGTCCGCCGACGCGCGCGCGCGTGATCCTGATGAGCGCGTTCAACGTGTTCCAGACCATCGGCTTCTACGGCTTCCAGAACTGGGTGCCGACCTTGCTGATCGCGCAGGGCGTCGAGATCACCAAGAGCCTCGGCTATACCGCCGTCATCGCGCTGGCGGCGCCGGTCGGGCCGCTGATCGGGTTCCTGCTCGGCGACAGGATCGAGCGCAAATGGGTGATCGTCGGCTCGGCCGGGCTCATCCTGGTGTGCGGCCTCGCCTTCGGCGCGACGACCGCGCCGGCTGTCATCGTCGCGATGGGGCTCATGCTGCAGATCGCCAACAACAGCATGTCCTACAGCTTCCACGCCTACCAGCAGGAGCTGTTCCCGACCGGACTGCGGGCGCGGGCTTCGGGGTTCGTCTATTCGTGGAGTCGGCTGTCGGTCATATTCTCGTCCTTCGTCATCGCCTATCTGTTGAAGGCGTTCGGCGCGCCGGGCGTGTTCCTGCTCATCGCCGGGGCGATGGCTATCGTCATGGCGATCATCGGCGTGTACGGACCGCGGGTCAGCGGCGTCGCGCTGGAGAAGATTTCGGGCTGAAGCTTTGGACGTTGTAGACTCCCCCGCCGAGCCGATCTGCGGCTATTACGGCGTCTGCGGCGGCTGCTCGGCGCAGCGCATGGCGCCCGCCGATTACGCCGCGTGGAAACGCGACGCCGTCGTCGCGGCGCTGAAAGGAGCCGATGTCGCCGCAGAAGTCGGGCCGCTGATCGACGCGCATGGCGAGGGGCGGCGGCGCGCGACCTTTCATGCGCGGGTCGACGCCGACGGCGGCGTCGAGGTCGGCTTCATGCGCGCCCGCGCTCACGAGATCGTCGAGATCGACGGCTGCCCGCTGTTCGCGCCGGCGCTGCGCGAGGCGCCGGCCGTTGCGCGCGCGCTCGCCGAGGCGCTGAAGGGCATGGGCAAGCCGCTCGACATCCAGACGACGGCGACGCTGGGCGGGCTCGACGTCGACCTGCGCGGCTCGGGGCCGCTTCCCCCTGCCCTTTCGCGTAAGCTGGTCGCCTTGGCGGAGACGCTCGACCTCGCGCGACTTTCGCTGCACGGCGTCGCGGTGGTCGAGCGGCGGCCGGCGGCGGTCGACTTCGGCGCGGTGCGTGTCGTCCTGCCGCCGGGCGGCTTTCTCCAGGCGACGGCGGCTGGCGAGGAGACGCTGGCGCGACTCGCCGCCGAGGCGCTCCCAGGCGCGGGGCGCATCGCCGATCTGCTCTGCGGCGCTGGGGCCTTCGCGCTGCGTCTCGCCGCCTCGCATGAGGTCTTCGGCGTCGATTCCGACGCCGACGCCGTGGGAGCGCTGAAGCGCGCGAGCGGCGAGGCGCGCGGCCTCAAGCCGGTCGAGGCGATCACGCGCGATCTGTTCCAGCGCCCATTGCGGCCCGACGAATTGGAGCGATTCGACGCCGTGCTGTTCGATCCGCCGCGCGCGGGCGCGCTGTCGCAGGCGCACGAATTGAGCCAGAGCCGCGTGCCGATCGTCGTCGCGATCTCTTGCAACGTCGACAGTTTCGCGCGCGACGCGCGGATGCTGGTCGAAGGCGGCTATACGATCGAGTCCATCACGCCGCTTGACCAATTCCGCTTTTCTCCCCATGTCGAAACCGTCGCGGTATTCCGGCGTCCGCGCGTCAAGAAACGCCGCGTCGGAGTGCTGAGTTGAGCCCAGGGTCGGACACGGAATTTCTCGAGGCCCTCGCGCGCATCGTCTCCCCCGCGCATGTGCTGACCGACCCGGATATGATCGCGGGGTTCCTCACCGAACCGCGCGCGCTTTACACGGGGCGCGCGCTGGCGGTCGTGCGGCCGGGTTCGACGGCGGAGGTGGCGGCCGTCGTGTCAGCGTGCGCGGCCGCGAAAATCGCGATCGTGCCGCAGGGCGGCAATACCGGCCTCGTCGGCGGACAGACGCCGGACGCGAGCGGGCG
>Ga0182030_10012820_pt1 | contig 16744 bp, 15 predicted proteins | sample 812S3MmetaG_FD_121299 | JGI IMG/M metagenome (GOLD analysis project Ga0182030, IMG submission 121299) | Permafrost microbial communities from Stordalen Mire, Sweden - 812S3M metaG (Illumina Assembly) | ecosystem: Environmental > Terrestrial > Soil > Wetlands > Permafrost | place: Sweden...
ATCAGCGCGGCTGGGGCCAAAAGCCCTCACCGCTCTTCCACTACCGCGGTGAAGACGTGCGCGCAACGCTCGACAAACTGCGCGTCGAATCGGGCGACCCGTACGAAGGCATCATCATGCAGTTCGTCAACCCGATCACGGGTGCGGCGGTGTTCCCGACCATGAACTACTCGGCGCAACTGCTGCGTTCGGGTGAAGAACTGCGCCTCAAGCGCGAAACCTGCGGCACGTTCATCGTCGTGATGGACGGCACCGGGTACAGCGAAATCGGCGGCGAGCGCTTCGACTGGGCGCCGAACGACATCATGGTCGTGCCGCCGTTCACGTGGCGCAAGCACGTCAACACCAGCGGCAGCGATGCGGTGCTCTACACCGTCACCGACGCCGAAGTGCTCAAGCACATCGGCCAGTACCGCGCCCAGGGCAAACTGCCCGACGGCACCGTCGAGCAGATCGTTGCTTAGAGCGCTACTGCTCGTCGGCTACGCGCGCGCGTAGCGTTCCGATACTCGAAATCTCGACTTCGATTACGTCGCCGTCCTTCATCCAGAGGGGCGGCGTTCGTTTTGCGCCGATCCCGTCGGGCGTGCCGGTGAAGATGATGTCGCCCGGCGCGAGCGGCGTGAACGTCGAGACGTATTCGATCAGCATCGGCACGGAGTACATCAGCAGGTCGACGCCGGAGCGCTGAACCTCCACACCGTTGAGGCGCGTCATCAGCGTGAGCTTCGAGGGATCCGGAATCTCATCGGCCGTTACCATCCACGGGCCCACGGGCGAAGTGATTGGGAAGTTCTTGCCCGTCACGAGCGAGGCTTTGATAAAGTCGCGCACCGAGGTATCGCAACCACAGGCGTAGCCCGCCACGTAGTCGAGCGCTTTTGCGGCGGGGATCGCGCGGCCGCCGCGACCCATCACCACGACGAGTTCGCCTTCGTAGTCGAACTCGATCGACGCCTTCGGACGGATCATCGTGCCGTTGTGCCCGATGAGCACGTCGTCGAACTTGGTGAAAATGTTGGGCTTAGCGAGCGCGCCGCCGTGCTCGGCCGCGTGCGAGGCGTAGTTGATCCCGACGCAGAGCGTCTTGCCCGGATGCGGGATCACCGGCAACATCTCGAGCCCCGCGAAATCGTGGTCGGGGGCGGCGCTCTTCGCGACCGCGCGCATTTCATCGAGTGCACCGCCGGCGAGCGCCTCGCGCAGCGACGCGTACCGCTGCCGCAGGCGCCGGTTCATCGTGACGACACCGTCGCCGGTCACGGCGCCGAACGACGGGACGCCGTCGGCGAGGTAGCTCGCGAGTTTCATGCGCCTCTACACGCCGTCAGGTTTGTGAAGCATCTTGCCGACGCCGGCTTGATTGGCCCAGTACTCCCACGCGCGCCACGTCTCACTCGAGTATGGGCTGTAGCCGCTGTTGCGCGCTGCGATCTCGCCGTCGGTGAGGTAACGCAGGTCGCTGCCGAGTTGCCGCGCGTTGAGCATAACGCGTGCATTGCGAGGCAAGTACACCGAGATGCGCACGACTTCGATGATCGAGCGGCCGGCGGCGGCGAACCCGTGGCACGCCATCAGCGCGACGTTGCCTTGGTCCAAGTGCTTCGCGAGGCTGCGGCCCTGGGCGACGTTGCCGACCAGCAGATTGGTGTCGCCGAAGTGATCGTGGATGTCCCAGATCGGAATGTTCGCGCCAAGGAAGCTGCCGGAGTGGATAACCGGCCGGATCGGCGTCTTGTTATCTTTGGTAATTCCGAACGGCAACGTCTCTTCGGCGTGTGCGTGCACCACCGACATGATCTCCGGACGCGCTTCGTAAATGGCGCCGTGAATGAAGCGTTCGAGGTACGGCGGCCGCTTGTCGCCGTTCATGACGTTGCTCTCGAGGTCGAACTCGAGGATGTCTTCCTTCTGCACGAGATCCGGTGCCAACGATCGCGCGAGGAAGTAGCGGTTCGGATTCTCGGGGTGACGCACACTGATGTGTCCGTAGGCGTCGACCACGTTTTCATTCGAGAGAATGCGGTTGGCGATGATGAGATCGTTGAGGGCTTGGTCGACGGCGTTCATAACAAGGCGTGCTCCGGAGAAGAAAGTGAGGAAAGATCAGGCTTCGTCGACGACGGCATTGCGCAGGGTGCCGATTTGCGGAACCGACACTTCGACGACGTCACCGGGTACGAGCCACTTCGGCGGTTTCTGGTGGCCGCCCGCACCGACGGGCGTGCCGGTGAAGATCATGTCGCCCGGGTTCAGCGTCGCGAACATCGTGATGTAGCGGATCAACTCGGCGAAATCCCAGGTGAGGCGATCGGTGGTATCGTCCTGGCGCAGTTCGCCGTTGACGCGCGTCGTGAGGTGCAGCGGTTGAAACGGCGCGACCTCGTCGGCCGGCACGATCCACGGGCCGATGCTGCCCGACCGGTCGAAGTTCTTGCCCTGCGTGACGTTGAGCGTGCCGTGACGGATCCAGTCGCGCAAGCTGCCCTCGTTGCCGAGCGTTAAGCCGAACACCATGCCGGCGGTGTCTTCGCGCGCAACGTCGCGGCCGGTCTTGCCGATCACAATGACGATCTCGCCCTCGTAATCGAACTTATCCGAATGTTTGGGGCGCACGATCGGCATGTCGTGGCCGACGAACGAGCCGGGAAAGCGCACGAACAGGTTCGGGTACTTGGGTTTCTCGCGACCGTCTTTGTACTCGTCGGCGCGCTCGGGATAATTGATGCCGACGCAGATGATCTTCTCGGTGCCCGGCACCGGCGGCACGTATTCGATCTCGCCGAGTCGGAGATCGACGGCGTCACCGACGGCGCGCGCCGCGGCGAGTCCAGGTGCGCCGGCCGCGATCAGGTCTTTCAGGGTCGGGTACGTTGCGCCGATGCGTTGGCCCAGATCGGTGACGCCTCGGTCCGAGACGGCGCCATAACTCAGGTGTTCGTTCGCGCGAAAACTCGCCAAACGCATCAAATGATGACTTTCGTCATGACGCCTTTGGGGAACATGTCTTCGGGGGCCATCTTGCGATGCGCGATGCCTTGCTGGAACGTGTAGAGCGTCAGGGCTTCGAGCGTCGTGCGGTTCTCGTCGATGCCGAAGGGAAACGGGTCGCCGTCGAAGAGGTCGCGCATCTTGCGCGCGTACGTCGGGAGCCAGGCGAGCGGATAACGCGAGACGGCGGGATCCATGAAGCGCTCGATGCTGCGGCGTTTCGATTCGAGAAACGCGTTGTAGAGGCTGCGCGCGATCCAGGGGTTATCCGCGAGGATGTGCTTCTGCATCGCGATGATGTGCATGATCGGCCAGATGTGCGTGCGCTTGTAGTAGTCCTCTTCCATCTCGAGGTAGTCGGGATAGAGGCGAACGACGTCGGGATGGCCTTCGAGGAAGCACGTCGGCGGGCGGGCGATGATCGCGCAATCGATCTCTCCCGAGGCCAGCATTTCACTCAGTGACTTATCGGAGACGCGGGTGAGCTTCGTGCCTTTGGGCAGGTCGAGCTCGACTTTCTCCTCGCGGCCGGGATCGTTGGCGCCGGCTTGATACCAGTGCACGTCCTGCAGTGGGATCCCGACGTCGTTCATCATCCAGCCGCGCATGTAGACGGCGGCCGAATGTGCCCATTCGGGCGACCCGATCTTCTTGCCGCGCAGGTCTTCGACTTTCTTGATGCCGCTGTTCTTGTTGATGTAGAACGAGCTGAAGCGGAAGAGGCGCGAGCAGATCACCGGCAAGCCGATGATGTCGCTGTCCTCGCGGCTGACTTGGGCCGCGAACTTAGCGAAGGACAATTCGCTGACGTCCCACTCGCGGTTGAGCGTGAAACGGGCGAAGACCTCATGGTGGCCGTGCATCGACCAGGTGTGGTCGATGCCCTCGGCGGTGACGACGCCGGTGCGAAAGTCCCGGAAATGGTCGTAATCGGTTGTCGCGATGGACAGGTGAATGTTGCGCAGGCTCACCGCTTGGTCTTTGGCGCCCTCGTTTCGGGGTCCTAGGATTCGACGAAAGCGCAGAGCAGGCTGGCCAGCATCATCTCGTTGGGCGTCCGGCAGTGGATTTCCAGGAGCTGCGGCGAGCAGACCAGCACCGAGAGGCACTGTGCGCGCGAGATCGCGACGTTGAAGCGGTTCTTCTCGAAGAGGAAGCTCATGTCGCGCGGCATGTCCTCGGCGCTCGACGTCGCCATCGAATAAAAGACGACCGGCGCTTCCTGGCCCTGAAATTTGTCGACCGTGCCGACGCGCACGGCACCGTGACCGCGTGCCGCAAGCGCGCGCGAAATGCGCAGGCGTTGCGCGTTATAGGGCGTGACGACGAGCACATCGTCGTGCGTCATCGCGCGCTCCGGTTTCGCCCCCACGATTACGCGACCGCGCAGCAACTCATCGATCGCCTCGACGATGCGCGCCGTCTCTTCCTCCGATTCGCGGCTGTTCCCGCGGTGCGCGACCGGCAGATAACGCAAACCGGCTCCGCTAAGACCCGCCGATTCCACGCGGTTGCCGGCGGTGGCAGGTGCCGAATGCAAGCGGCCGTCGTACACCGTGCGCGAGATGAAAGCGCAGATCTCCGGATGCATGCGATAGGAGATGTTGAGGAAGACGCCGCGATCCGGCGGCACGGTATGGTGTGGACCAAGCAAGTGCTCGAGCACCGATGGACCCGTGCCGAACGGATGCGAGCCTTGCGAAACCTGCGCCAACTGCAACGGATCGCCGAGCAGCACCACGTTGCGCGCCGCGCCGGCGCACGCGATCGCATCGCCGAGCGAAAGCTGGCCCGCCTCATCGATGAACAGCACGTCGTACTTCGCGACGAGTTCCTCGCGCGCGAACAGCCACGCCGTGCCGGCGGCCAGATCGTGCGGCCGGTCGACGAACGCGGCGTTGTCGTCGGTGTTCTCGATCATCGGCGTGCCGAGCCGCGAGGCGTAGGCCTGTTCGTCGGATGAGTGCTTGTGCAGGCCGCGGAACGTGATCCCGCGTCGTTGCGCCGACTCCTCGACTTTATCGAGCAAGTTCCCGATCGCCGCGTACCCGCGCGAGACGATCCCGACCCGTTTCCCCGCGCCGAGCAGCGCCGCGATGGCGTCGCCGCCGGTCGTGCTCTTGCCGCTGCCGGGCGGCCCCTGAACGAAGAGATAACTGCCGTCGAGCGCGTTGACGAGTTCTGCGATCGCCTCGCCCGTAATCGTGGCGGGCTGCAGCAGCGCGCCGGGCGGGATGCCCTTGAGGCGCGGTGCTGCGCGCAGCAGAATATCGAACGCCGCCGGATACTGTTCGCGAATCGTGCCGTCTTCGTAGGTTGCGGCGATGCGGTGCAGCGCTTTCTGCAGCACTTTGGTGTCGATCGGCGCGCCGGGGATCAGGGCGCGGAGGTCGGCCGGAACCATGTTGCCGGTGAGCTTGATGGCGATGCGGTTGTTCTCGTCGTCGATCGTGATGACGTCGCCGGCGCGCTGCTCGGTGTGCGGATCGTGCGGGCTGCTGCGTCCCAGATTATAGAGCTGATCGGGAAACGTGTACGTGAACACCTGGTTGCGATCGCGCAGGCTGGCCTTGTAGGGCGCGACCTCGACACAGAGCTTCAGGTCACCGATGGCCTCGTGATCGAACTCGGTCAAACGGTCGGCGTTCTTGTAGCGGTCGAAGATCTTCCACCAGGCCGGTTTTGCCTCGCGCCGGTGATACTGGAGCAAGTGGCCGAAGAGCCACCGAGCGCGCACGCTCTCCTCGGCATCGCGCAGTTCGGCCGAGGTGCGCGGTTCGGGTAAGCCCGCGAGCAAACGGGCGGCCAGATCGTCGGCCGGGGCGGGCTCGTCATCCTTTTGCGGCGGCGGCAGGGCGAGCCAGGCCAGCTCGCGACCCAACGCGCGTTCGTGCTCGGCGCGGCGTTCCAAGAGCCAGCGGTGCAGGAGCCACGTCGAGCGGCAGTCGTCGTTGTTGTACTGCTCGATGTCCTCGAGGATCGCTTCGTCATGGTTGGCGAGCCAGGTTTCGAACATCACGATCGAATCGTCGCCGCGCTTGACGCCGGTGTTGCGGACCATGCCGTAATACGGCTCGAGCTTCTTGATCGAATAGCTGGGCTGCGAGATCCGTACCGACTGCCGCACGACGGCGTATAAATCGACGAACACCTGGCCGCGCAGCAGCGAATCGAGCTCGGCCTCACGCGTGCCGTACACGCCCATCAAGCGGCGCAGCGCGACCGTTTCGTACGGCGCGTAGTGATAGACGTGCATGGCCGGATACCGCGCGCGCCGCTCGACGATGAAGTCGATGAATTGCTCGAAGGCGGCCCGTTCGTGGGCGAGATCGCGCGCCCAAAACGCGCGGTACTCGCCCTCCGCGCCGAGGTGCACGCCGAAGAGGTACTCGAGCCCGCGCTCGGGGGTGTAGAGCGGATCGCCCTCCATGTCGAAGTAGACGTCGCCCTCGTCCGGCAACGGCAGTTGCTCGAAGCCGTGCTTCGTTTCATCGTCGAGCAATTCGTAGAAATGCCGGTGCTCCGTGCGTTGGCGATGTTGCAGTTTCGCTTGTGCGCGCAGCGTTTCGAACGAAGCTTCGGCCATTCCGAACGGGCGCTGTTCGTCGGTCGCCAAACCGAGTTCGCCGATGCGCACGATGTTGCTCGTTGCGAGCCGGTCAATTTGGCTCGTGCGCATCCCGGCGACGATGCCCAGATAGTCGTCGGCCTCGCGAACCGCTTCGCAGCGATCGCTCCAGCGGCAGATGTTGCAGTGGCCGATCTCGGCCGGATACGCTTCGGCCGGCTCGCCGGCGCGGGCGAGAAAGCTCTGCTTTTGATGCCGGTAGTAGGCCGCATAATCGTCGATGCGAAAGCGCGCTTCCATCCCCGACCCGAGCACGAGATGCCCCCACACGGGCGCCGTGCCTTGCAGGCGCGCGAGATGCTCGCTGTAGTTGCACAGTTGCAGAAGAAAATAGGCTTTCGCGTGCAGTGCGAGTTTGGTGTCGATCACCTCGTAGCTCCACGGCCAATGCACGCTGGGCGTTTCGACGCGGCGCAGGAAGTCGGTTCGGCCGATGAACGTGCCGTCGAAGAACGTTGCCTGATAGATCACCGGCGCGCCGCTCGCCATCGCCGCGAACGTTTGCGCATCGGCCGCCACGAGGCCGGCGAGCGTGTTCTCGGCGCGCGTCTCGAACTCAACCATCGCCTCGCCATGCTGCTCGCGCAGCGTTTCGAGGAAACGCGCCTCGTGGGCGTCGCCCTTGCCGGCGATCAATTCGAAGGCGGCATCGCGTTCGGGACGCGGCAGCTTGCCCAACGCGAGTTGGTGCTCGAGCCAGGTTAGACGGCGGCACTCCAGATCGTTGTTGAGATCGGACGCCGAATAGATGAACCCGCCTTCAACCCGCTGCACGCTTGGGGTCTACTACGCCGGTTGATCGCGCAGATACTTCGGTTGCAGAAAGTCGAACAGCGCTTCGAGGCTGTCGCCGTGCCCCGCTGCGATGTACCGCTCGATGCAGTGGAAGAAGACGTGCCGCGTGACGATCACGTCGGCCAGCGCCCGATGCGGCCGCCGGCCGTCCAACTGCGGATCGTCGACGCCGAAGAAGGTGCCCAGCGTCTGGTTTTTGTGGTTGGGCGCCTCGGGCACCACGAGCGAGGCAAGACGCCACGAGCACGCCGAGGGCTGCGCGGCCAAGAACGGCAAAAAGCGGCGGTCGAAGTCGGCGTTGTGGGCCACGATCACGGCGCCGCGGCAAAGCCGGCGCAAGGTCGGCACGAGTTCCCGCATATGCGGCTGACCCCAGACCATGCCGTCGTGGATCCCGTGGATCGCTTGCACGAACGAGGGAATCCCGCGCAGCGGGTTGACCAGCGACTCGAAGGTAGCGACCACCTCACCCGCTTCAACGACCTGGCAGGCCACCTCGACGACCGCGCACTTATTGGGGTCGATCCCGGTCGTCTCGACGTCAACGAAGGCGAAACGACCCGTGCGGATCGGCTGAGCGGACATGGGACGCAGTATCCCGCCGGCCGGTGCCACCTGGGTGGCATTCCGCCTGGATCACAGTTAGGGTGGGCGACGGCTCGCTTGCCATGAGACGGCTCCGCGGCCGCCAAATGCAGCAACCGGCCACACGGTTCTTTGAGGGGAGATCATTTATGAAATCATCCTGGATTGCGCGGATTGCCGCTGCGTTGTCCGTCCTTGCCATAACTGCTATTGCCGCGCCGGCGTTCGCAGACGTCTATTACCTGGAGATCCCGGCCGGCGGCACCGTCGGCGCCGAGCCCAAGGGCGATTTGTCGAACCCGCCGCCGACCATGTTCAAGCTGTTGAGCTTCTCGATTGGAGTCGGCCACCCGGAGAATGTCGGGAGCCAATCGAGTGGTGCCGGCGCGGGGAAAGCGACGATGGAGTCGATGACCGTGACCGGGGTCGATTCGAACGCCGCTAACGTGCTGTTCCAAGACCTCGTTTCGGACAAGCATATCCCCGAAGCGCGGCTCGTGATCGGCAAGAACGTCAGCGGTAAGGTCGTGCCCTTTCAAATCTACTTGATGAAAAACGTCTACGTGACGTCCGACCAAATTAGCGCAAATAGCAAGAGCCAGCAGCCCGTTGCCACCTACGGCTTGAACTACGCGAGCATTTCGTACGAGCAGTCGACCGTCGATCCGACGAAGCCGCTGGACACGAAGACTCCGATGAGCTGGAACATCATCCAGAACCGGCCGGCCCCCTAGGACGGGACTAGGAGCGAATCGGTGACCTCTGCGGTCGTGCGCACGTCACCGAAGCTCTGATAGAACGACGTCAACCCGGCCAGGTGGTCGTCGTCGTAACGGGCGCCGTTGGCGTCGGCGACCATCACCACGCGGTAGTCGAGCATCATCGCGTCGCGAGCCGCGGATTCGCAGCACATATTCGTTGCCGTTCCGACGACGATGAGGTTCTCGATGCCGTGCGGCTGGAGCACGTCTTGGATATTCGATGCGCCGGCGATGAACGGGCTGAAGCGCGACTTGTACACGATCTCGTCGCTCGCTTCGATGTCGAGGTCGGCGTGGAACGCGTGTGCGGGGTGGCCGGGCGAGAGACCGTCGCGGTGGTTGGCGCCGCGTTCGGGGGTGAAGAAGTTGTCGTGATACACGTGCCAGCGGCTCTCGCCGTTTTCGCCCGCACTCATCCCGATCCAGACGATTAGGCCGCCCAGTTCGCGCAGACGTTTGGCGATGCGGTTGATGTTCGGGATAATTGCGAGTACCGACGGGATCTCGCCGACGTAGAAGTACTGCATATCGATGCAGAGCAGCGCGGTCTTGAGCGGATCGAAGCGCTCGAAGACCGCCAGCCGCCCGCGCTTCGCCATTACGCGCTCGATCACGTACGGGGGCATTCCGTAGGGCGTGTCAGCCACGATTGCGCCTTGTTCCTCGACTACGCGCCCTGCGGCGCTCCGCTCGGAATGACATGGGGGACTAGGCTCTTGGGGAGCCGCCCATGTCTTTGTCGAGTTTGTCTAGGGTTTGCATCGCGGGCAGGATCTGCGCGAAGCTGGCGTTCGGTTCGCGCTTTTCTTTGATCGCGGCGAAGAACTCGCGGTCTTGCAGTTCGATGCCGTCGAACGAGACGGCCACGCCGGACAAATCGATCTTATTGCCCTTGCCGTCGCTGAGGTCGTCGTAATACGCGAGGTAGGTGCCGTTGTCGCAGATGTAGCGAAAGAACGTTCCGAACGGGCCGTCGTTGTTGAACGAGAGCGAGAGCGTGCAGATCGCGCCGCTCGGCACCTTCATCAGGATGCCCATGTCCATCGAGATCTTGAGCTGCGGGTGCATCGGGCCTTCGATCGCGTGCGCGACCGTCGCGGTTCCACCGGTTTGGTACTGGAAGAGATCGACCGTATGACAGGCATGGTGCCAGAGCAGGTGGTCAGTCCAACTGCGGGCGCCGCCGGCGGCGTTCATGTTCGTGCGGCGGAAGAAGTACGTTTGCACGTCCATCTGCAGCACCTTGAGTTCGCCCGCCTTGATCTTGTTGTGAATGTACTGATGGCTCGGGTTGAAGCGGCGCGTGTGGCCGCCCATGCCGATCACGCCGGTTTCTTTTTGCACGGCGAGCAGGTGCTCCGCATCGGCCAGCGTGTCGGAAACCGGAATCTCGATCTCGACGTGCTTGCCGGCGCGCATGACCTGTTCGCCCTGCTTCGCGTGCATTTGCGTCGGCGTAGCGAGAATGGCGGCCTCGACGCCGGGTTGCGCCAGCGCTTCGGCGAGATCGCCCGTGTAGTGCGGAATGCCGTACTTCGCAGCGACGGCTTTCGTCGATTCCTGATTGCCGCCTACGAGCGAGGCAACTTCCACGCCGTCAATGCGCGCGATTCCGTCCAGATGCTTCTGACCGAACGCCCCTTGTCCGGCAACAACGACCTTCATTTGGAAAGGCGCTCCGCCCCAGGCTGCGCGCCCCCCACGAAGTGGGGCCCCCAGACCGAGCTCGCAAGTTTCATTACGGCTACAGCACTGTGCTGCTGCGCTCGCTCCATAACCATTGTCTTTACCCCTTACGCAACGTTTTCGAGAATTAAGTGTCCCACGGCCGTGTTCGATGCCGGGACATGGTAGAAGCGATAAATTTCCTTTGCTTTTTCGTCCATGGCGCCGCGCATGATCAGCCACATCACGAGCTCGATCGCTTCGGATCCGGCTTCGCGCACGTACTCGATGTGCGGGATCTTCACGGCCGCTTCCGGATCTCTGGAGAACTTGTCCAAGAAGGCGTTGTCGAACTTGCTGTTGATCAGGCCCGCGCGCGGGCCTTGCAGCTGGTGCGACATCCCGCCCGTGCCGAAAATCGCGACGCGCAACGGTTTGTCGAACGATTCCACGGCGCGGCGAATCGCTTTACCGAGCATGTAGCAGCGATGGCCGGTCGGCGGCGGATACTGCACGACGTTGACCGCCAGCGGAATCACCGGGCACGGCCACGCGGTGGGCTGTCCGTACATCAGCGAGAGCGGTACGGTCAAGCCGTGATCGACGTCCATCTTGTTGACGATCGTCATATCGAACTCATCGAGAATCGTCGACTGCGCGATGTGCCACGCCAGTTCGGGATGGCCTTTGACCACCGGCACCGGACGTGCGCCCCAGCCTTCGTCGGCCGGCGCGAACGAATCCGCGCAGCCGATCGCAAACGTCGGGATGATCTCGAGCGAAAACGCCGAGGCGTGATCGTTGTAGACGAGGATGATCACGTCGGGGTTGAGTTCGGCGATCCACTTCTTCGACGGCTCGAAGCCTTTGAAGAGCGGCTTCCAGTAGTCTTCGCCGGTCTTGCCGTTGTCGATGGCGGCGCCGATGGCCGGTACGTGCGAGACTGCCACGCCGGCGACGAGTTTAGCCACGATTTTTCCACTCCGATTTGCTGCGGTTGCCCTCGACCGATCGTCCGCCGGCGAGCATCATGTCGACATACTCTTGTTGGGTCTTTCCGGTCATCTTCGCGGCGAGGGCCTGGAACGAGAGGCCGTCGAACGCGCCGAGCTTCGAAGTGAAATAGATGTTGCCGCCAAGTTCGAGCATCTTGTTCCAAGCGCGATCGGTGATCGCTTTGGACTGCTCGGGCGTCATCGGAAACTTCTTCTTGTAGCCCTCTTCGTCGGCGCGGAACGCTTCGCGGTTCTCGGGCTTCATCAACGACATGCAGAACATGTTGAGGTGATAGCCCTGGCGCGAGCGATCGGCATCGAACAGCAAGGTGCCGGGGATATCTTCGAATTCGGGTTCACTCATGCTCGAACGTCCTTTTCGTTGCGGGGGCGACCTCCTTGTGCGGACGGTTGCCTAGGCGATCTGCCGAAAAACGTCGACCAGGGCTCCCGCCGCCCGCGACCAGGTCATCGCGCGGGCCCGTTCGATGCCGCGCCGGCGCAGCGTCGCGGCGAGCGTGGCGTCGCTGAAGATGCGCTGCACGGCATCGGCAAAAGCGGCGGCGTCATCGGGCGGCGCGTACAGTGCCGCGTCTCCGCCCGCCTCGATCAGGGACGATCCGGCACTCGCGACGACGGGTGCGCCGGCGAGCAGCGCCTCGAGGATCGGCAGCCCGAAGCCCTCGTAGCGCGATGGGAAGACGAACGCGCCGCAGCCCTGGTAGAGGGCCTGGAGGGTGACGTCGTCGACGAATCCGAGCGCGCGCACGTTCAGGCCATCCGTGGCGGGTAACGAGCCCACGATACGGCCGGCGATGACGCAGGTGACGTCGATGCTCCGAGCGCGCAGTAGCTCGGCCGCGGCGACGAAGGTGTCGATGCCCTTGCGCGCGTCGGTTTCGCCGACGAAGAGCAGGTACGTTCCCAACGCTGCGATGTCGAGCGACGGCGTGCCGACGGGAAGCGGCGCGACGCCCGGCAGGACGACGCTGATGCGTTCGGGCTCCAAGGGCAGCACGCGCAAGAGTTCGCTACGTGAGAACTGCGAGTCGGTGACGATGTGTTCGCAGCGCTCGGCGGCCCGCCGGAACGGCGCGCGTGTGTCGTCCGAAAATCCCGGCAGCGCAAAATTGAGCGCGTCGTGCAGCGTTGCCACCGACGGTCCGCGAAAATCGTCCCAACTGGGTCCGTTGAACGGAAACCAGAGCAGGTCGAAGCGGCGACTGCGCGCGGCACGGCGTGAGGCCACCGGCAGTGCGGCGCCGCCGATTTCGCGCAGGTAGCGCGGGCCGGCAATCCACGTCGCCCATTCCGGAATGACGAGCGTGCAGGCAACCTCACCGGCGTGCTCGTCGCGCAAGCACTTCACCATTTCGCGCACGTAGCGACCGATGCCGCGTCGATCGTACGGCACGTTCCACACGTCGACGCCAACGCGAATCACCTGGCGGTGCTTCAGCGCTGCGTAGGACAATCTTGCAGTATGGTCGTGCCGTCGGAGCGCGTGTGGTTGAGAATGTAGCGAATCGTCTCCGAGTAACGGCTCACGTCGGTACCCGGCGGCGGCTGCTGCAAACGCGTCGGGAAATCGGGATTGGACATGTTGATCGAAGACCACGGATCGTCGGCTGGGTCGGCGTAGGCCCAGCGATAGGGAAACTCGTCGCTCTGTGTGTGGCCGTCGGGAAACGTGACGGTTGCGACGATGTGTTCGTAGGTGATTCTGCCGGAACGATCGGGCGCTTGGAACGGGATCAACTCCACTTTGCCGCACGGCGCGTCCGCGTTGACCGTTCCGCTGCCCGAGCCGCCGGTTCCGTTGCCGCTCCCGCCGGCGTCGCCCGCACCCTCACCGCTGCCCGCGCCCACACCGGCGCCGCCGCCGCCGCCGCTGCCCGCGATGATCACGGATGGGAGCACGACCTGCGGGTGCGGCTTGGGCGCGGCATGTCCGCCGCCGGAGGCGCGAATGGCCCGCGGCGCTGCGCGTTGCGGAACGGGGGCGACGGTCACGCGCGGCACCGGCGGTAACGTGGGCGGCGGGGTCGGCGGCCGGGGTGTAAGCCGCGGCGTCGGGGCCGGCCGCTCGAGCACCACCGTGGTGGGAGGCGCGGTTTCAGCGACCGAGCGATCTGCCGGTTGGCAGCGGCCTAGTGCGAAGCACAGCGCCGTGATCACGATCGCGCTCGGTACGGCAACGGCGAAGCGCCGGACCGGATCGTCGAAGTCCGGTGCTCCGACTTTTGTCTTCATGCGCAGGGACAACGATTCGTGCGCGTCGCGGGGTTCCCGTTCGAGTGGGGCGAACGCCGGGGCGTGCAGCTCGAACCTTTGATCCGCGCAATACCGGATTTTCCCATTCCCGGCATTCTTTTCCGGGACATCACGCCGCTACTCGGCGATGCCGCCGGCTTCAGGGCGATGGTGGATCTCTTCGTTGAGAAATACCGCGACGCGGGCATCGAATACGTGGTCGGCATCGAGGCGCGCGGCTACATGCTCGGCGCCCCCGTGGCGTACGCCTTGGGCGCCGGTTTCGTGCCGGTGCGCAAACCCGGCAAACTCCCGGGTGAGAAGTTCACCGAAGAGTACGAGCTCGAGTACGGCACCAATACGATCGAGATCCACGCCGATGCCGTAACCCGTGGCAAGCGCGTGCTCGTGATCGACGACCTGCTCGCCACCGGCGGCACGATGGCCGCCACGCTGCGGCTGCTGGCGCGCCTCGAGGCCAAGATAGCCGGGGTGGCGGTGCTGATCGAGCTGGCCGGCCTCAACGGCCGCGACGCCCTGCCCGGCGTGGATATCACGTCGTTCATCTCCTACTGACGCACCTAATGAAGCGCGCGGCGGGTTGTAAGACGTAGATCCTATGACTATCGCGGATCTCATCACCAACGTTCGCCGCTACGACCCCTCGCTCGATCCCGCGTGGCTCGAGAGTGTTTACGCTGTCGCCGAGGGGGCGCACCGCGATCAGCGCCGCGCTTCGGGTGAATCCTACATCGAGCACCCGCTGGCCGTGGCCGCGATTCTGGCCGACCTCGAGATGGACCGGCAAACGATCGCCGCCGCACTGCTCCACGACGTCGTGGAAGACACGGTCATCACGAGCGAAGAAGTGGGCGAACGCTTCGGCGAGGAGATCGCCTCGCTCGTCGACGGCGTGACCAAGCTGACGCGCATTCCGTATCAGACGAAGGAAGACGCGCAGGTCGAGAACCTGCGCAAGATGTTCCTGGCGATGGCTAAGGACATCCGCGTCATCATCATCAAACTGGCCGACCGGCTGCACAACATGCGCACCCTGGGTTCGTTGCCGCCGGCGAAGCAGCAGACGATCGCGCAAGAGACGATCGAGATCTACGCTCCGATCGCGCATCGCTTGGGCATCTGGCGCATGAAGTGGGATCTCGAAGATCTCGCACTGCGTTACCTCGATCCGGCGGCGTATCACGATATTGCCGAACGCGTCGCCAAGAAGCGCGGCGAACGCGAAGCTGCCGTGCAACGCGTGCTCGACGAACTCAAGGGCCAGTTCGAAGCGATCGGCTTACACGCCGAAGTCAATGGCCGCCCCAAGCACTTCTACTCGATACACAAGAAGATGCAAAAAGGCCGCGACTTCTCGACCATCTACGATTTGACGGCCGTCCGCATCATCGTCGATTCGGTCAAAGATTGCTACGGCGCGCTCGGCGTGGTGCACTCGATCTGGAAGCCGCTGCCGGGGCGCTTCAAAGATTACATCGCGATGCCCAAGCCCAACATGTACCAGTCGTTGCACACGACGGTCGTCGGGCCGGGCGGCGATCCGCTCGAAGTGCAGATCCGCACGCTCGAGATGCATCGCACGAGTGAGTACGGCATTGCCGCGCACTGGCGCTACAAAGAAGGCGCCAAGGGCGACAGCTTCGAGCAGAAGCTCACCTGGCTGCGTTCGCTGCTTGAGTGGCAGAACGACATGCGCGACTCGCGTATGTTCATGGAGAACCTCAAACTCGACTTGTTCGAGTCGCAGGTGTTCATCTTCTCGCCCAAGGGCGACGTCTTCTCGCTGCCCGCGAGCGCAACGCCGCTCGACTTCGCCTATCAGGTGCATTCCGGCGTCGGCAATCATTGCGTGGGCGCGAAGGTCAACGGCAAGATCGTACCGCTCGACTTCGGTCTGAAGAACGGCGACATCGTCGAGGTGCTCGTCAACAAGTCGAGCGCCCGTCCGTCATTGGATTGGCTCTCGATCGTCAAGACGTCGGGCGCGAAGCACAAGATCAAGCAGTGGTTCCGCAAGGAACGTAAGGAAGAGAACGCGGTGTTCGGGCAGGAGATGCTCGAGAGCGAACTCGTCCACATCGGTTTGCGGACCGATGCCGCGCGCGGCGAAGTGATCGAGAAGATCGCCGGCAAGCTGAACTACGCGACGGCCAACGATCTCTACGCGGCGATCGGTTTCGGCGACGCCAATGCGGCCTCGGTCGCGAAGCGGCTGCGCGAAGAGCTGAAGACCGACAACGTGGTCGACATCCAGACGGTGCCGCGCCCGACCTCGACGCGCCGCGTTGCGCGCAACGCATCGGGTATCCGCATCGCCGGCGTCGACGACGTGCTCGTGCGGCTCTCCAAGTGCTGTTCGCCGGTGCCGGGCGATCCGATCATGGGCTTCGTCACGATCGGCCGCGGCGTTTCCGTGCATCGCGCCGACTGTCCCAACGTGGCCTACATGAACGCCGCCCCGGAGCGCATCCTCGAAGCGACGTGGGCTGATATCACCCACATCCAGCACGCGGTCGACATCGAAATCGAGGCCAACGACCGCTCCGGGTTACTGCAAGACGTGATGGGCGTCTGCGCCGAGTTGAAGACCCCGGTCTCCTCCGTGAACGCGCGGGTCAAGAAAGAGTCGGCGAACATCTCGATCACCGCGCAAATAACGAACATCGAGCATCTGCAGAAGCTGCTCTACAAGCTCCAGCACCTCAAAGAAGTTCGGGCGGTCTACCGCGTTACCAAACGCGAAGCCCGCGTCAGCAGCCAATAACGCCTAGGGCGTAAACTTCTGGACGAAGTCGCCGCTGCCGTCCCGGTTGGACCACACGGTGAAAACGGCATGCGTAGCGGGATCGATGGCGGTCGTGTGCACGGTCGCGTTCAGCGGTGTCGTGTCGATGATCTCCGGGGTTGCGTCCGCTTTGAGCTGGATACGCGTGATGCCGCCACCGCCGGCGCACGCCATGATGTGCTGCGTGCGATCGAGGGTGCACTGATCGAAGCGCGGCACGGTTAGCGAGCCGATCTTCTTGCCCTCGCGGGTGTACGCGCTCATC
>Ga0182030_10012823_pt1 | contig 16743 bp, 12 predicted proteins | sample 812S3MmetaG_FD_121299 | JGI IMG/M metagenome (GOLD analysis project Ga0182030, IMG submission 121299) | Permafrost microbial communities from Stordalen Mire, Sweden - 812S3M metaG (Illumina Assembly) | ecosystem: Environmental > Terrestrial > Soil > Wetlands > Permafrost | place: Sweden...
AAGTCGCTGCTCTCGATTGACCGCCCGGCGGGTCGATCCTCCGACGTTAGCTGCGATGGTGCGAGCAATCAGCGGGTGTGTTGACGTACGGCGCTGCATCGGTATAAATCAGGGAAGACAAGGTGGCAGAACAAACTCAAAGAAAGGTTTCGGACATGTCTGATCCACAAGCGTTGACGGGAAGTCAGTCTTCCGTTGAGCAACGCGAGCGCGATTCACATAGGCGCCGCCATCGCCACGGACCAGCGAAACGTTTCGCGCGAAAGATCAAGCGTTACCGCACGCACATCTTGATCGTCGTTGGACTGATTGTCTTGCTGGTGGTTTGGTACCTGGTTGCCAGTTATGAGCCGAAGAGCCCTTTGTAGATGTCTGGCGCGGTACTCTTTGGTGACGACCTGTGTCCTACAGTTTGCTTAGGCTCTACTCGAGATCCCTGCACACCTCCGCCCCTTGATGAAACCGCGCTTGCAAGGCCTCTGGTTTAATTGTCAGCAATCAGGTTATCATCGGTCCCTCGGCCAGATAATTTCAGTGATTCACATATATCCCCTCCGCCAAGCTGAGCCCATAGACAACGGCGACCACCGGCGTCCGGAACCCCGGAACGAGAGCATGTTTCAAGTCCAAGGCGCATATCTTTAACTCTTTAGCCGCGGCGGTGCAGGGCAGGCGTCCGCTCTAATACTCTGCACTGGTTGCTCGGGCCATAACTTTCTGCACGGCACGTCCCACGTCACGCATTTCTTCTTCCGAAATGGTGTTGTGTACCAGGAACATCAGGCTGGTCTCGCCTAAGGCACGGGCGTTCGGATGCCGTACCCGTGGCCGCATGGACTCTGGAAATGCCTTCTCCAGATAGATCTCACTGCAAGTTCCGGTGAAACAAGGGACGCCTTCGGCGTTGATGGCCGCCATGATGCGATCACGGTCCCAACCGGCATGGAGGCGTTCGGGACAAAGATATGCGTAGTACTTGTAATACGAGTGGCCAAAGCCTTCGGGAGGCAAAGTTACGCGAAGCGACGGAATACGGCTAAATGCCTCATCCAAGATCGCCGCATTACGGCGGCGGATACGGACGCGCTCCGGCAACTTCCTCAGAAGCACCCGGCCAATCGCTGACTGCATTTCTGTCAGACGCCAATTTGTGCCGAACGACTCATGCAACCAGCGAAAACCAACGGGATGCTCGCGGTTGTAGACAGCATCGTAGCTCTTGCCGTGGTCTTTAAAGCTCCACGCTAGATCCCAGATGGAAGCCTCATTAGTAGTAAGCAGGCCACCTTCGCCGCCGGTAGAGAGTATTTTGTCCTGGCAAAACGAGAACGCGCCAACGTCACCCATTGAGCCGACTGGCCGGCCTTTGTAAGTCGCCCCGTGGGCCTGAGCGCAGTCTTCAATTACCTTGAGACCGTGCTGCCGAGCTAACTTCAGAATTGGATCCATGTCGCAAGGCCAGCCGGCGAGATGTACCGCTATGATGGCCTTCGTACGCGACGTCAGCACGGAAGAGACCGTCTCGGCAGTGAGGTTACCGCTGGTAGCGTCTACGTCCGCAACCACGGGCACCGCGCCACGCACAACAGCACAACTGGCGCTAGCAATAAAGCTGCGGCTCGGTACTACCACCTGGTCTCCATTCCCAACTCCGAGGGCGTAGAGGGCCAGTTCCAGCGCTACCGTCCCGTTGGCTAGCGCAATTGCATACCTTGTTCCGACATGAGCAGCATATTCACGCTCGAACTCGCGTCCTTCCTCTCCCGTCCAGTAATTGACCCTACCCGAAGCAAGCACCGCCCGGGCAGCTTCAATTTCATTGGGAGCAAAGTAGGGCCAGGACGGGAGCGGCTTCTTCAATAGAGGCTCACCGCCATTTAAGGCGAGCACGTCTTTCGCTATTGATTCCATTTTATTAGTGCTCACTTCGCCATCATTCGCCGACAGTTTTTGGCGGAATATAAAAGTGTTTTTCCCCGACTAGCACTACGAGGAAGGTGCGCAGCAGAATCGAAAGATCCAAACCAAACGAAAGTCGCCGAACATAGTCCAAATCGTGAAGCCACCGATCCTGCCAGGTCATATGCGTGCCGCCGCTCACCTGGGCCAAGCCGGTCAATCCGGGAGTGACGTCGAGACGATGCAGGGTCGCAACATCGTATTCTGCAAGTTGCGAAGGCAGCGGTGGTCGCGGCCCTACCAGCGACATATCGCCCTTAATCACGTTCAGGATCTGCGGTAACTCATCCAGCTTGAAGCGTCTCAGGACTCGACCGAGACGAGTCACCTCCGGATTGTCGTCACGAATCTCGACGTGATTTGTGCGAACGCGATGAGTCATGGTGCGGAATTTGTATGCCTTGAACACTTTGCCCTGCTTTCCCAGTCGCTCTTGGTTGAAGAAGGCTGGGCCTTGTGACGTTAGCTTAATTAGCAGCGCTAAGAGCATCAGGACCGGCGCAATCAGCAGAGCGGCGGGCGCCGTCAGGGTTAGATCAAGGATTCGCTTACCGAAGCGCCGGTAAAATCGATTTTTCTTCGTGCTTCCGCATCCGGCCATGCTTTCAATCAGTGACGCGAATTGCTGTGCTTGATGCTCGCGATGGAAGTGCGCCATCACATACTCACGGGCACGATTACCCATTCGGCGCGCTTCTCCCGGGTTCGCATGGAGCTCGAGAACCGCTCCGGCTAGCGCCGCGTCATCACCGGGTGGAACAAAGATACCGCCTTGGCTAGACTCAATGACGTCGCGGATCACGCCATCGATGGCCAGCAACGTGGGCCTGCCGGCCGCCATATAGTCAAATACCTTATTTGGATAAGTAGTACGGAACATAGGAATGTTCTTCAAGATTGCCAAACAGGCATCGGATGCGGCCATTACTTCGGCCACCTCAGCCTTACTAACCGTGCCCGTGAAAACCACATTTTGAAGATCGAGCTGACGCGCCAGAGCTTCAAGGTTGGCGCGTTCCTTTCCATCCCCGACGATCAGGAAGACAATGTCCTGATATTCACGTAGACGGTTGGCGGCATTTAGAAGCACGCCAAGGTCATTGGCCATGCCGATCGCCCCCGTGTACGTCACCACAAACTTGTTCTGCAGGGCCCACGTCTGGCGTACACTTTGACCGCGCGAGAAAGGGTCAAACATTGCCGGGTCCACCCCGTTAGAGATCAAACTGATCTTCAGCGGTGCTACACCGAGCTTTAACAGGTAGTCGCGATAAGCGGGAGAGTTCACCAGCACGTGCGAGGCGCGGGCATAAAGAAAATGTTCCAGGCGGCGCGAAAGCCAGATCAGGAGCGGACTTCGCAAGACCCCCATGTCGATGGCGAACTCCGGCCAAAGATCACGGACCTCCAGCAGAAAAGGTCTACGTCGTAGCAACGCAAGAATCCAGGCAGAGAGTGCTTGGAAGATAGGAGGCGACGTCCCCATGACCAGATCTACCGGCCCACAGCGCAGGCCCGCTAACAGCGATGACCCCATGAAGGTAAGGAAGGAAAAGACGCGCCACACAAAGCTGCGGTGTAGTGCCGGGAAAGCAAAGGCGCGCAGCACCCGCAAGCCGTCGACCTCCTGCTCAACGAACAAGCCATGACGCGCGAGCACCGGCTTGCCACTAAGATAGCTGAGATCACTAGTCACCACTGTGAATTTGTGGCCGCGGCTTACCATATGCCGGCCAAGCTCATAATGACGAGTGCCACCGCCCTCCGCCGGAGAGGCAAACGCCTGATGAACCAAAAGCATGCTTATAGGAGAGGACTGATCTTCCAGCACATCGGCACCAATTGTGCGCACGATGTTCGATGCACCAGGAGCGTTAAGCTGAATTCTCAATTTTCCACCGTCCCTGAAGCTAACGTGGGACGTCGTTAGGCTTTCCAATCTCGAAGACCCAAACTCAAACACGGTAACGGAACGGATCGGTAGTTGCGTTTCGACTTCAAGGGCAAGCGAAAGTGCCGACTCCTTTTGTGTATAGGTGTGCGAAACCCAGCCGCGGGTCCGACTGCTATTAGCGGAAGCTCTGCCTGCGAGAATTTGTCCTCCGCGAACTAAGCTGATATCGAGTTGAGTGCTCGCAATAACGTTGACCCGAACAATGCCTGCAGGAGTGTTAAGCGTCACCTGCCCGGCCGCAATATCGGTTTGCTGGGGGAAGTCAGCGAGCAGCCAGTGAAGGCGTGCGGCATGCCGGCCGTCGCCGAGAAGGTCGTCGACTACCACCCAAGTGTCGTTCTGACGAATGACACAACGCCGATGGGTAGCTCCAACACTTCCATATCCATCGTGATCTCCCTCCCAACAGTCCCATGCGCCTTCATGAAAATTGCGTCGTACTCTTCCATGCGCCCAATCGAGCCAGAGAAACCGAGAGAAGAGGCGCATCTGATCGCCACCATCGACGGTTACAGTATTGTGCGCAGCGGTGCCGACAAAGGCTTCGTACCATTCCGGCTCGGGATTATAGAGATAGGTTCCACTGTCCAATGCAATATTCATGCCCCGCCACCACAGGTCGAGGTGCAATTGATCGGCATGAGCGGGCCGATCGCGATATTCGGCACAGCGGATCATCCCCCAGGTTTCAGGCCCACGCAGCGTGTAGTAGCCGCCCACCGAAGCGTCTACTGACGGCGCGGTTACAAACCTTGTCACTCCAATGGCTTGCTCACCAAAAAGCCAAAGCAGGGTCTCGTCCCAAGGTCCAGCTTCGAATCGACGCTGCCGCGATGTGAGATAGTACATACCCTGAACCGTAGGACGGAAGTCTCCGTATGCACAATCCGTTAGCGGCAGGACAAGTGCACCATCGTTACTGCCATAATTTGGTGTTCTCCCTTGGTCGGCGTCGGTGATCGCGTCAAGGAATTCGACGCTCCGTCGAAGCTTCGCGTACAATTCGTCGGAGAATGGAGCACCGTTGATTTCCCCCAAACGCAACGCCCAAAGCAGGTCGTCCAATATGACGCGTTGGTAGTTTGTCGAGTGCTGAATGTAACTGCCGTCGTCATAGATTTGCCTTCGCGCCTGACTTTCGAGTAGTTCGCGACCTCGTCGGCGCCACAGGTCTGCACGACGGAACTCAGGAAACAGCGTGCCAGCAGTGAACAATCCGACTGCCTCGCTAATCCCGTGATTGTTGTTTTGTGAAAGTGCATAGCCTATGTTGCTCTCAATGCGTTCGGTCGTCACCGCGGCCATGGCGGCCAACCTATAGACGCGTTCGACGGTGGAACTCGGCGACTGTGCGAACCCGTATAGACCGACACACCAGGCCATGAGACGAAACGCAGCTTCTTGACCGCATTTCCAATTGGGCCCAAGTTGCGGCGGGTTGTGCTCTGCCCAATCTTCCACCAGTTTCCAGAATGCATCCGGATAGCGTTCGTCGCCAGTTAGCGCGTAGGCTCTCACTAAGGTATAGACGGGGCTGAAGCGGCTGGCCTCCCAAATTAGTTTGATATCACCAAACGCAAAATCGGGCAGCTCGGACCAATGACGGTCAACTGGGGCGCGCTGATTTGTGAACGGGTTGCGATGCCAGTCAGGCGGGAAGCCAACTTGAACTGGCACCGCTCCGAAGTACAACCAAGTGCCGGTAAGCAGCGCTTCAGCCTGACCTACCGCTCCCGCACACGAAACGGAACGAATCTTTGCGGCCGTGGGCAGATGATCGAAAAAAAATTTACCCGCATGAGACTGGCGCCAATTAGCGTAGGCGGCAGGCTCCGCCGGAACATCCTCCCGCACGAACTTGCATAGCGGTTGCTGGTCCCAAGTTCTAGGCGGCAGGCGCCGACGCAACAGCTTAAATCTCTGTTCGATAGCATACCGGGCCCGCCGACCTATCCAACTCACACCCATATGGCGGACCAGAGACACGCCCGACCGCAGGAGGGTCCCCGAATTTTGGCTGTTGTCACTCACGGCACTCACGAACGCGCACCCGCGCTAAGTCTTGATTCGGCCTCTTTCCGATAGGCGATAACATCCGCGTAGAACTTCTCAGCCAAGGGCATAACCTTGGAGTGATCCGCACGAGCCTCGATCATCCTATGGTTCTTGGCAGCCGCCGACCGCCGCAGTTCTGTGTCATCGATCGCCCGTAGTATGGCGGCGGCGACGGCATCCGGATTATCGGGAGGGACCAAAAATCCATTCACTCCATCCTCAATCCACTCTCGTAGGGATTCAATGTCACCCACGACCGGAAATGCGCCACACGCCAAACTTTCCAATAGCGTATTGGGTAGACCGTCATGCTCACTGATTGACACGTTAATCCACGCCAGTCTAAAGAGCTCGGCCATCTGATCGCGGCTTACCCTTCCCAGCAAGCGCACTGAAGCGCCGACGTTGTATCTTTCAATCCACCGTTTTGCAATGGGGTTATTTGCCATTCCCAAAGCAATGAAGACTGTGTCCGGGCGATTTCGTAAAACGGTGGGTATGGCCCTGAAGAATGTATCGCTCCGAACCGAACCCGGCCGAAACCCGCGCGGATTAATTACCACTGGCGCTCCTCGATGCACTCCTAACTCGCTGGATATCTGCGGAGTGACACGTCCCGGGAAAAACTCATCCGTTTGTATACCGCCTCCGCCCGGAAGTACGATCGTCGGTTTCAATGCAGCAAAACCCCATTCCGTGGAAGCTAATCGAATGTCGCGCGTGCAATCCGAATGCAGCGCATCTGCTCGATCCAGACTGTGCCTTGTCAACATCGCACTCAGACGCGACGTCGTAGCGTGCAGAGTCAGATCATTTCCCCAGATTGAGATCAGGAAAGGCGAATGATCGACTGCCACCGCAGCCATCATTCCTTCATATGGAATTCGCATGGCATGCACGATGTCAGGGCGAAATGCGCCTAAGATCTTCCGGTACTTTTTGGAATGCGCTCGCAATTCCAGTGGTGCAACCCAGTCTTTCATCGCATGTAACATCTCAGCGAGACGGCCCGTCCGAAGCTCTGCAAGCAATGGAGATACAATCGATGAGGTACCACTTGATCGCATGGAGCCGTTGTGCTGGATTCTCGCGAACCGGTTCACAAAGAGGGGAACACAATGGAGTTCGGAACCTGGGATCGAATCAGCTGGCGCGAAATAGCTCGATATGACACAGACCGAGTGACCGCGCTGAACAAACCAACGGATCCAATTGCGAGCGATCGGACTACGTGCATCGGCGACAAAACAGATTCTCATTGTATCTTCGCAACCTATAACAACGTATCAGTTGGGCACGCTCATCGGGACATCATTTAGCCGCCGGAGTTCGGCAACGACCTGCTGCCAAGGCGCAATCGGGCGCTCGGAGCGGATGCCAGTCATATGTTCCAAACAGGCAACCAGGTAATCGACAACCACCGGGATGGATAGGGCCGAACTGGTTTGTACCGCAGCCGCACGCATCTGCTTTCGGTCGGCACTCCTAAAGGCGCCCAGACAAGCACGGAGGTCACCGACATCTTCGCTACGAAACACGTATCCGTTGACACCATGACAAATGAGGTCTGCCCCTCCGCACTGATCAGAAGCGATAACTGGGATGCCAGCAGCGAAAGCTTCGTTTATGACCAGCCCCCAACCGTCCCAGCGCGACGGCAGAATGAGCAGGTCCGCCCTGACGAGCCGTTCGTGTATCCTCGCGGAAGGCAGTGGGCCCTCGAGAATCACCCGATCGGCGATCCCAGCCGACCGCAAGTTTGCCGCAATAAGTTCTTGATCCGGACCACTGCCAATGAGGCTGACGCGAACACTCGGGTTTTCCGCCAAAACCGGACCCGCGGCCTGCAGCAGGATGTCGATTCCCTTACGATGGATCAGTTGGCCCACGAAGACAATGTCGACGCCGTTCGTTTCATGCGCGAGCCGGGGGGGTGGCGGCGATTCGCGAAAATAGCCGAACGGGTATAGCTGACCGGGTGTACAACCTACTCCTCCGTAGTAATCGTCGGCAAAGTGCGAGACCGCCAGGAAGCCCACGGCACGACGCACTATCCATCGGCCAATACTAGAGCGCAAAGCCTGCCTAGCCGCCGATCGGGAAACCCCGCTATTAGGCGCTTCTGCATAAATTGCGAAAGGAGCGTGCGCCATACCTAAGGTCAGCACCGCAGCGACAAAGGCCGGTTCAGCCCAGAGGCCGCCGATAATGTGCATGCGATCGCGTTCAGAATGTGCAATACACATAGCGTTGTACGTCTTCCGGTTGGACCTAAGGACACTGAAATCATAATCACTGCAGCCCTGCTTCCATCCCAGTTGACGCCGATCAGCCGTTAGCTCGTGATCATATACAACCCGAAGGTCGACTTTCGTGGCTAACGCGCGAAACAGGTCGTCCTGGTAAAAGGACGGCATATTCATCCAAATTGTCACAGGAAGCATAAGACTAGACTCCCCCCGCTCCCTTTCCGCGCAGAAGTTCGATCCGAGCAGGAGCATAACGCCATACGGGGCTACGACGGAACGAAAACCACGACAAAACAGCGATCACAACCAGCGGACTCATATTCACTAGCGTAAACATGAACAACGAGATTAGCCCGTCGCGGAATACTTGAATTAAGGTGCAGGCCACCATAATGTAGCTAAACCGATACACCGAGACATAGCTACTCCGCATGGCTGTGAAGTAAAAGCGTCCGAGATAATATGCCGACATGAAGGTGACGATAATAATCCCCGTAATCCCGAAATTAGCGTAGGACTCCCCAAGTAACGTCGGAACCATCCCTGCGCGCGCCATCGGCCGCGACGGTGTCGATATCTCCCGCATGTACCAGTTTACTGCAGGCTTATCGCCCCACCACTGCTTGGGGATCGCCACGGTTAGTAAGGGGTAATACAATGTTCCATAAAAGTATCTGTGGCTGTTATCTACCAACGACATCGTCGATGCGAACTCGTCGAGGATTAATTGATCGTCGGCACGACCGCTCGTCACGTCGCTTACAATATTACTAGTCACGTCCGCAATATCTGAGATCGGCTGTCCTCTCTGGACCATATTGCCTATTGTTTTCATAGGGAAAAATAGCAATAGGACGCCGAAAGCGGCGCCAGCCATCCACAATGGAGGCCACTTCCTGCCAGTGCGCGATAACCAGACAAAGAGCAGGTAAAGAAGAGGAAGTATCACCCTGAAGCGATCAAAACCCTGCACGGCCATCACCAGTAGATAACAACCCATCGGAACCATCAACACTTTGCGAAATCCATAGTAATAAATCAGCGACAGCAACACTAGCCCTGTCCAGCTTTGTGTGACCATGGTCCAGCTGGAGCTGTTCCAGTCTCCCAAGTCAACCTTATAGACTCCTGCTTCTCCAGTATTGCCGAAGTAGAAGAGCGCTATAACCCCAATCGGAGCGGCTATAGCGCCAACGATCCATATGACTCGCTCCGAAAGCAGCGCCGCGGTGGCATCGCAGGTCATATCGTGTCTTGGGATAGGATGCCTTCGCCGGTCATCCGCAGCAACTTTGACCCACGCAGCGGTCATAACCATCAGCGCGACGTCTGCGAGAGTCGCGGCCCAAGCCAATTCGTCCTGCCCCACCGGCAGAGCACCGTGTCCCCACGTTGAGAACAAAGTGGAAGAACCTCCCAGAACGGAATCGACGCGCCAGCTAACAACTAAAATGTGGAACAACAAATACACCGGACCGGGGTGCAGGGCACTCACGCGACCATACTTCCACAGCACAATGGCACAGGTGAGTACCACTACCGGGTCGAGCATTCCGACTTGATAAAGCTCCATCAGTTCAGCATTCCACGAAAGTAAGCACCTAAGTAGCTTTGGCGATAGAGAAAACAGGTGCAACGAGTCTTTATCGCCGCGGAATCATCGCTGGTACCAATACCATTTTGAACTGCCGCTCCAGAACGGCTGTCCGAGGCGTGGTTCGCGATAAGGGACGAGAATGGCCACATTCTGCATCGAAGCGGCGTCTGTCACGGCCTCCTCCAGAGGCATATCCGCCAAGGAAAGACGCTCTATGGTGGATGCCGCCACCCCCGTGCGATCGTAATACAAACGCATGTCTAGGCGCGAAGAAGTGGGGCAGTTGCAAGCCGCGACTCGCCGGAATTGGCTTTCTTCATACTCGTTAAAGTTTCCAAGCAACGCTCGACCTGCTCCAGCCGGGATTCCCCGTGCAGAGAGGAACTGAACAAGCGGCCCTTCGTCGTTCCGCTTCTGTCGAGCTCTTTCCTTAAGCCGGTTTTGCAGTTGCTCCGGTAAATCGAAAGTATAGGTTGTGAGAGCTTCCTCGGGAATAAACGCAACCATGCTAGGTTGTAAAGACCTTAGCGTTGCAAGCGAATTCATAAGATCGTCGCCCTTGCGTAGTGCTACTTCGCGATGAAGTTGCTGGGCGCCCGTGGTCAAGGCACAAACAAAGATCAGACCGCCAACACATATACGCCACAAGGCTTTCAGACGTCCCGCAGCTCTTACTATGAGAGCTAATGTGACGAGCACGGCCGGAACGGTTGCGACGAAGTACCGCGGGTATGTTACGTTCGACCGTAGAGATGTCGGCATGCAGATTATGATCAACACTGCTAGAGCGCCGATAATAGCTCTGTCTCTATTACGAACTCCGTACCAGACGGCTAAGGCTAACGTCAGGACAAACAAAGCTGCGAAGCCATATCCCATAGCCTGCAACCAGTTTGGGATGAACAAATACGCCGCAGACGTCGTACCCGGTCTATCGAGGTTGCCCAAGAGATTCTTCGCAAAGCGAAGCGGCTCAACCCAGACGTAAGGAAACCAAAATAAGAAACCGGTCAACAATCCTGCAGCGAACCGGATCGCGGATATTACTCGCTCCAGTGGCTTCCAAGGGCGATCATTAAGTACACCTACGGCAAACAGGAAAGACATCGCAATGAAGGGGAGTATCGTTATCCTCGTGGCAACGCCCGCCGCGGACAGGAATCCCGCTGCAAAAACGCCAACTGGGCTTGGCCATCGTAATAGAGTCCAGAGCCCCCAAAGGACAAAGGTGACTGCCCAGGCCTCACCGGCTATCATGACCGACTCTTGATAGAAGATGGGCTGAAAGCTCAAGCAGAGGGCGCACCCGACGGCAACCCAACGTTCGTGCGTCAAATATTCGCCTATGAGATATAAGAACACAGGGCCAAAGCAACTTATGAGGGCAACCAGCCACCGCATATAGAGAAACATGGGCCGCGGGTTGCAGTAAATAGTTGACAAATAGCTCGCGAGACTCGACAGCGCTCCTGCCGTTCCGCGGGGCAAACCGGAGGTTGTTATCCAGTGCACCAAAACCAATGGCATCGACAATAGCCCAAAGACGCCTCCTGCCTTATTGAGGATGATCGGAGGGACACCGAGGTAGCGATCTATAGCCGTTATGCCCAGTTGCCATTCATCCAGGTTGTAGTAGAACGCCGAGGGTGGAACTAGGAGAGCAGGAATGCGACTGGCCAAGCTGATGGCGAAGACTGCCAGGCAAAACCAGCCGTCAGACTGCCATGAGGACTTCGCTACCGGGGTAATATCCGTTTTCATTCTACTTCTCATTTCCTTTTTGGGCTTCTACCTCATAAAGGATCGGGGCTCTGAACGACCGATGGCGACGCGATATCCATCGAGGGTCCAGATGTGATCCGAGACTGCGGCCTCGTTTCTAAGCGAATCGATACGGACCACGTGGTATCCTGCCTCGACCAGATGCCAACGCAGGTAATCACCGGTTGCGGCAGCGAGTACAAAGCGTGGATACGCAGCGAGGACCGCATCATAGCCGATGATGTGGAGATTTGTGCGGCGACTTAGAGTGGACATCAGGAGCCACTCCGTGTGGAAACCGCGGCTACAAACCAGATTACCCTCTCCGAAAGCACAGCTACATTCGGATCGGGGAGAGCATTCGTTATCGGCATGGCGTATTTCCCTCCGTCATCCGCGGCCACTTTGATCCAAGCAGCAGCCATGGTCACGAGCGCGATGTTGGCTTAGGTTCGCAGCCCATGCGATCTCCGCTTCGCTCACCGGCGATCCGACCCGCCAGTCCGCGAACAGAGTAGGAGAGCCGGCGAGCATCGAGTAGATGCGTAAGGCAAAAACCAAGATGTGAAAAACCAGATACATAAGTCTAGGATGCCGTGCGCTCATGCGGCCATACCTCCACATCAGCATGGCGCAAGTAACCAGCGAAAGAGTGTCGAGGAGGGCGGCATAGTAAAGTAGCACAGGTTACCTAGGTGTTGGCTCGTTATTCGGTACAGCTAGAACCGCGTAGTGAACGTTGGCGACCGACAATGCCGCCCGGCCCACCAAACGATAAATATAGTAAGGAAGCAATGCGCGCCAGACTGGAATCTGATTCCGTTTCGCACGGAATAGTAAGGCATCTTTCTGCTGCGGCAGGTATATATGCTGGTCAACAATGCGCCATCCTGCGTTAGCCAATAGCTTGCGGAAGCTGTTCTTGCTAAAAAACTGTATGTGACCAGCTTTGTTGCTTTCACGTCGGATGCCGCGCAGCTTCCAGCGAATTGTGGCCATTAGGCGAGGAATGGGTTGGTTTTCAAGCGGAACCTCAGCGATGAGATTGTCGCAACGGCCATGCATGGCCAGGAGTATATGAGAAGGATCGTCCAAATGTTCCAATACGTGTGACAGTACGCCCACTTGAGCTTTGGCGGCACACGATGGTGACCCTATGTCAGAGCATTCAGTCTGAACAAGAGACCCCAATCGATCACTGACATATTGTAGAGCCTCAGGAGAATTGTCCACGGCTGTCCACTTTGAGGCTAAGCCAAGTTTGATGCAGTTCTCCAATACCGCTCCCGTTCCGCATCCAAGCTCACATAAGGAGATCAATGGTCGTCTCAGTTTCCGAGTGAGCAAGTCGACGGAGTGCGCCTTCGCACGTGCACCGAAGCGCAGCCATTCAGCTTCTAGCTCTAGATCTTGGCGATAGATTTGTTGATAGTGTTCTGCGGCTTTACTCATTACTCACCCTTGTTACAGAATTCCCTGTCCTTTAGTGCGGGCACGTCCCCTTCGCCCCAAAGCGGCACTATTGCTCCTGCTCTGCGAAGCAGCTAATCTGGTATTGGCCTCGCTGATTGGGCGTCACCGTCGTGTAATAGCTGACGATGCTATTTGGTCGCATCCAGCCAATTACATTCAGCGAACCGCGTGCGCCCGGTTCGGCAAGCTTGATAACATTGCTGCAATCGGTGGCGGCTCCTGCAATTAGCTCATAATTGACACAGACCGTCACTGTTCCACTGGCGCCGCTGGCGACCTCCGATAATGAGCAACTTACCTGGTATTGGCCGCCGTTAGTCGACGCGGTAAACAGCGGCATTTTGCCGATGGACGCTGTCTGCCCCGTAATGTTGCCGGTCGCCCCCACGCGGCATGGGCTTCGGCGCACGTCGCAGCCCGCAGCGCTGGCTCCTGAGGTGGCGCCTTTCACATTCAAGTGGGCTACCGTCAAGGTTCCATCGATTGTGACTCCGCCGGTTTCGTCTGTCGTGGGCACAGGAGGGCCAGGAGTGTAGCTGCCGTTGTCTGCAAACTTCTGATGTGGGTAGTTGATGCCCGCGTCCGAAGAGAAGCCTCTACCTACGTTTTCAAGCAACCCCATGGCTCCGTCAATGTCGCCATAGACATTGTAAGAATCGCAGCCCTGCATGTTGGAGAATGTCAGCAGGTTGTAGCTGCTCGCAGTGAGCGGCTTCGTATTAGAGCAGGTAATCCTGGAGGTTGGGAGGCTTTCCTTACCTCCGGCGATGCAGGTGGCCTGATAGGTATAGATCGTTGTTCCGCCCGCTCCCTTTGGCGTGCAAATAAAGTTTCCCGGCGGCGATGCTTTCAGGACATGCAGTGAGCCGCCCGTGAGGTTGATCTGCCCCTGGTAGTCCTTGCGATACGGTGTGAGCGAGTTGTCTGTTGAACTGACGATACGCTTGACTTCTTCACCCGGGTCGCCGCCTCCAGGACTGTTGATCCATTCAAATGTGACATTGGGCGGAATGGCACCCGCTACTCTCGATCCGGCATTCAATGTGATATTCGCGGGAGTGATACCAACTACGTCGTGAAATGTCACAGACTGGCCAGCCACCCCATTCGGATTTCCGAACACCAGGCGCAAAGCGGGACCAGTATAGGGAAGCACGTAAGCGAACGCGAAATGGTTCAAGTACAAACTATCCGAGCCGGCAGCAGTTTGCAGGTCAATTACTTTGCCGCTCGCAATCGTCGACGAAGAAAAAGCTTGCCATTTGCCGCCATTAATCACGACTTGTCCACTCCCTTTGTTTACGTAGGTGAGCATCTGGGCGGAGTGCTCCACGCCAAAATCATCAAGGAGAGCTACGCCGCGCAGATTGGGGAAATTGGGGCTGCCCAAGGAAAGGTCGAGGGTGTTGCCTGCGAAGAACCAGTTCCGTCCGCGCACGTGATCGCCAACGATGGAGAACCCGTTTTGTGCATACAAAACCAGCAGGGTTTGCCAGTCCCAGTACACAGCCTGGTTAGCATCCGAATCGCTGCCATACTTCACCTGGTTCATCACAATCGTCGTGAAGCGCTGGAAGTCGTCGTTGCCTCCGGGCCCATGGGCGAAGACCCCCGTTTCCATGTTGTAAGGTTGCCCGCTCAGGGTGTCGGGGCCGCCATCGTACATGGCGCCAAACCAGATGTGATCGAAATGGTTGTAGCTTCCAATAAATGCTTCTGTTCCGACGCGCGTTAATTGGAGTCCAATGGGCATGGCGGTGCTGTTGCCGAATAGGTGAAAATCATGCAGGGTCGCACCCTCTCCTCCCTGCAGGTTGAGCATGGGCAAACCTGCAGGTCCCGCCCAGATCAGCTTTGAACCCATGTTGCCGTCGAACGAACCCCAGCCGCAGCCACTGAACTCACCGCCGTACTGATAAAAGAGAAGAGTGCTGCTAATGATTGCCATGCCACAGAAGCCCAGCTTTCCGTACTTCAATGCCTTGGCCGCGCCGTTGCCGGCAGATGAGGCTATCGCCGCGTTGAAGGCGGCGGTGTCGTCAGTTCCGTACACGACGTTGCGGCCCGCGCCCGCGTACCCTGTCTTCGCGCTTAGCACGACATCATGCGAATCCACAACCGAGGCGATCATTGTGACCAGATTGTTGTTGCCAGAGCCATTGGAAGTCCCGCAGCCATAACAAATAATCGTTTTGCCGACATCTGCCGCGCTCCATGAGGCAGTCGAGCAAGTGAGGGAGCTGGTTGAGGATGTTGCACATCCAGTGGCCATTCGCGCATCTAGTTTCGCCCCCCACTCCCTCACATTGCGCCACTGGGGAGCATCCACGCTGGACGTGCGTCGTAAGTCGAAGACGCGAACGTTGTTCGAATTCCGGAATGAATCCGTACCCCTATAAGTACCTGGAATGAACACCACCTGGTTCTCGCCAGCAGCATCGATGGCTGATTGAATAGTCGAGTATCTAACTCCGTCAACGATTACAATTCCGGGAAACATAGTCGTTGTCGATTCGACTGCCGAGGTTTCTTGCCTCGGCGTCGAGGCTTCGGCGTACGCCCCTAAGACAAACACCATCGCCAGCGCCAATACAACCAGGCCTCTAATCGCCAACGAGCTGCTACTAGCACAAGGGATATACTCGATGGCTGCAACAACAATCGCATGCAAAAGTTCGCACGGTTTACCGATGGTCGACTTGGCTTCATTATTCTGCATCCTGCACCCAAACCCTGGCTGAAGACTCAAGTGGGATAGATCTCGCTGACCGGAACGTGACCGATCAAGGTTGCAATCCTACGTTTTTCATAGCGGTAGCTGCGTGCGACGAATGCGGGCAGCAGAGGCCATCCCGCGATTGGAGTGCGCACAAAAACGGCCGCTGCGTTTGGCAGGTCACCCCGAAGAATCGGCACCGCGACGGCGAGACCCGCCCATCCAAGCCACCGCGAGCGCAATAAGAATCGCGACCACAGACCCAATCCCAGCGTGTCTCCATATTTCCTTACGAACTCGTGCCAGAAAAGTCGGTGGTCCTCTATCGAACGCAACGACTTACGCGCGGAGACGGCAATTTGTGCTCTATGAATGCGGTTAGTAGTCAGTGCTTCTGGAGCGTAGATGTAGTCCCACTCCATGAGCAGATTCGTCCATAGGAATGCGTCAAAGTGCAGAAACCTTGAATCGAAACGGCCGCACGATTGCCATGCAGATTTTCGCACAGTAGCGGTGGTCAGCGATGGCACGGTAGCTGGAGATGTGTGCCGGCGCAGTAGTCGGGCACGAAGGAACTGTCGTCCTTCCCAATTCTCCGACCGGCACGGAGCAGCAGGTTTACGGTAGCAATAGCCGTTTGCGTAAAGCCACTGCTCTCCATTGCCAATCAGACCAGTTCGCGACGTGCAACCGGAGACGACTCGCGCGATGGTGGCCATGCAGTCAGGAGCCATCAGGTCGTCATGACAAAATAGCTTTACCCACTCGCCGGAACAGAGGTCCACTGCGCGATTGACATTATCGGCTTGTGCCAGGAATACTTTGCTACGGCTTAGCTTTATGCGGCGATCTTGACGCGCGTACTCTTCGCAAATATGTGGTGTCTCATCGGTGGACGCGTTATCCGATATGACTAACTCAAAATCGCTGAATGTTTGCGCACAGATGCTGTCCAGCGCCTCGCGCAAGTAGTTTGCGC
>Ga0182030_10012824_pt1 | contig 16743 bp, 21 predicted proteins | sample 812S3MmetaG_FD_121299 | JGI IMG/M metagenome (GOLD analysis project Ga0182030, IMG submission 121299) | Permafrost microbial communities from Stordalen Mire, Sweden - 812S3M metaG (Illumina Assembly) | ecosystem: Environmental > Terrestrial > Soil > Wetlands > Permafrost | place: Sweden...
ATACGATCTTGGATACATCGATCTGGAGGAAAAAACTCTGCAGCCCCTCGAAAACCCCTTCGGGCCAAAAGTGTTACCTATGTCTTAGGAACAATCTGTTACCTATGTGTCCGGTCCGGACATTTGATTTTGCTGGTGCGCCCGGAGAGACTCGAACTCCCGACCTGCTGGTTCGAAGCCAGACGCTCTATCCAACTGAGCTACGGGCGCACACTGGCGGCAGGCAGACACGAGTTTAGCATCCAATCCGCTATCCTGATCGGGTGAAGAAGCCCGCCGCCCACAAGCCGATCGAGACCGAAATCAAACTGCCCGTCGGCAGCCCTGCCAAAGTGCGAGCCCTGCTGCGCGCCCGCGGATTCGGAATCATCGCCCCGCGCATCTTCGAACAGAACCTCGTGCTGGACGATGAAGCGCAGTCCATCCGCGCCCGTGGCATGCTCCTGCGGGTGCGTGGCGCCGGCAAAGTCGTCACGTGCACCTTCAAGGGCGCCGCGACCGGTGTCCGCCATAAAAGCCGCGTCGAGCGTGAATTCCATGCGGACAAGATCGAAGAATGCCTCGCGGTGTTCGCCGGGATCGGCTACCGTGAACGGTTCCGCTACGAGAAATACCGCACCGAATTTGCCCGCCGCGGCGAACCGGGGATCGTCACGCTCGACGAAACCCCGATCGGAAACTTCATGGAGATCGAAGGCCCGTCGCGATGGATCGACGCTACGGCGAAGGAACTGGGGTTTCCGCGATCAGCTTACGTCACGCTGAGTTATGGGAGGCTATTCGAGAATTGGCGCGAAGCGCAGCAGTCGACTATGCCGTCGACAATGCGGTCGATTATGAAGGATATGCGCTTCCCGCGCCGAAGCCGTCGTCATGCGGCCAACGAAGTCGATGCGTAGTTGGCCCGCCCTCCTCGTCCTGGAAAGATCTGAATGCGAAGGTTCATCATCACCGGCGCGCCGGGTGCCGGAAAAACAGCCATCATCCGTCAATTGGAGCTCGACGGGTTCAGCGTAGTGGAAGAGGCGGCGACTGACGTGATCGCTGCCGCGCATGCGCACGGCAACACCGAAGTCTGGAAAAATCCCTCATTCATCGATGCCATCGCCCATCTGCAAAGGGACCGTCAGATTCGCGCCTCTTATCCACCGGTTCAGGTCCAGTTTCACGACCGCTGCGTGGTCTGCACCGCGGCTTTGGCAGTTTATCTCGGGCACCCTTTTTCCGGCTTACTCCGCAGTGAACTGGAGCGCATCCGGCAAGAAGCGATCTACCAGAACCGAGTTTTCTTCGTTCGCGGCCTTGGCTTCATCACACCGACCGAGGCGCGGCGCATCAGCGTTGAGGACGCGCTGCGTTTCGAGAAAATCCACGAAGAGACTTACCGCAGCTTCGGCTTCGAACTGTTTTCAATCGAGCCCGGAAGTCTGACTGAGCGGGTCAGCCGGATCAAAGCCGCAATTCGTTAGTCGACGCGCCGCCAGGGATGCTAGCGAATCTCGAGTTGCACGAGGTCCTGCTTCTCCGCCTGCCCTGTCGGCGCCGGAATCGTCTGCGGCGCTCGCCAGAAGTCCATATACGACGTATAGTGCACACACGCCACCGTGCACATCGGCGCGCAGCTCTTCTCTGTCAGGAATTCGCGGCGGATGTCGTCGACCGTATACTTCTCGAGCGGCGTGGCCGGATAACCGCGCTGCTGCGAGCAATAATGCACCAGACCGTCTTCGCAGATATACAAATAGCGCGCCCCGGCGCGGCACTTCCAGCTGTTCTCTTTGCCGTGCGCGATGTTGTCCTGGAAGAAGTTCATGCGGGCGTAGTTCTTCTTGCCCATATCCCGCACCTGCAGGTAGACGTGCTGCTCCTCGTCGCTGAGCGGCTGCAATTGGCCGGAGGCGTCGTGAATGATGCCCACCGTCGTCGTGAATCCCAGCTCCACCGCGCGCTTCGCCACCTGGATCGCGTCATGCGGATTGTGAATGCCGCCGCCCACCACCGAATTGATGTTCACGTGAAATTCTGCGTGTTCAGCCAGAAGCTGCAGTTTCTTGTCCAGTACCTTGAGGCTTTTCTTCGAAACATCGTCCGGCATGACGTTGTCGATCGAGATCTGCATGTGCTCCAGTCCGGCGCGGTTCAGCCGCTGGATGCGGTCGGCGGTAAGCAGGTAGCCGTTCGTGATCATTCCGGCAATTGCGCCGCGCCGCCGGATGTGCGCGATCAGATCGTCCAGATCGGGATGCAGGATCGGCTCCCCGCCGCTGAAGGAAATAATGCTGGTGCCGAGGTCGGCCAGATGATCGATACGCCGAATCATTTCGGCGGTTGGCACCGGCTTCGAGAAATCGTCAAACTCGTTGCAGTAGGTGCAGGAGAGATTGCAGCGGCGGATCGGAATGATGTGCGCCAGGACCGGATGGTCGGTGGAAACGATGCCTTTGGCCAGCATCCGCCATTCGCGGGCGCGGCGATCGAGAGCGGTCAGGCTTCTCCGGAACCGGAGTCCGAATGTCGGCATAGTGGGCGAAACAACATTACAGCATACTGCGGGCTGCAGTTAACGCTCAATCCGCGTCGCGATGCGCGGCGTCGAGCGTAAATGCAGGCAGACAAACGGCGACATACTCGGCGCCCTCAGGCGACGGGGTGCTGTAGCGGACCCACTGGCCGCGCTGCGCCATAACGGCCTGCCCCGCCCGGACGTCGAGTTCGCCGCCCTCATATTCGACATGGAGATGGCCCTTCAGGACCAGCGTGTATTCATCGAAATCGGGCGTCTGGCCAGGCTCCGTCCAGCCCTGCGGGCTGCGCATGTGAGCGATGCTGACCCCTTCGGTTTGAGAGTTCACGCGCCCGATATATTCGTCGATGAGCTTGGGTTTCGTGCCCGCGGCGGCGACGCGCGATGGGCTGAGCAGCAGGATCGGCGGTAATCCCATACCCCCGCAATCATACTTGATCCGAAGGCGTTTTCATGCCTAAAATGATGCTTTCGCGGTTACTGATGAGCCCGAGAGACGATCACGATCCGCTGGCCCCGCAACGCGAGGCGGCGTTTTTCTACGGCCTGTTCCTGCGCGGCCATCCACTCGACACCCTTCGCCAGGATATCGACGTTCCCCGCCCGGTCGCCGATAAGTGGGTTCGGGCAAAGGACTTCCAGGGAGCCTTCCGTTCCGATCTCGACCGGGTCTACCAATACCGCAAGCGCGTTCTCGCCATTTTCGATGGTCTGGTTTCGAACGAACAGGCGCACTTCCACCTGCAGTAGCCTCCCCCGGGGTTCCTGATTACTCCGCGGAGCAACGTCCGGACATTTTGCCAAACGAACCCGCCACCCCTTGAAAACAAAGGTGGGGCGGATTGTCAATCCGCAGGCCGATTGTCAATCGGCCTCTTCGATAGCCCTCGACCGGCGGTTCACCCCGGAATATTCATTCACAAATACCGCCGGCTTAATTTCACAATCGAATCAGGGCATTGGCAGCTTCTGCCTCTCGTGACGTCCGAATCGTCGGCTATGCTGCGGACGAAAGGAACCACCATTCATGAACGCTTTTGAGAACGTCGTTATTGCTCTGCTGGAGGGAGTCGAGGTCGATGCCCCTCTCTTCATCAAATCGTCGCAGGGAAATCTCATCCTGAACGCGAGCGAAGCGCTGCTGGCATCGATTCTGGCGCGCTTCGCAACGCCGGCCCAGGCACCAGCAACAGCGGCGACTGTATCATCGAAGTAATGTCCGCTGCAATTGGCCGGGAGGCGTCCCCGCAGAACGCCGTCGACGATTTCGTCAGGGAAGACGTCGTCGGGCTTGAGAGTCGGTATCTGCTCCAGAACTATGCGCGTCATCCGCTGGTTCTGGTGCGCGGCGACGGTCCGTATATGTGGGACGCCGCAGGCAAGCGCTATCTCGACTTCATTGCCGGCATCGGAGTGAATGCTCTCGGCCAGAATCATCCGCGTATCGTGCGGGTGATAGCGGAACAGGCCGCCCGCCTGATCCACACCTCCAACCTTTTCTACAACGAATATCAGGGACCGCTCGCCCGGCGCATCGCCGAGGTGAGCGGCCTCAACCGCACTTTTTTCACCAACAGCGGCACCGAGTCATCCGAGGGCGCGCTGAAAATGATGAAGGGGCATGGGCACGACCGTTCGCCCGAGAAGTTCGAAATCGTGTCGCTGGAAAATTCCTTCCACGGCCGTACCATCGGCGCGCTTTCAGTGACGGGGCAGGCCAAATACCGCAAGGACTTCGAGCCCCTGATGCCGGGCGTGAAATTTGTCGAGGCGAACGATATCCCTGCGCTCGAAGCTGCCGTGAGCGAACGCACCGCCGGAATTTTCATCGAGTGGATTCAGGGCGAGGGCGGCGTGCTCCCGCTCGATACCGCGTTCTGCCGGCGCGCGCGCGAGCTGGCCGACCAGCACGATGCCCTGCTCTGCTTCGATGAAATTCAATGTGGCGTCGGGCGCACCGGCAAGTATTTCGGCTATCAACTGGCAGACCCGCCCGTCATGCCCGATATCGTGACCGCCGCCAAACCCATCGCCTGCGGCATTCCCCTCGGCATCATCACCGCCAATGAGCGCGCGGCGAAATCGATCCGGCCTGGGATGCACGGGTCCACCTTCGGCGGCAACGCCCTCGCGGCCCGGGTGTCGCTCGAATTTTTCGACATTCTGGAAGGCCTTCTGCCGCAGATCGCGCGCGTGGGCGAATACTTTCGTTCCGAACTGCGCCGCATAGCGAAGAAGTTCGACTTCATCACCGAAGTGCGTGGCTATGGGCTGATGGTCGGGGTCCAGCTGTCGGTTCCCGGCAAGGAGATCGTGAATCGTGCGATGCAGGAAGGCCTGCTGATGAACTGCACGCATGACACCGTCCTGCGCTTCCTGCCGCCCTACATCGTTACAGAAAAGGAGATCGACGAAGCCGTCGCCATTCTGGATCGGGTACTGGTTTGATGGAGAGAGCCTGATGCCGTTCGCTTCGATTCAGGAGGCGATTGAAGAAACGCGCGCCGGGCGCATGCTCGTCGTGGTGGACGACGAGGACCGCGAGAACGAGGGCGACCTCACCCTTGCCGCGGAAAAAATAACCCCCGAAATCATCAATTTCATGGCGACGTTCGGGCGCGGACTGATCTGCCTGACGCTGACGGGCGACACCTGCGATGTGCTGCGCCTGCCGCTGATGTCGCCTCACAACACTTCGAATTTCGGCACGGCGTTCTGCGAGTCGATCGACGCGCGCGAGGGCGTCACCACCGGCATTTCGGCCGCTGACCGCACGAAAACCATCCTCGCCGCGATTCGGCCGGACGCGAGGCCGAGCGATCTGGCGCGCCCCGGACACATCTTCCCGCTGCGCGCGCGCGATGGCGGCGTATTGGTTCGCGCGGGCCAGACGGAGGCGTCCGTCGATCTTTCACGGCTGGCGGGTCTCCATCCGTCGGGCGTCATTTGCGAAATCATGAACGAGGACGGCACCATGGCGCGCGTGCCGCAGCTCGTCGAATTCTGCACGCGGCATGGCCTGAAGATGATCTCCGTCGCCGAACTGATCCGCTACCGGCTGCTGAATGAGCGGTATGTGCATCGGCAGGCCGAGGGGTGCGTGTCGACCGAATACGGCGAATTCCGCACGGTTCTTTATTCGAGCGCCATCAGTCCGGAGTCGCACATGGCGCTGGTGCACGGCGATGTTGCCGAGAAAGAGAACGTGCTGGTGCGCATGCATTCGCATTGCGCGTACGGGAATCTGCTGGGGTCGACGCGCTGCGATTGCGAGGCGATGGTGAAAGGTTCGCTGCGCCGGATTGTAGAGGAAGGCGCGGGTGTGCTGGTTTATCTGCACCAGACCGGCCTCGGCCTGCACACCGAGAACGGTCAGATTCTCGGGCACGACAGTCATCTCCGCAAAGCGCCTTCGCAGCAGGAAGTCGGCATTGGAGCGCAGATTTTGTCCGATCTCGGCTTGCATACGATCCGCCTGCTGACGAATCACCCCCGCCGGATTGTGGCGCTGGAAGGTTTTGGAATTGAAATCGTGGAGCAGGTGCCGATAGGGTAGCGGCTTTGCGCTGCCGCTCCCTTACGGTCACGGTTCGGAAGGACTTGCTGAACCGTGACCGTAAGGGAGCGGCAACGTACACCTACAAAAACGAACTGTCGAACGGGCGCGGGAACAGTGCCCCCAGGCGAAATGTTTCGCTTTTGCCCTGCAAATTCGCCAACACGATTTCCGCGTCTCCGCAGAATTCCCAGAGGATCTGCCGGCACGCGCCGCAGGGTGGCGTGAGCGTTTCGGTATCGGCAACCACAGCCACGCGGGTGAACCCCCGCGCGCCTTCCGATACGGCTTTGAAGATCGCCACCCGCTCCGCGCACAGGGTCAGCCCGTAGGTCGCGTTCTCCACGTTGCAGCCGGTGTGGATGCGGCCTGCGCTGTCGATGACTGCGGCGCCCACTTTGAATTTTGAGAAAGGCACGTGCGCGTTTTCGCGGACTGCCGTCGCAGCCGCGATCAGCGGGTCGATGTTACTCGGGTCCATATTACTGGAGACGCGGCAGCACGCGGCGCAGCAGCTCTGTCATCCTGCCCTGCGCGGCAGCCCCCACTTCGAGGACTTCTTTGTGATCCAGCTTCTGGTCGACCACACCAGCCGCGGAGTTTGTGACGCACGAAATGCCGAGCACCTTCATCCCCATGTGATTCGCCGCGATGGCTTCGAGCACCGTCGACATGCCGACCAGATCGGCGCCAATGGCACGCAGATAGCGGATTTCAGCGGGAGTCTCGTAACTCGGCCCGGTAAGCCCCGCGTACACACCTTCAGGCAGATCGAGTCCGATTTCTTTCCCCGCCTCGCGCGCGATGTCACGATAGCTCTTCGAGTACGCTTCGCTCATATCGGGGAAGCGCGGACCCAGTGAGTCTTCGTTCGGTCCGATGAGAGGGTTCGTGCCCATCAGGTTGATGTGATCGGATATCAACACGAGGGTTCCCGGCCCCAGTGCCGGATCGACACCACCCGATGCGTTGGTCAGCACGATCGATTCGATGCCGAAGGTGTAGAGCGCGCGCAGGCCATAGACAACCTGCTGCGCCGAATAGCCTTCGTACAAATGCGCGCGGCCGGCGAGGACGGCGACGGGCAGTCCGTCGAGTGAGCCGATCGAAAGCTTACCCGCGTGTCCGGTCGCGGTTGACGCCGGCCAGCCCGGAATTTCGCCGTACGGAATAACCGTCGGATTCACCAGGCTGCCTGCAAAGCCCCCCAGGCCGCTGCCGAGAACCACCGCGACTTTCGGGCGCAGTGCCGCGCGCGATTCAATAAAATCAGACGCCGGATTCGTCACAGCAGCATCCCCGCTATACATGCTGACATAAGGTTGGCCATCGTGCCCGCCGCCACTGCGCGCAGACCGAGCCGCGCCAGATCCGATTTGCGGCTGGGCGCCAGCGCGCCGATCCCGCCCACCTGAATCGCGATCGAACTGAAATTGGCAAAGCCGCACAGCGCATACGTCGCGATCGTGAACGAGTGCGGATCGAGCTGCGCCTTAATCTTGCCGAGATCCAGAAATGCGATGAACTCGTTGGTAACGAGTCGTTCGCCGAGCAGCTGGCCGATCGATGCGCAGTCGTTCCACGAGACGCCGAGCAGCCACGCCACGGGCGCGAAAATCAGCCCGAACAGTTTCTCCATCGAATCCGGAATCCAGCCGATAAAGCCATGCACCCAGCTGAATGCGCCGTCCACCAGCGCGATCAACGCCAAAAACGCGATCAGCATCGCGCCAATGTTCAGACACAACTGCAGACCGTCACCCGCGCCCTGCGCCGCGGCGTCGATGATGTTGACCGATTTGTTTTCGATCTTCACGTCGACGCGGCCTGCTGTCACGGGCGTGCCGACCTCCGGCTGGAAGATCTTCGCCAGCATGATGGTGGCAGGCGCGGTGATGATCACCGCCGTGAGCAGATGCTGAATTTCGACGTGCGCGATCTTCACATACGCCGCCATCACCGCGCCGGAAACATGCGCCATGCCGCTGACCATGATGGTGAACAGCTCCGACTCCGTCAGGCCCTCGATGAACGGGCGGATCGTGAGCGGGGCTTCTGTCTGGCCCATGAAGATGCTCGCCGCTACGTTCAGGGATTCGGCGCCGCTCGCGCCCATCACGCGCTGCATCACCACGGCAAAGGCCTTCACCACCACCTGCATCACGCCCAGATAGTAGAGGATCGAAAAAAACGACGCGATGAAAATAATGATCGGCAGCACCTGGAATGCGAAGACCGATCCCATCGAGCCGCTCGACTTGCCGAGCGTATCGCCGAACACGAACGCGCTGCCCACCTCCGCGTAACCCAGCATCGCGGTGACCGCGGCACTGGCCGCCTGAAACGCCTTGCTGACGCCCGTGCGCAGCACGATGAAGGCGAATCCGAACTGCAGGCCGAGGCCCCAGAAAATGATGCGCAGCTTGATGGCGCGTTTGTGTTTCGAGAGCAGCCACGCGACTGCGAGAATGACAGCGATTCCCAGCAGTCCCGTGAACCGGCCCATTGTCTGGTTAGCTGACGACCTCGAGAATCAGTTCGCGCTCTTCCGGGCGCACGCCCGAGATGCGGAACGCATCCTCCACCAGTTCGGAGGCTTCGTCGAGGTTCTCGTCGCCGGTGTAATAGAGACGGCAGAGCACCGAACCCGCCTCTACTTTTTCGCCCGCCTTCACTTCGAGAATCACGCCGACTGCCGGATCGATCGGATCTTCCTTACGCAACCGGCCCGCCCCCATCATCTGCGACGCGCGTCCGATATCCTCTGCCTGAATGGCGCTGACGAATCCCGCGCGCGGCGAAAGAATCTCGCGCATCCCGGTAGCGTTCGGCAGCAGTTCAAAGCGGTCGAGCGCCTGCGGATTGCCGCCCTGCGCCTCGACAACCTGCTTGAACTTGCGATATGCCGATCCATCCATCAGCTTGTCTTCGGCAACCTTGCGGGCTTCGTCGAGCGTGCCCGTGATCTTGCCGAGATGAATCATACGCGCGGCGAGTTCCAGACTCAGGCGCGTAAGGTCGGCGGGACCCGCCTTCTGTAGCGTCTGCGAAACTTCCATCACTTCGAGCGCATTGCCCACCGCGAAACCGAGCGGCTGATTCATGTCGGTGATCAGCGCCTGTACACGCTTATCCATGCGGCGGCCGATGCCGACCATGGCCTGCGCCAGGCGCCGCGCCTCGACCTGCTTCTTCATGAATGCGCCGTTCCCCACCTTCACATCGAGCACCAGCGCGTCCAGCCCCTCGGCCATCTTCTTCGACATGATGGAGGACGCAATCAACGGGATGGATTCGACAGTGCCGGTCACATCGCGCAGCGCGTAGAGGCGTTTGTCGGCCGGCGCGATTTCATCCGACTGGCCGATAAAGGCCAGACCGATCTGCGCCAGCTGCGCGCGGAACTGATCCAGCGTGAGTTCCGTCGTGAAGCCGGGAATCGACTCCAGTTTGTCGAGGGTGCCGCCCGTGTGCCCCAGACCGCGGCCTGAGATCATCGGCACTACCACGCCGGCCGCGGCGGCAATCGGAGCGCAGATCAGGCTGGTTTTGTCGCCCACCCCGCCGGTCGAGTGTTTGTCCACCTTGACGCCGGGAATGTCCGAAAGATCGAGTGAGGCGCCCGACGCCATCATAACCTCGGTGAAAGAACTTAACTCCCGATCCGTCATGCCCGCAAAATAGGTGGCCATCAGGAAAGCGGCGATCTGATAATCGGGAATCTCGCCCGATGTGTACCCGTTGATCAGGTACTGGATTTCTTCCACACTAAGCTCTTCGCTCCCGCGTTTCCGCAGGATCAGGTCCACTGTTCGCATCTTGATCGATTTAGCTTAGCATGCTGACCTGCTGAGCCAGCCAGTCTAACCCACTGATCCAAAAAGAGAAGCCGCAGGAGATCAGGCCGGATCGATCACAGGCACCGGATACCGGTACTCCCCGCGGAATATTTCCCCAAACAACGTAACCACCTCTTCGTGTATCAATCCGTTATCGGCGAAGATGTGCGGTGAGGTGAGTTTGTGCGGCGCGTCGCGCATGTCCCGGACGATGCCGCCCGCCTCGGCAACCAGCAGTTTTCCGGCGGCCATATCCCACGGGCTGAGGCCGAATTCCCAGAATCCGTCGAGGCGCCCGCAGGCCACATAAGCGAGATCTATGGCTGCCGCGCCGCCGCGGCGCACGCCGTGACTGGCCATAGCCAGCTGATGGTAGAAGTGAATGTTTACGGAAAGATGACGCCGCCGGCTGGGAAAGCCGGTGCTGAAGATGCTTTCTTCCAGTTTCGGGGTGCGCGAAACGTGGATGCGCGCGCCGTTAAGAAACGCGCCGCTGCCCTTTTCGCAGGTAAACAGTTCATCGCGACTGGGATCGAAGATGACGCCCGCGATCAGTTCCCCGCCCTTTTCCAGACCCAGCGTCACGTTCCACACCGGATAGCCGTGCGCGAAGTTCGTGGTGCCGTCGAGCGGGTCAACGTACCAGCGGTACTCCGACGGGCTTTCGTGGCCGCTGCCTTCTTCGGCGAGGATGCCGTGCAATGGGTACCGCGCCTTCAGACCCTCGACGACGAGCTTCTCCGACGCGCGGTCGGCTTCGGTCACCAGATCGTAATCGCCCTTCAGCTCAAATCGAACGTGACGCTCAAAGTAGTAACGCAGCAGAGATCCTGCGCTGCGCGCGATCTCAATCGCGCTTTCGAGATATTCGGACATGGGCGCTAACGGCAGTCCGCCGCTTGCTTACGCGCACGGTTCGGAACTGAACCGCGACTGTAAAGGAGCGGCACCGGGATGGCGTTTGTCGGCACTAAGCGACCTCGTAGAGGTATTTGATGTCGTGCTTGAAGATGAACAGATTCGGCGCCCCGTCGCGTGTGATCCGGATGAAGCGCTGATCGTAGTATTCGATGATGCCGCGCACTTCCTCGCCATCCGACAGCTTCACGCATATCGGCAATCTCTGATCGATCAGATGCTTCAGGTATTTGACCTCCTCGAACGTCTGTTCCAGAGGCCGCGTGGTCTTGGCTTTGATGGGCGCCATTGTCAGTTCTGTAAGGTTTTCTGCTTCGGCTGCGGCGGCCTGGGCGCCCGGATCGAATCGCTGCCTGGCGCGTTGGGCGAAGGCGTGTAAACCGGCGCGCTCGCCTGAGCTACTCCATAGTAGCCGTTGCGCGATTGCACCTGCAAACCGTGTTGCGCCACCGAGATATCGAGCATGTGAAAGCGCTCTTTCGACGGCGGCACATTGGTCGGGTAGAACGCCAGAAGATACTGGGTGCGCAGGTCGCGCAGAATCTGGTCGAAGCTCTGATCCAGCGCGGCGCCGAGCGAGGCCTGAAAGACACGGCCGCCGGTACGAAGGGAAAAGGTCGTGAGCGCGTTTTCGCCGCCGACGTTGCGCCCGGCATCGTTGGTGATGGGGACGATCAGGATCGGATAAATCACCGCATCCGCCAGTTGCGCGGCTTCCACCGCCCGGTTGAAATCGGCGCGGCTGACGGTATCGCCGCCATCCGTGACAATCACGAGAATCTTGCGGCCTTTGCGATCCTGGATGTCGCGCGACGAGAGCAGAATCGCATCGTAGAGCGCCGTGCCGGCTTCGCCGCGCAGACCGCGCAGGGATTTTTCAATCGTGGCCGGATTGCGTGTGAAGGCGTTCTGGCGCACGATCTGCCAGTTGAAGCTGTAGAGCGAGACCGCGTCCTCGGGATTGCCCTCTTTAAGAACTGCCCGCACGAAACGCATCACGGATTCGGTTTCGTACTTGAGATCTTTGGCGGTCGAGCCGCTGTTGTCTATGAGAACGGTTACCGACAGAGGCTGATCGGTCTGGCGCTCGAATACGGAAATCTGCTGCGGGACGCCGTTGTCGCGCACGTCGAAATCGGTTTTTTCGAGCGAGCCCACGAGCGCGCCGTTCGCGTCCTTCACGGTGGCGAGGATGCGCACCAGCTGGACGTCGGACCGAAAGACCGCGTCGTCCTGGGCAAGAGCAAGCGCAATGCCGCTAAGAAGCAGACACGCGAGGCGCATTCGTGTCCCAGTCCCCTTCCACCCATACTTCACCGTCTTCGAAGAACTCCTTCTTCCACACCGGAACCAGTTTCTTGAGACGGTTGATGCCTTCGAGCGCGGCCTCGAAAGCCGGCCTTCGATGCGGCGCGGCGACCACCACGGCGACGCTGGCCTCACCGATTTCGAGCACTCCGAGCCGATGCACCATCCCGATGCGGCTGATGGCGTGCTGTGCGGCGATTTCGCGGCCGATCTCGGCCATCTTGCGGATTGCCATCGCTTCGTAGCATTCGTATTCGAGACGCAGGGTTTTTCGGCCACTGGTATTGTTACGAACCACGCCCTGGAAGGTTACACTGGCGCCGTCGCAGCCCTGCAACAAGCGGTTTTCCAGGTCCCGCAGATCGATGGGCCGGCGGGTGATGGCGAAGAAGTGCCCGGCGGGGTCTTCGATTACATGCCCGCTGCCGCCGCTGACGGGTGGGAGCAGCGCCACTTCGTCGCCTTCGGCAAGGCGGTCGGAAATCTTTGCAAACTCGTGATTCCGGGCAAGCACAATGCTGGACGCCATCTGATGCAGGCGGGGAAAGGCAGCGGCATAGTGATCAAAAACGGAGCCCGCCGTGGCGCCGTCGGGCAGATCGATTCGCTCTTCGGAATGACCGCAGATGTCTTTGAGAAGGCCGAAAAACAGAACCCGGATTTGCACTACGTCAAGGCTATCAAAACGTGTATCCGTGTACGCCCGGACGGAGTACAAGAACGCCCTCGAAGCGATCCTGGAAAACCTCGCTACCGCATATCCCCGATCCGCACTGCCGCTTGCTGACGCGCACGGTTCAGGAAGGGTTTCCGAACCGTGCGCGTAAGGGAGCGGCACCCGCTGAGTCGCGGCTCCCTGGCTACAATCGAAGTCCGTGCCCGCGCCGCATCACACCACCATCCGTGTTCGCTACGCCGAAACGGATCAGATGGGCATCGTCTACTACGCGAACTACCTCGTCTGGATGGAAGTAGCCCGCGTTGATTACTGCCGCGCCATCGGATTTCACTACAAGGACATGGAACTCGACGACGGCGTCCTGCTCGCCGTAGCGGAATCGCATTGCCGCTATGTCAGCCCTGCCCGGTTCGACGAAGAGATTTCGATTTCGACGACCGTCACCGATGTGAACCGCCGCTTCGTGACCTTCAATTATGAGATGACCTCCGGCGCGCGCCGCATCGCCACCGGCAGCACTCGCCACGTGTTCCTCAGCCGCGAGCTGCGGCCGGTGCGACTGCCGCACAAATATGCGACTTTGTTCGGCATCGGGTGATCTAACTTAGTGAATTGCGGCCGCGCGTCGTCATTGTCGGCGGAGGTTTCGGCGGACTCTACGCTGCCCGCTCGCTGGCGCGTGCCGCGGTTGACTTGACGCTCATCGACCGGCGCAACTTCCATCTCTTCCAGCCGCTGCTCTATCAGGTCGCAACCGGGGCGCTGTCTCCTGGCGAAATCGCTTCCCCGCTCCGCTACGTGCTCAACCGGCAAAGGAATACGCGCGTGCTGCTCGGCGAAGTCGTCGATATCGATATCCCGAAACGTGAGCTGATTCTCTCCGATGAATCGCACGTACCATACGACACTGTGATCTTCGCCACCGGCGCCACGCACAGCTATTTCGGTCATCCGGAATGGGAGAAGTTCGCGCCGGGCCTCAAGACCATCGAAGATGCGACCGAGATCCGCACGCGCGTCCTGCTCGCGTTCGAGAGCGCCGAAAGGGAGACCGATCCCGGGAAACGCCGCGCCGATCTGACGTTCGTGATCGTCGGCGCAGGTCCGACCGGTGTGGAACTCGCGGGCGCCATCGCGGAAATTTCGCGCGACACGCTGAAGAAAGATTTCCGCAGCATCAATCCGGCGGACGCCACGATTCACTTGATCGAAGGCACGGATCGTCTGCTTCCGTCGTATCCCCCGAAGCTTTGCGGCGCGGCAAAACGCGCGCTGAATAAACTCGGCGTCGAGACGCGAACGAGTTCCATGGTCACCGGCATCGACGAGCACGGCGTAACCCTCGAATCTCACGGATCCGAATCCGGCAGATCCGAATCGCACAAAGCTACGACGAAGATTGCAGCGCACACCGTGCTTTGGGCCGCGGGCGTGCAGGCGTCGCCGATAGGCCGAATCCTGGCAGACCACCTGGGCCTGACGCTGGATCGTGCCGGACGCGTTCCCGTCGAACCCGATCTCACCATCGCCGGCCATCCGGAGATTCTCGTGATCGGCGATCTCGCGGCGTTCCTGCAGGACGGCAAACAACTCCCCGGCGTGGCGCCGACGGCCATCCAGCAGGGGCACTATGCAGCGAAGCTGATCATCAGCCGGCTGCTCGGAAAGCCGATCCGGCCATTCCACTATCTGGATAAAGGCAGCCTCGCCACGATCGGCCGCAACCAGGCCGTCGCGCAGATCGGCCCGCTTCAGTTTTCAGGAATCCTCGCGTGGCTTGGCTGGCTCTTCATTCATCTGCTTTACATCGTTGAATTCGAGAACCGGCTGCTGATCGTGATGCAGTGGGCGTACGACTACTTCACTTACAACCGGGGCGCGCGTCTCATCACCGGCAAGAGTCGGTAGTGGCGCCGCGCTGACTATTCCCCTTCGAGAATGTAGATGCCGCGCAGATTGCGGTACTTCTCCGCATAGTCGAGCCCGTAACCCACGACAAACTCGTCGGGAATCCGGAAACCGACGTAGTCCACCTTCACGTTGCTCAGCCGGTGCTCGGGTTTTTCCAGCAAGGTCGTGCTCCGGATCGATTTCGGCTGCCGCTGCTGCATCAAACTCATCAGGTAACCCAGGGTGACACCGCTGTCGATGAGATCTTCAACGATCAGCACGTGGACGTCCTGCAGGGAGATGTCGAGGTCCTTCGTGATCTTCACTTCACCGGAAGTGGTTTTGCCGGAACCATAGGTCGAGATGCCCATGAAGTCGATGCGGACGTCGCGCGTGATGGCGCGCGACAGGTCGGCCAGAAAATAGCAGGCGCCCTTCAGGATGCAGATGAGGTAAAGGGTTCCGTCGGGATAATCGGCTGCGATCTGAGCGCCCATTTCAAGGATGCGCTTCTGTATCTGTTCTTCGGTCAGCAGGGGTCGCAGTGGCATGTCGGACCATTATATGTAGACGATCCTCAGGCATCGCTTATGACTTACTAAGTCCGGCAGTCATAGACTGAATTTGAGATGCACCCAGGTAAAGGATGGTCGGTCGCGGTCGTGCTGGCGGCAGGAACCGTACTCTTCGCCGCTGATGAACCCTGGAAAACCAAGCCGGTTTCGAGCTGGACGCGGCAGGATGCCGTGCAAATTCTCAACGATTCCCCCTGGTCGCACACCACCATCGCCGAAATCGCGCGTATGCAGACCGAGTTCGAACGCCGCGACGGCGGCAACATGGGCCAGGAAAAAGGCGTCGGCTTTGACGGGGTCGATCAGCAATCAAAAAAACAGCAGGCCGCGGCGTTCTGGGGCAGGGCCGTGAACGGCTCGCCGAATGTGGCGCGGCCGTTTCGTCTGCAGGTGGTCTGGGAAAGTGCGCTGCCGGTGCGCGCCGCCGAACTGAAGGCGGGTCTCATCGAGCCGCCTACGCTATCGAGTGACGGCTACAGCATCGCTGTATACGGAATCCCCGGCTCGCCTTTAAACGAGGATCCCGCAAAGCTGGGCGAGCCTTTGAAGAAGCAGGCCTTTCTGCGGCGCGAGGGAAAGGGCGATGTCAGACCCTCGAGCGTCGAAGTATTCCAGCGCTCGGACGGCCTGGCGGCGGTTTATCTTTTTCCTCTGTCCGCCGAGCTCACAAAGAAGGACGGCCTCATCGAATTCAGCGCGCGTATCGGGCGCGTGGGCATAGCGCAGTACTTTGACGCTGCCGAAATGGTCTTTCAGAATAAGCTCCAATAGCCGAAGCTGGAGCAGCGCCATCCATTTCGCTTATAGGGCAGATCAATTCTATCGACCGGGCCCATTATGCGGTCCTCATGCGCGCGCCGCTAAACTCGCTTCAATACAGGAGCAGAACGTGATCAATTACGTGGTGATCTTCGCGCTCGTATTGCTTGTGGTGGGGCTCTCGATGCCCACCATCGTCCACCTGTCCGCCCTATTGAAAAAGGATCCGTCAGCAACACCCACCTCACCCGCGATCGCCAACTACGGCGACTGAGCTCCCTCCCAAAAACTGAATATCTTTCTATCGGCGGTCTCGCTCTATAGGCCCGATTCTTTTTTTCCATTGACCGCTCCTGATGAAGACTTTCTATGCTCTTCATCGAAAGATTCAACGCGATCCATGCGAGTTCCTCATATTTGCATTATTCGTTCCTCAGCCCGCTGTTCCTACACTCGGCAAAAGGCTCATGAAAACTCGCTTGCTGCTGGTGGTGTTTCTTCTTTTGTTTATTGGCACATGCGCATCGGCGCAGACGATCGTCGCGCCATCCGCGGGCGGAACAATCATCGGAATCGTAAAGGATCAGTCGGGAAATCCTCTCGCCGGCGCGTTGATCACAGCCACGAAGCTCGACGACAGCACCACGCGCACCACGGTTTCGGGAGCGGACGGTACCTACCGGATTTCTGAGGTC
>Ga0182030_10012825_pt1 | contig 16742 bp, 12 predicted proteins | sample 812S3MmetaG_FD_121299 | JGI IMG/M metagenome (GOLD analysis project Ga0182030, IMG submission 121299) | Permafrost microbial communities from Stordalen Mire, Sweden - 812S3M metaG (Illumina Assembly) | ecosystem: Environmental > Terrestrial > Soil > Wetlands > Permafrost | place: Sweden...
AAAAGCATAGACGGAAATATGGAACCGCTTAAGAGTGTTAACGCACTGAGCACAATTCCCATCGTTGCTGTCGGCAAAAATCGAAAAGTGCTCATGTGAAATAATCCGAACGCCAGACCGATAGTTAGAATCAAAACCTTAGGTGACAACCTTTTTCGCAGCAGTCCTTGCAATGCGCCTCTAAACAAAAGCTCCTCACAGATTGCAGGCAGTAGAGCGAAGACGGCTATTACCAGCCATAACGGTCTACCAGGTTGAATAACCAAATTCAGAAAAGCTTTGGCGTAGCTTTCAGGAATTGGCAGAAAAGTAGATTGCACGGCTCCGATTGCCAGGGAAAGCATTGCCACCGCCGGTGATAACAAAAGCGCTGCCACCACATAAAGCAAACGTGGTCGCACGAGGCTCAAAGTCTTTGCTATAGGCTGTTGTAACCACACCGTACAAGCTATTGCAGGTCCTGCAATGCACAACAACTGCGAAAGCAGCACTCCAGTGAGAGCATCTTGAGCCTGAGCGACCTGACCGCCATAAAACATCAGCAGGAAACAAACGGCCAGAAGAAGTGCCGCTTCGGGTCTGTAATCTCCTTTTCGCCGCCTGACTAAGGCGGGTGTAGTGCCTTCATTCATAGCGGCCTCTCGGTCAAGTAAGCGAGAGGCATAAAGTAACACAGCCCCTGCATAAGCCATTCCGATCGACCACGCGATAAAGAGCCACAGCGGTTGAAAATTACCGGTCAGCAAATCTCGCATTCCGAGCAACGCACCACATACCGGCAAAAAAGTTACAGGGGAATCCATTTGTACGCCTTGCATCGAGCAAATGCCTGCAGGGAACATCGCCACAGCTAAAAAAGGCAGGAAATATCCCTGTCCCTGCTGAAATTTCTTGCACATACCAGCGAGAAGAAAGGCGAGACCCGTATACAAAATCACCAGTGGAACCGCCATGATAAGCATTCCAAAGAAAGCCACCGGCGAAATTGGGCTCAGCGTCCCTAATTTGAAATAGCCGTGCGCCACATAAGCATTTACAGAGAAGTAGAGGCTGATCAAAGCAAGCAAGATTGAAGTTTGCCCTACTACGGCAACAGCTGCCATTTTACCAATCATAATGTCTGCGTGATTAATACACGCAACAATGAGCAAAGACATCGTGCCACGCTCTCGCTCGCCTGTAATCAGATCAAGCGAAGGATACATCAATGCAAGCAGTATCATGAGAACCAAAATAGGCGGAACGCTCATGGCCACAAATCCGACCGCCTCATATCTTTTATTCAATGGGACAGTCTGCCAGGAGACTTTTAGAAGATCTTCTTGCTCTGGAATACCCAGTGATTTCAGACGCTCCTTTCTGATTGAATCTCTGGTTAAGAAAAGCCGGTTCACCACTTTGCTCTCTACGAGAAAGCTGTTAAGTTGCCTCCCGTCAAATCGAACGTTTATGATTGGTTGCTTGTTTCTGCTTTCAAGACGCTGGCGCGCTTGATCGAAATCAGCTGGGGGCTCCAACCAGGCATCAACTTTTCCCTGACGGAGGGCTTGCATGGGATCATCGACATTTTTACTGAACGAAAAGTTGCAAGCCGATAGGCTCTTTCTTAGAAAAGCATTGTCTGGACTTAGCAAAACGACTCCCCTGGTGCTCTCCACATCGTCTATGGTTTTCTGAGCCATCATTTGAGGACCAAGCAAAAATAGCGGCATGAACACAATTGGGATCAACGCCATTAACATCAGCGTTCTGGTGTCACGCAGTATGTAGAGTACTTCCTTCTGGAAAACTATGTTGATATCAGATAATCTCGCCAACGCGTTCCCTCACGATTTCAACAAACACGTCTTCGAGATAATGTTTAGATGTCTGCGCTCGCAGCTCCTCCAAACTTCCAACCGACAGCAATTTACCTTTGTGAATAACACCAATTTGATCGCAAAGCTTTTCAGCCTCGCTCATGATGTGGGTTGACAGCAAAATACATTTGCCCTGCTCTCTGCATTTCAAAATAAAATCCTGCATGGCGCGGATAGTTAAAACATCAAGCCCATTGGTAGGCTCGTCGAAAATCAGCACCTCTGGATCATGAATTACTGACCGTGCAATGGAAGTCTTCTGTCGCATGCCAGTCGACAACTTCTCACAACGCGTATCGGCGAAGTCGTTCATGCTCAACATCTCCAGTACGGAATTGATTCGCGATTTCAATTTGTCATCAGGGTAATGATTGATGCGAGCAAAATAGGTCAACATCTCTCGCGGTGTCAGCCTTTCATAAACGCCCGTATCGGCAGACAGAAAGCCGATTTTACTCCTTACAACAGTCGGCTCTTTGACGACATCATGTCCACAAATCAGGGCTACGCCGCCAGATGGTTTTAGTATCGTAGTCAGCATACGCAGTGTGGTGGTCTTACCTGCACCATTAGGTCCAAGCAAACCGAAGATTTTGCCGCGTTCGCAGTCAAAACTGACATCATCCACCGCAGTCATATCACCGTTGCGGGCCTCATCGTAAAATTCCTTTTTTAAATTACGAACTTTTATAGTCATGACTTTGCCTTGCTCACTTTAAATAACTTGCGAAACGAGATATTCAACAGTCCAAATCGCTCTTGTTCTACTAATCTACTTAAAAGCACGACCAGTAACATTGCGACTGCGAAATTAACGAAAATCGAGAGGGCGCAGTAATTCCAGGGGACATTATTTGAGTAGATCGACCTGCAAACAATAAAGGAACTAAAAAGTGGTATCAAACTGATTGGTAAAGTCAGCATCACAGATGGTGACATAGCAGTCACCGCCAGCAGAGTCAAAAATAAAGACGGCAATGTAAGTAGATTTTGGGCTTCGCGGAAGGTGCGCGTAAACTGGCTTAGCAAAAGAAATAGCGCTGAAATTTCAAGGGCATTCGCGACAAACACTAGAGTCAAGACACAAAGCTGGGGAGCGGTAAACCATGGACCGCGTTGCAATTGTAATGACTGTGCCTGAGGCAGGCTCCCCATCAATGCTACGACACTCAATATGCAAACAAGATTGAGCACCGAAGATAGTAAAGTAAAAAGGGAAGTTGCGGCAAGCTTTCCCAATACCAGAACTATCCGCTCGACCGGTATCGTTAGAGTCGATTCGAGGGTTTTCTTCTCCCGCTCTTCCGTGAATGCAGCAATAGCTGGGTAGATTGCGCCAAGCGACATAATCATCAGGGCAAGGCAACAAGTATAAGGAACAATAGTAGTCAAAGAGGTCGCGACGCTGCTCACATTTGTCTGCTTCATCAAAAACGAATTCATCTGCTCGGGCTGGTAACCCTTCGTCGAAAGCAGCTCTTTAACGCTTTCCCTTTTGAAGTCGTCCACTAAAAGTTCAAGTTTTGAACGTGGAGACGAAACCTCGGTAGCTACTTTCGGAGGTGTAAGAATCTCGATGGTATCGTCCGCGCCAGAACGGATAACAGCATCAACCTCTGCGTTTTGAAGAGCCTTGACTGGATCAATAGCGCTAACGATTTTTATGCTCGGATTCTTTCTCAATGCAGCTTCGAAGTCTTTAGCGGCTAAAGGTTGTGGCAAAGCGACTCTAATTCCTCTTTTCTCAGCCAGGCTCTCCTGCCACAAACTGCCTTCGATCATCAAAACTACAGCCGTAGGGTAAAGCAGAGCCGGCAAAAGCACGGAGTAAATGAGAACATGCGGGTCGCGAAAATAATGCCGCAACTCCCTTTGCGCCACCAGCCATATGTCTTTGATGAAAATTGACATTGAAAAAGGGATCCTGTGGTTGCAATTAAGTCGCAACACCGGACATAATCATAACAAGTCAAACGTCACAGCAAGCAATAAAAGACTCGAATAAGCATTTGCATGCGATAAAGGAATCTTGTGGAGGAACAAATGACCGTGCAAGCAGAAAATTCCAGTACAGCTCCTACCTTTATGTATGGAACAGCCTGGAAAAAAGAGGCTACCGCAAAACTGGTTCAACAGGCAGTTGAAGCAGGATTCAAAGCGATCGACACGGCGAATCAATTTATTCACTATCAAGAGAAATTAGTTGGTGACGCCCTACTCTCACTGCAACAAAAAGGCGTGAATAGAGAAAGCCTTTACCTGCAAACCAAGTTCACGTCTGTCGGAGGTCAAGGACGCAGCCCTGAGATACCTTACGATACGGGAGCGCCACTGGCACTTCAGGTAAAACAATCAATGGACAGCTCGCTCATCCATTTGCATACCGATTACCTTGATTCTTATCTTTTGCATGGTCCTTACTCTCGAAACGGTCTCGGATCTCAAGACTGGGAAGTTTGGACCGCTATCGAGGAGTTACAAAAAGCAGGCAAGACACGTTCAATTGGTATCAGTAATGTGACAGCCGAGCAACTCACACAGCTCTGTTCGAAAGCGACGATAAAACCACTATTCGTGCAGAATCGATGTTATGCGGTGCAAGGCTGGGACGCAGAGGTGCGCGAAATCTGCCGCACTCACGACATCATCTATCAAGGATTTTCACTGCTCACGGCGAATCCTGACGTACTTACTTCGCAAGTCGTTCGAACTGCTGCATCTCGACTGAAAGTCGCTCCTGCACAGATAATCTTTCGCTTTGCCATGCAAGTCGGCATGTTGCCTCTGACCGGCACCACGAACCCGCAGCACATGAAAGAAGACCTGCTGGCTCATAGCATAGAGTTGACACCTGGCGAAGTTGAGCAGATCGAAAAAGTTGCATTGAGCGGTAGTTACTTCTGATTATTTTCCGATAGCCGTCTTAAAGACTCTAATACTTTCTGGGCATTCTCGAAGCGCTTCACAAGCTCTGGCTGGGTGCTGCGGGCAATTATTTCGTCTAGCTGATCACTGACCCGGTCATTTTCACTCTTCGGATGAAGAATGGATATTGGAGAAGGGTCGTGACCTACAAGCAGGAAAAACATGGTGGCACCTAAAGAATAGAGATCGCTTTGAATAGTCGGCTTCCCTCTAAACTGTTCAGGCGAAATATAATTAGGTTTGCCAACGACCGATCCTGTAACACCACTCGAAGCTTCCTGCGCGACGGAAAAATCGATTAGCTTGACTCTTCCATCTGCATCAAGCATCACATTATCTGGGGTCAAATCTCGATGTATAACCGGCGGAGTTTGCTCATGCAAATAACAAAGAATTTCAAGAATTTGCGTTGCAATATCCACGACTGCGCTCTCTGGCGATGGACCCTCCGCAGCTACTAGCTCTTTCAAAGTGCGACCTTCAACAAGTTCCATCACGACGTATGCGCGATGGTCTTCGACAAATAAATCGATAAATTCAGCAATCTGAGGATGATGAAGACGCTTCAACATCCCGGCTTCAGCTTGAAAGCGCTCGGCTGCCTTCTTGCGCACTCGCACATCTGGATAAACAGGCAACACATATTCCTTCAGCACCACTGACTTGTGACCGATGTCTGTATGTTTAATCGAATCAGCAAAATAAGCCGTGCCCTGTCCACCAACACCAGCCTTGCTAAGGATCGTGTAATTGCCTTTGTCTAGCGTGGTGCCTGCAGTAAGTGGTGCAAGCTTATCTCTCTTAGGAGCATCTGAAAGCTCTCGCAGCCATAGCTCAGTGTAACTTTGCCGTTCAATCATTGGTCGAAAAGGTTCCAGTACCGCTGGTTCTATGAGGTCTGGGAATTGCTCTTCCAATAGTTGAAAGAATGCGTTGCGATCTTCGGCGCTTACGATATCGCCCCAACGTAACTTCAAGGGAGCTTGATCCGGTGTTTCAAAAGTAAGCACATAATCTTTGATCGATTTCTTGCCCTGTGGACGAAGTAGCGAAACGTTTGTCTCCGTATTCAAATTGATAACCTTCCAGACAGGATATACAATTTTTCCTATTCTCAATGTGGGAACTACGTCAATCCCTCGAGAGCGCAAAGCGAAAGCATCTACAAATCCAACATGTAAGATGTACAATCTGCCCTCGTAAAAGTAAAGCCACTTGGGAGGCTCAGCGGCCTTCGTGGCGAACCAAACAGCTATCGATGCAATTACGATATTGAGCAGGATGCTTATCCTGGCAAGGAAGGCTATGATTCCGCTGGCTGCTGCACTTGGATTTGCAATCAATAACGGCTTTATAGGAATCAAAATCCATTTAAAAAATCCAAAGAGCACATATTGCACGGCTGGAACCATAACGCATAGTTGCCATAATAGAATTGCCGAAATCAGAACACAAAACACGACGAAAGTTGTACGCTGCATCCATAGCTGAAAGTCTGCGTTCGGAATGTATTTGAACATGCCATCTAACTGAAGCCGTCGATAGTCTTCCGGCGCGACTGCTGCCTTCAGTTTAGATTTTAATTTCCAGCTTTGCAGAAGCTGGTCTTGCAGGCTTCCATTGAGATTGGGCATTCCGGACCTCAGTATGAAAGCGACTCTAGAGCAGGCAGCATGCTGAGAGTAAGGTGGGGGCGGTCGAAACTTTCTTGTTGTGTGCATTGCGATATTAAATCGTCAAGCTCTTGCGACACATATGCCTTCAGCTCTCTGGGGTGCGAAACAGACAAAGGCTCCGGGTCTTCGCCGGTCAACAGAAAAAAAAGCGTGCATCCAAAGGCATACGTGTCACTCGCAGGCTCAGCTTTTCCTCGCAACTGCTCAGGAGCAATGTATGCCTGCTTGCCTATCATGGTACCAGTAGCAGTGCCAACAAAGTGATTGGCTGCTCCGAAATCGATCACAGTTAGTTTTCCATCTTTAGTCAGCATCAAATTATCGGGAGATAGGTCGCGATGAATGATGGGCGGGTTCTGAGCATGCAGGTATTGAAGAATTTGAACAAGCTGAATCGACCAACTAATAACGTCCGCTTCCGGTTGGGCTCCGTGCTCGTGTACCAGGCGGCGCAAGTCCTCTCCGTCAATGAGCTCCATCAAAATATAGTGTCGCCCCTCCTCGAGAAAATGATCGTAAACCCGAGCAATATTTGGGTGTGAAAGCGATGCCAGAATCTGTGCTTCTTTATTCAGCATCGCCTCGGCTGCATCTCTAATCGCCTGATCAGCATCTGGTGGCACGACTGCTTCTTTGAGAACAAACCTTTCCTTGTTTCGTCCAGTTACCAGATAGATCGCAGACAATCCACCAAAGGCCAACTGACGTTCGACGGTAAACTCGCGAACTTTTTGCCCTGTTTCGAGGGGAATGAAATTAGTCGGACCGAACCTGCGCGTCAATTCTTCTTCCCAGAGTTCCGTATAACTTTGTGAATGATCACTGTCACTTTTATCAGTTAGTTTAAGTCGCGCCTCCAGAAGTGCAGGAAAGTGCTCTGACCCACCTGCCCACACATCCATAGAGACAATAAGGTTTTCAACTTGCTTTGCTGGCAGAAGATCCAATTTCAGTCGAGCCTGTGAACCATCATCAAATTTGATGAGCAAAATGCCGCGTTCGCCACCAGGGAGAAGTTTGATACCAGAGACCTCTGACCATGCGTGCTGGCTTCTCAAACCAAATCGAGGGCAAACAAAAAACGGCAGGGATATACCATCCCTGGTGAGGAAGATGGTCTGGTCGGATGCTGCGAGCAATGCCAGAACAGCAAAGAAAGTGATTGCAAACAACGAACATATAAAAAGGGAGATATTTCCGGCTTGCCCTCCCTCCAGTGTCCAGGCCTGTATCGAACACATCAAAGTGAACAGTGTGACGACGGGAACCGACACCACTAGCACCCCGTGCGCAGTGGTGACCGGCAATTCGCGGTACTTCAGAGTTATTTCGGCTTCAGACAATACTCAGAACCAACCTCTTGACTTCCATTCAGAGAGCATAACCATCGCGAACATCCTGGTAAAGAGAAAAGCCGGAAAATTAACCCCACCATACGGAGTACTCCTCAATAGATCCAGCTGGAGCAATTTTTTCCCGAGGCGCTTGACAAATCCTAGACGACCGGTCTAATATCAGTTTATGAGCCCCGTCAAACCCATCTAGAGTTATTGGAGTCAAAGATGCATTTAGTCAGTCACTACTCAGGATACATACTCGCAGGAGACCCCAGCCTTTCACCAATGCTACTTGAAGAGCTAGCTCAATCACATTGCGCAGCAGTGCGTGCTCGAGTTGCAGAAAATGTATCAACGTCTCTTGCGGTTCTTCTATATCTCACACACGACCCTTCGGAAGAAGTGAGAATTAGTTTGACTTACAACCCTCACGAGTTGCCGTTATCAGTACTTGCAAATGATAAAAGTCTCGACGTGAGATATGCTCTGTCCGAAAATTTGCACGCACCACATGAGGTGCTCAAGACTTTGTCTCACGACGATAATCCATACGTGGCGGCGAGAGCTCGTCGAACCATGGAGCTGCAATCAGCAAATGATTCAGAATCAGAGATAGAAGGCAGTGCAATAAAGAGAGCAGAAATTCACATCCGCAACCATGCTGCGTAACTAATTTCAGCCTCAAAATGCGGCAGATGGCGAACCTCGTACTCAGCAAACGGCTCGAAATTTAGGCAATTCTAGGTTATGCTTAGCAGCCGATGAAGCGCACTTTCACCACTTCGCATATGTTTGCTCTGGCTCTCGCTGTGACGACCCAGGCAGCATCGTATGCTTTATCTGAAAAAGATTTGCGAGGTCCCATCGCGCCAGCAGTCCCGACTGTGACGCCGCAGGCGCAACCGTTAGTTCCAACGCCAAGTGCGCCAAACAACGGGCAGATGGGTGGGCTTTCTGCACCGGGTGCAGACGCGCTAATGACACCTGATATGCTTCTGGTCACTCCGACCAACAATGCACAACAAGCCCCAGTTCCACTTGGAACACTAGTTGGCAACGCTTTAAAACTTAAAGTGTTGCGAAGCGACGTAACATTCGAAAATTTTCGCGGCATCTTGATAAGTGTCACCAATGGGACCAATCGCCCCCTCGTCGTTGACGGTGATCAGGCAACTGCGGTCTTGACTGGTCACACTTATTCTTGCGCACACGTCGCGACTATCCAGCAATCGATCGTTGCTCACAGTAGTCCAAGCTCTGAATTCCAAGAGCTTCTGAAACTCGCACTGCCTGCGGCATTAAGCGTGGGTGCAATACCGACAATCAGAGATATAAGAGAATCTGAGCGTCCGGTTCTGGAACGCTATGGACCAGATGAACTGCGACGCAAGATAGAGTTCACCAGGTTTGGGCGACGTATTTTATGGACGAACCAGAAAGTAGAAGGCATTATTTACTTCGAAACCGGTGAAGCGCTCAAAGACGCGCAAATCGTGATACCAACCACAACTCTTTTTGATAACAAAGACACTTCTAAATTAACTTCGTCACCATAACAAGAAGTTTATCGAACGCCAGTTCTCCAGATACAGCCTTCTGATCGGATTCGCCGTCGCTTAGAAAGATTCGAGCAAGTTCGAGTCTTTAGACTTAACCGATTAACTCGTCAATCCTTATGGATGGACAGATTACAGCTACGCGCGAAACAAGGAGCACCAAATGTTAGTCGGGCTTTCCATAAAAAACTTAAACCTGGTGATATCACTCATCGCATTTAGTGTATGTCTCGCCGCACCATCTCAAGCTCAAACGAATGACGTTAAGAATCCAGCTCCTCTCAAACCCGGTTTAAACAAAGCTGTGATCGACAGCTTCGGCTCAGAACAATTCTGGGCCTTTACAGTTCAGCCCGGTCACTTTCAATTGCGGTTCACCCGCTCAACGACGCAGGAAGGGTTTTCGGTTGGACCGAAAGTAGGCGTGGGCGCCGTTTATGCACCCAAAACACCAGAGTCCACGCTGACCTTCAAAGAAGACCAATCTGGTGTCACTTATGACGGAACGGTAAAACATCCCACAAGAGTCGTTGTGATGGTTGAACCCGCCAAAAGCCCGTTAGTGAGACAGACAAATAATTACTCGCTCGAAGCGACAGGAAGCGTAGCGGAAGGCTCTGCTAGCGCAAGCACAGATACGAGCACCCCTTCGGTAGTTGGCGCGTACACAATCAATATGAATGATCTGGGTGTGGCGAAATTCGCAGCCGATGGGTCGATAGTCACCTCCAGTGGTGCCAGAGGTACGTGGGAATTATTTGATGCAGACACCCGCACTTACGTGATCACGATAAGCGGTCAACGGCTAACCTTGACGTTTCAGCCGGGACGCGGATTCGTCGACAAAAACGAAATGCTAGTGATCGCAGTTAAGCCTCACGCGTAAGTACAAAACTGATATCCTGTCCAACACCTAAAGTCCTTGCACTTTCATATGGTGCTCTTCGAGCAGTTGATCCAGTTCGTTTAGATTCGCCTCAGTAGCTGGCTGCCGGCCATAAGAACCACCATATGTGGTGAACAACTGTTTGGGGCCATCAGGAACAGCGTACTCAATGAAGAGGATCCACATACTGCCCTTCTTAGGCATTTTGGATTCGTCAAATCGCCATCCGGCCGGCGCCTGCTTTTCGCTTAACGTGTGGAAGTCATATCGAACAGGAAGTGATTTGTTGAGTGGAGGACCTTTCAAAGTTTTGTCTATGCGCCAGTGTGATGCAACAGGCGAATTAAATCGAATGTCCTTTGCCTTATCGAACCCTTGATACTCAGCGATGCAAATGAATTCAGAACGGATCGCATTCTCAAAATTTTCGAGTTGTGCTACGTTCACAGGGCTCACAGATGTAACGGTATTGCCTTGTTCATGGCGTTCCCGGTCCTGTGACGATGTGACCGGTGCAGTTGAAGCACCCGTATTGCTATGCAGCGGTGCATTTTCAATCGGTAAAACCCGAAGACTGTTCGAATTCGGAGCATCCATCTTAATTGGTTTGAACGTCGGCTCAGGCAAATTGGCCGTTGCCAGAGCCGATTTCAGATGCGGGATGGCTTCATCGTAACGATTCAAATGATATAAAGCGGTGCCGTAATCAAACTCATAAACTGGTTTGCGTTCAGGACTCAACGCAGAAATTTTTTCGGCAGCAAAAGCCACGTCGCTCCAGTCTTGCGTTTGCTTTGCACAAGATAAAAGTCCCTCGTAAGGCTCAACCGCATTTGGTGCAAAACCAATAACCGCAATATATTCAGCTTTTGCTGAAGCGAAATTTCCTTTCTCATAAAAATCGGCAGCGCGATTGGTGTGTTTCGCTATCAATACAGAATCGGTCGTGATCGAATCAGCCCTCGCCGAATTAGCAGAAAACAAACTTGCAAGCGCGAGAAGAATTGCCGCTCTCCGAAAATCCTCGTGACAAACCAGCAGATGTACTGCAACGGCTCGTGGTCGCGAAACTACTTTGTTGATTGGATATTGCTTTTGCATGCACGCCCCTAGATTCCTTCCGCGCAGAGGCCGAAGGAAAAATTCCCTGAATAACATTTTTACCCGTATTTCCGTTTTACCATGACCACCGCTTGAGCGGCAGAGATGAACAAATGCTTATTTATGCTTGTGTATGCTTATTTATCAACTTAGAACCAGCGACGAACACCAGTTTGGTTTTTTTGCCGAATGAATGTTCCCGGTTTGTAGCCGTCGGTTAAAGTAGTAGAGTTGATCATCCCCATGTCGTGCAACATCTGAGCCTGCGCTACATTTGATGCAACAATCGCCTGCGCTTGCGTAGTCAGTGCAGCAATGTAATTATGCTGAGATTGAATCAAATCGAGTTGAGTGCTTACACCCTGAGCAAGTCGGGCTCTAGCATAAGCGAGTGCTTCCTTCGTAGCAGCGGCACTGTACGCAGCTTTATCAATTGAGTCTCGCGCTGCGAGATAAGCTAAGTAATCTCCACGTACTTGCTGCACGACAATACTAATTTCCTGGTTACATTGCATCAGCGCCTGACGTGCTAACACCCGTGATGCAGCGACCACCGCTGCCGTTTGCAATCCAAAGCTAGGCAAATTCCAACTGAGCGAGAAACCAATTTGTGATTCTCTGAACACGCCAGGAAAAATACCAGCAGGAGCCTGCAAGCTACCATTTTGGTTTGAACCTGAACTATTTCCAGTACCGCCTCCAAATATTGAAGGAGCCACCGCTCCAGATGATACCAATGAACCAGATTGAATCTGAGCGATAGGCGTTCCACCAGATGCAGCAGGCAGAGCTGCCGGTGCGGTATTGGCGCCTTGCGTCGAAGTCGACCCGGCCGTCGGACTGAAAGTGTATTGCTGGCCCAGGGCGTTATTACTTACACGTCCCGCGAAACTGGTGTCTAAAAAGCTATCGATCGCCGAAGTAGCTGCGCCACCAAGGGCAGCACCATTCGCCATGGGTGAAACTGTCGCATCATTGATTTCGAAGAGCGCGAATAACGACACCTGTGGGTAGAGAGACGCCGACTGAGCCTGAATATTACGAGCAGCAGCTAATCGGAAATCTTCATACTGGCGCAATCCAGAATTGAAATTCAAAGTATCCTGCAGAATCGTTTTTAGCTGTACGTTTGAAGTAAATAAAGGAGCTTCGGTAAGAGTTTGCTCGACGGGCACCAAATTAATAGAGAGAGGAAAATTCAACGCAAGATTGAGTGCTAACCCAGCTTGACGCATATTCACCGCTTGCTGCAAAAATGCTTGCTTGTCGGTTGATAGAAGAGCTTCAACTTGCATTATTTCATAGCGGGTACCGACGTCTCGCTTAAAGCGTGCCTTCGCGTACTCCAGCTGCTGCTCGTCTGCCTCCACCGCCTTACCGAGGGTCTGGCATAATACACGCTGTAGAATCAGGTTTATGTATTTCTGATAAACATCCAGAAAAACGTCACTAACAGTAGCTCTATAAGCTTCTCGCCAGGCTTTCTCTCGGTAACGCTGCGCCAGCAATGAGTAGAGAACAGCACCACCTTGAAATACCGGGAAACTAACTCCAGTAAGAAAGGTCTGTGATATTGATGTGGTGTGATCATTGAAAACGTTGGCATAGCCTAAGTTATAAGAAGTGGTGTAGGAGGGAAGAAAGCCAGCGATACCAGACAGCGTCAAAATATGCTGGTAATTCATGCTTTCGCGAGACACTTTAATTTGCATGCCCTGATCAAGCACATAGTTTATGGCGTCGCGCAGGGAGATTTCTTGCGTGATTGAAGTCTCATTTCGCAGCGCATCAAACGAATGCATCTCTATCGCTTTACTCAAATAGAGTGGATAGAGATTCAATGTTTTTGCTTCGTTGTGCGTAATAGTCGGTGTGTACTCAGGCAACTGAATGGGCTGAAGCGATACTGGTGTGGAAGTTGAAGACTGATTGGCAGATTGCGGCGTTAACGGAGCGGATGCTGGAACAGTTAACGGAGCGGCTGACGAAGCAGACGGTGGTTGCGCGCCTGATGGAGCAGGCTGCGTGTTTGACGCAGGAAGAGCAGTTTCAGGCGACTCAGCTTCAAACTTAGCCTCCGAAGCCGAAGATGCAGCAAAAGAAGGCAAGGCAACATAAGACAACAGAACATTAGCAACAAAGAACATTGTTGCCAATTTATGCATGGTGTCAGTTTCAGTTCTTCGCACTACTGTCAATGTTTCCTCTGAAACCATGCAAAAGCGTTGCCGTAGAAATAAGCCCAGTGTCGTGCAAGAGTTGTGCCTGCGCTAGATTTGAATTAACAATCGCTTGCGCTTGCGTAGTGATGGAGTTGATGTAATCACGCTGTCCTTGAATCACTTCAAGATTGGTGCCGACATCAGTATTTAAACGAAGTTTCGCCATGCGCAATTCTTCCAGTGATGCCCTGACGCCGTGTGCAGCGTTATCGATCTGTTCTCTGGCTGCACGCCAGTTCAAATAATCAGAACGAACTTGTTGAATGACAGTCTGAAGTTCCTGGTTGGCTTGAATTCGTGCTTGCCTGTTCAAAGACGCAGCCGCGTAAATATTGGCTACGCTAGTCATTCCCAGGTTATTAAAACTCCATACCATAGCGAGACCCTGTTGATAAGTTTGAAATAGTCCTCCGAAAACACCGGCACCAGATGTACCAGAACCCGAACTCGAAGAAGTGGAAGACGCAGAAGTATTTGTAGTGGTATTGGTATAAGAATACTGTTGAAAAAATGAGACCTGCGGATAAAGTGGTGCCGAAGCCACCTGAATATTTCGGCCTGCTGCAACTCTGTAAGCTTCGTATTCTCGCAGCTCAGGTCTATTCTGCAGCGCCAGGGATACTAATTGATCGACACTTGCATCATTATCGAAAAGGGCTTCTTCACTAATCGCGTCCTCAATAGGAACTAGATTTACTGCCATAGGAGAATTCATTGAGAAATTCAGTGCCATTGCAGATTGACGCATCGTCACCTCTTGTTGAAGAAGTGCTTGCCTATCGGAAGACAACTGAGCCTCAGACTGCATTACCGCATATCTCGTACCAGTGCCCTGAACTTCTTTGCTTCGATCGACTCTTACTTGTTCCCCCGATACTTCAACAGCCTTACCTCTAATTTGCAGCAAAATTCTGTTCAAAAGAAGAGCATTGTATTTTTGGTAAACGTCCAAAAGCTCGTCGCTGACGCTGGCTTTATAAGCCTGCTTCCAACCTTTTTCTCTGTACCACTGACCAATAATCCCCTGCACGACACTACCCCCCTGAAATACGGGATACGTGACACGCGCTAGATAAACCTTTGCCAGCGAACGAACTTTCTCGTTAAAAATGTTTGTACCGGTCAAGTTATATGCCGTTGTGAAGTTAGGCAACGCATTGGCAAAATTCCCGTACAAGACATAGTGTTGATAATTCAAGTTCTCTTTTGAGATCTTTATCGCCAGGTTGTTGTCAGTTGCATACTGGATAGCCTCCGGCAAGCTAATTGACTGGTCAAAAGCAATTTCCAATCTAATTGGCTTAAATGAATCCGAGCGCAAAGCATTGTTCAAGCGAATCTGCTGGATTGGAATAGTACTGTTCTGTTCATGTGTTCTGTCTAATTGAGGCTCCTGAAACACTCCCAATACTGGCGGAGTAGCAGGATCCCATTGTGCTGGTGGCGGCTGTTTAGGAGCAACAACGGGTCCAGCCAGGGTGTTAGCTGGTGAGGAATTTAATGCGCTCCGCTCCGGAATTTGAGTTGCTCGAGGAATGGTTACCGGGGTAAGAGGAGCTATACGAAAATTCGGTGAATTAGTAGGCCCGGCGCCCAATGGAGAGCCGGGGTTAACAGTCCGCCCGGCATGATACGGAGGCGAAGAGATAGACGGAGCCTGACTGGAAGCAGGCAGTCCGACGCCCGGCGCGCCCATTCCTTGCTGATTTTGAGCCTGGAGCGGAGCCGAAAACGACACAAATGTGAGTCCACTCAATAGTACAGAAAGGCTGAGCTTGCCAGCTTCAAACGACCGAATAGTCACAACTGTGATTGCCTCGTTAAAACGAAGGTAACTAATGCAACGACTCACACGCATACGAGCCGAACCATACTAAACAACAAGTGAAAAGAATATCCGGCCTCGGTTTACGGGTCAAGGCACGATGGCACAATTGCACCCTTTTCAGACCGTCTGCATAATTTATTTACCGGAAAGCCGAGCACGTTCAGCTTGTTCCCGAGATTACTAAACACTCACATTGAGAGATGTAAGTAATGACACCATATGCGGAGGCAAGTATCAACCTCGCGACTACTGGCCTCTACAGTCGCTGCGCGTACAAAAACTCAGCCTCAGCCGAAAGCCCAGTCAACCTTCCCCACCACGGCTTTTACCTCTTGAAATAGTCGGTGGAAATGTCCGGTGGAAATAGCCAGTTACTTTGCAATACCTCAGAGTACGTAAATCAAGGCAAACCCGTCATAGCCCTTCTGGCCGACCGTTTGGATAATAGTCGCTTCAACTCGCTTTTCAGCACCTAGCAACTCATTGAACTTCCTGATCCCTTGAACTCTGGTGTCAATATGATCGGGATCGAGTACTGCTCCGTTGCGCACCACGTTATCAGCAACTATCAGCGTTCCCGATCTGGACAACTTCAATGACCAGTCAAGGTATTCGGAATAGCTTTCTTTGTCCGCGTCTATGAAAATCAAGTCGAATGGAGCTCGATTATCCCCCACTAACTTTGGCAAACTTTTGACAGCTGCGCCAACGATAATTTCAAATTTGCTATCAACGCCGACATGTTGCAGATTTCCACTCTTGTCCTATCCTCGTAACGGTCCCTAACGCCCTGGTCAAGTAGCCAATCAAACGCCAACTGGAACATTTTGCTCCATAACTGTGTCGAAGGGCAATCAACAGACCTTTCAATTAAGGAGGTCTATAATCAATTTGAGATTTGAAGACGTTGAGCTACTTGCATAACAAACAACCACTACGAATGAAATTCAGATTCATGAGTCGACGAACACTAGGGGTGGTGCTCTCACTCACGTGCCTGTACTTTGGAAGCGGTCTCGCCGCCGACGCAAATTCAACTACAAAGGCTGCTTCTCAAGGCAATTCCCAAAGCTCTAAGGACTCAGGTAAAACTAAAGACAACGGTCATGCGGCAGAATTCGTTTCACCTGAAATAAAAGGTTTTCACCCTATTAAAAAAGCCATGCAACCAATTAAAAATCTAGAAGCAATTACTATCAAACTTCAAGAACAAATCATCGATCTTGAAGTACCGATAGCCACGCTTCAACCCTCTATGGTTAAACTGAAAAATCGGCTAGATTCGGTCACTGACGGTCTGGATAACATGCAATCCAAACTAAATCGAATGGCAGTTAACGTGCGCGGAGTAA
>Ga0182030_10012826_pt1 | contig 16742 bp, 13 predicted proteins | sample 812S3MmetaG_FD_121299 | JGI IMG/M metagenome (GOLD analysis project Ga0182030, IMG submission 121299) | Permafrost microbial communities from Stordalen Mire, Sweden - 812S3M metaG (Illumina Assembly) | ecosystem: Environmental > Terrestrial > Soil > Wetlands > Permafrost | place: Sweden...
ATCAAAGAGATCGCCCGTGACCTGAAGATCTCCCGCAATACTGTTCGCAGGATCCTGCGCTCGGGGGAGACTTCGTTTTCCTACGAGCGCGAGGTTCAGCCGCGACCCCGGCTGGGGCGTTGGAAGGCCGATCTCGACCGGATGCTGACAACGAACGCCGGCAATACCACGCGCGAACGTCTGACCTTGATCCGATTGTTCGAAGAACTGCGGGCGCTGGGCTACGAGGGCGGATATGACGCGGTTCGCCGCTACGCGCGGACCTGGAGCCGGGAACACGCGAGCCGGACAGCGGCGGCCTTCGTGCCGTTGTCGTTCGCTCCGGGCGAGGCTTACCAGTTCGACTGGAGCCACGAGATCGTTGTGATGAACGGCGTGACGGTGACCGTGAAGGTCGCCCACATGCGTCTGTGCCACAGCCGAATGATGTTCTTCCGGGCTTATCCGCGCGAGACGCAGGAGATGGTGTTCGACGCGCACGAGCGCGCCTTCGCCTTTTTCAAAGGTGCCTGTACCCGCGGCATCTACGACAACATGAAGACCGCGGTGGACACGATCTTCGTCGGCAAGGACCGCCAGTATAATCGGCGCTTCCTGCAAATGTGCAGTCACCATTTGGTTGATCCGGTGGCCTGCACACCCGCCTCGGGCTGGGAGAAGGGTCAGGTCGAGAATCAGGTTGGTCTGGTCCGGGAACGTTTCTTCACACCGCGTCTTCGGGTCAAAACCTACGACGAGCTGAACGCCTGGCTGACCGACAAATGCGTCGCTTACGCTAAGGTGCATCCTCACCCGGAACGACCGGATCAGACAGTGTGGGAAGTCTTCGAGGAGGAACGGCCAAACCTTGTGCCGTATCGTGGCCGCTTCGATGGTTTCCACGCGCTGCCGGCCTCAGTGTCGAAGACCTGTCTCGTGCGCTTCGACAACAACAAATACTCGGTGAACGCCAGCGCCGTCGGCAGGCCGGTGGAGATCCACGCATACGCCGATCGCATCGTCGTTCGTCAGGATGGGCGCGCGGTCGCGGAACATCCCCGCCACCATGGGCGCGGCGAGACGATCTACGATCCGTGGCATTACGTCCCGGTCCTGGCCCGCAAACCCGGCGCTCTGCGCAACGGCGCGCCGTTCAAGGACTGGGTACTCCCGGCCGCGCTGGAGCGGGTTCGGCGTAAACTCGCCGGTTCCGATGACGGCGATCGTCAGATGGTCGCCATTCTCGCCACCGTGCTCACCGATGGGCTACCGGCGGTTGAAGCCGCATGCGCCCAGGCGATGTCCGAAGGCGTCCATTCGTCCGATGTGATCATCAACATCCTCGCCCGCCAACGTGACCCCGGCCCGGCGGCGACCATTCTCACGCCGGATGCGCTGAGGCTCCGGCACGCGCCGGTCGCCGATTGCGCCCGATACGATCAGCTCAGGAGCACATGATCATGGAGCGAACCGAAGTCCTCGACCTGATGGGCCAACTCAGACTGTTCGGCATGAAGAACGCCTATGACGAGATCCTCGCCACGGCGGTCAAACGCCGGCATGAACCGCAACGCTTCGCGGGCGATCTGCTCAAGGCGGAGATCTCCGAGAAGCAGGCACGCTCGATCAAATATCAGCTGACCATCGCCAAACTGCCTCTCGCCAAAGATGTCGACGGCTTCCAGTTCAATGACACGCCGATCAACGAGAGCCTGGTGCGCGATCTCGCTGGCGGTGGCTTCATCGCGCAGCAGCGCAACGTCGTTCTGGTTGGCGGGACCGGCACCGGCAAGACGCATCTGGCGATGGCGATCGCGCGCAGTTGCATCCGCGCCGGCTCACGCGGCCGGTTCTTCAACACCGTCGATCTGGTCAACCGGCTCGAGGCCGAAGGACGGTCTGGCCGGCAGGGACGGCTCGCCGATTATCTCACGCGCCTCGACTTCGTCATCCTCGATGAACTTGGCTATCTGCCCTTCGCACAGGCTGGCGGACAACTTCTGTTCCACGTGGTCAGCCGCCTCTACGAGCGGACCTCGGTGATCGTCACGACCAATCTCGCTTTTGGCGAATGGCCGAGCGTGTTCGGCGATCCGAAGATGACGACGGCTCTGCTCGATCGTCTCACCCATCATTGCGACATCGTCGAGACCGGCAACGACAGCTGGCGCTTCAAGAACCGCGCCTGAGTGCCCAAGGTTTCGTGACGTAACGCTTCGGAATGGAAATCATGCCGCGCAAACCGATCGGTGAAACAGCCATGACCGATGCCGAACGCCAGGCGCGCTATCGCGCGGCCCGCGCTGCCGGCAAACCGGTCATCCGCATACGTCGCGCGCTCGATCATCGCGGCCGGGCCCGGCGTTGGACCGACCACGTTACCGGCCTCGTGGAATCACAGGTTGAGTTCGCGGCCTGGCTGGACAGTTTGCCGGAGAACCTGCGGGACAGCCCGCTGGCCGAGGCATTGCAGGCGATCTGCGACCTGGATCTCACCGAACTTCAGGCGATCATCCCGCCGCGCGGCTTCGGAAGAGACTGACCGCCATCGCCTCGCGGCTTGCACCGGTGGGTCCACAGGCCACCCCCCGCACGCCGCTGCGTCAGCCTCTTGATGGGCACTCAGCGCCGCGCGGGTCCCCCCTATGGACTACCGGCACAAGCCGCCACGTGGGGGGTCAATTTTGGACGCCGATAGGGGGTCAATATTCAACGCCGATTGACACCCGGCCTGCTTCAGGGCGTCGATCTGTAGCTGGGGGTTCTGGTCGAGAGTTGAGACTCTCGCGTAGCCAACGAGCATGTCTATTCCTTAAACCATCTCGCTCAATCATATCAGAACACCAGTTTCCGGACATAGTTGATGAACACGTTTTTCGGGGCTTTCTCCTGACCGCCTGGCTTGTGTCGAACCGTTCCTAATTCCTTCGTTTTAGGAACATACGGTAGACCGAGAGGCCCCCCACTCCTTCAAGGAACCAAACGACCGTGCCACGCATGAAAATCCTCAATGACGCTGAGCAGATGCTGTTCGACCGTCCGCCACAGTTGTCCGGTGCCGAGCGCCGGCGCGTCTTTGAACTACCTGTTGCTGTTTGGTCCGCAGCTCATGAAATACAGTCCGTGCCCAGCAGGATCGGATTTCTGGTCAGCGCTGGTTATTTCAGATCCGCGAGGCGCGTTTTTCTGGCCGCGGATTTCCACGAGCGCGACATTGCTTATGCCGCCATGCGATTAGGAATCGAAGCGTCCGGGTTCGACCATGTGGCGTATTCCGTGCGCACCCGTCAGCGGCACCGGCTACAAATTCTGGAACTATCGGGCTTCCTCCCATTTTATGGCGCCGCCGCGCGGTTGCTTGAAGCAGAGTTGGAGGTCATGGCCAGGTCTCATTCCGGACCAGGTCAGATCTTCTGGCGTGCGGTGGATTGGTTGGTGTCCAGGCGAATCGAAATTCCGACATCGTTCCGTCTGACGGAGGCCATTTCGCGAGCGGTTCAACAGCGCGGACGGGCCATCGCCAAAGTGATTGCCCAGGCCATGACCAGTGAAACGCGGTTACTGCTCGACAGCATGCTACTGCGTGACGAAGCTGACGTCAGCCAATCTCCTTACCAGCTCACGCTTCTCAAGAGACTGTCGCAATCGACCAGACCCACCAAAATCCGGGAGCGCCTGGTGGATCTCGGTGTGATGAAGGAACTCTATGCCAAAGTGGCGCCGATCCTGTCTGTCCTGAACCTCGGTTCGGAGGGTATTCGATATTTCGCTGGTAGCGTCGCCAGAATGCGCACGACCAATATGCGCCGCCGGGCCGACGAGGATATTCACGTTCATTTGGTGGCTTTCGTCGCGCACCAGTACTACCGGCTCCATGACAACCTGGTCGATGTTCTGCTCACATCGGTTCAGACATTTGAGAATGCCACGCTTCGAGAACATCGGGACTGGTGATTCGACGAACGCAAACGGCATGAACACGCGACGGAGAGCTTGTTGGACGATCTCGATGCATCGGTCTTCCTGGTTTTGCGCCAGATCCGGGAAGCGGTCTCCGACGAGTTTCTGACTGACCAAGAGAAGGTTGCACGGATTGGCGTTCTGGTACGGCCGGAGCAAACCGCGGAAACCAAATCCAGAGAACTCCGCGCCTCACTGGTGAATGACGCAGCCGATGATCACTACTTCGACATTCTCGAATCACGTTCGGTCCGTTTACAAAATCAGGTGGGTGGTATCCTCAAGGCCATCACGTTCCAGGCAACCCCGAATATCGCCGATCTGGAAGCCGCCATCACGCGGTTCGTTGTCACGGACGGCATCCTTGACCGCACGGCACCAGCCGCGTTTCTGACCGGGGAAGAACGGGCGGCGGCCTGGAAAGACGGGAAGTTCCGCATTTCGCTCTACAAGGCTCTCCTGTTCCGGCATGTGGCGGGTGCCATCAAATCCGGAAGCCTGAACCTGGAACAATCCCACAAGCGGCGCCCGCTCGAGTCCTATCTCATTGACCGGAACCGCTGGCTGGCCGAGCGGGAGCAGTTGCTCGACCGGGCGGGTATGACCGGATTCAAAGACCCGGCTCCCGTGCTGGAGGAGATCGACGCCGCACTCCAGACCCGCTTTGAGGATACCAATCGTGCCATCGCGGAGGGGTTGAACCCGCACTTCAAGATGCTGACCGGCAAGGCTTTCCGGGTCTCGACCCCGAAGCAGGACGAAGAAGAAAGCGAGCCATTACGCCACTTCTTTCCGGAGCGGCACTACGTGCCGCTAACTGAGATTCTGGCCACCGTCAATCTGCACACCGGATTCGCCACGGAATTACGCCATCTTCGCCAGACGCATGTGAGAGCCGTGACCGAAAAAATTCTCTTCGCCGGGGTCATCGGGCTTGGATGTGCGATCGGATCGGCGAAGATGGCGCAAATCTCCACTTCGCTCAGCGCCGCCGAACTCGACAGCGCCATTAACTGGCGCTTCTCCCTGGAAAACCTTTGGGCGGCCAACGACAGGATCACGAGTTTCATGGCCGCCATGGAGCTGCCCAACATCTATCGCCGATCGGAGAATGAAATTCACACCGCCAGAGACGGCCAGAAATTCGAGGTGCGGGCTGACTCGCTCAATGCCAACCATTCCTTCAAGTATTTTGGCAAAGGCCAGGGCATCAGCGCTTACACCTTCGTCGACGAGCGCAATCTGTTCTGGCATTCCCTGGTGTTCAGCGCGGCGGAACGCGAGAGCGCATATGTCATCGATGGCCTCATGCGCAACGACGTAGTCAAAAGCGACATTCACTCCACAGACACGCATGGCTTTTCCGAGGCTATTTTCGCGGTCACCCACCTGTTGGGAATCAGCTTCGCTCCCCGCATCGAGAATCTGAAAAAGCAGAACCTCTATATGTTCCGGTCACGCCAGGGCGGCGACCGTGCCAGCTGGGCGATAAAACCCGAGCAATACGTGGATCAGGATTCAATCATCACCGCCTGGGACGACGTTCTGCGTCTCGTCGCCACCATTAAATTGAAGGAAAGCACTGCGTCGGACATCTTCCGGCGGCTGAATTCTTACTCCAGGCAGCACAGTCTCTATACGGCGCTCAAGGCATTTGGCCGGATCATTAAGTCCATGTTCATTCTGCGTTACATTGATGATGTCGAATTGCGCATGGCGATCGAGAACCTGCTCAACAGGATCGAACTCGGCAATCGATTCACTCGCGCGATCGCCGTCGGCAACCCGCGTGAATTCAGCGCCGGAGACAAGGAGGAGCAGGAGATCGCCGAGACCTGCAACCGCCTCATCAAGAATGCCATCGTTTGTTGGAATTACCTGCTGCTCGAGCATCTCCTCAACCAGGCATCCACCGATGAGCTCAAAGCAGAGATCCGGGCCGCCGTCGCCAACCACTCCGTCATCTCATGGGGGCACATCAACCTGCTCGGAGAGTACGACTTCTCCGATGAAAAGCTCCGGGATTCGGTCGGCATTCCACCCCCAAAAATCGTCCTGAAATCGCAAGCTAAAATGGGGGGACGAAAACTCGCGTAAACGGCGGGCTTCTGCGCTATTCCGGGCCGGGGCATGTCGCTTTGCGTACCTTTGAGCAAGGGAACCCGCCATTGTGCGTCCGACAGCCGCTTCCGTCTCAAATAATCTGCGCCGAAACCGGCACTCTATTGCGCGTCGGACCGCTCATTATTGTGCGTCGCTACAATTAAGGTTGGCATTACCCATCGTTCCACCCGCCCTGTCCTGATGACACGCAGGTTCGACGGATCACCACCGCGTCGCATAGGTGACCGACTCACACCGGTTACATCCATTCTCGTTGATTGCGCTGAAGCGCGCGACGATCGCCGGCTCGCCGCCAGCATCGCGCCCGACGCGACGGCCATGTTGCCTCGCGCGCCAAACCCGCCGTATGCGATCACGTGCCGCTACCGTCAGGCCGCCACCGCGGATGCCCCTGCTTTCAAACCAGCCAGAATGTCCTGCGCCGCCATTCGGCCGCTACCGACTGCGAATCCGAACGAAGTGCCGGGGGCGGCGGTGATGGTATAGGTATCGGCAGCCACGAGACCACCAGCATCGTTGCCCGTCAGGTATAGCCCCTGAATCGGCCGGTCATTCGCATCCAGCGCGTGAAGGTGATCGTCCACTTTGATACCGCCGAGTGTTGTCACGATGGCGTAAGTGATGCGCAATGCGTAGAACGGCCCATCCATCGACATCTTCTGTAACCAGCGCCGATCTTTGCCAAACGCCTCGTCCAGATTGACGGCGGCGCTGCTGTTGTATCGCGCCAGGGTCTCCTGAAGCACCGCATGTGGCAAGCCGGTCTTTCGGGCCAGTTCCACGACCGAGGCAGCCTTCACGACGGCCGTCGTGCCGGCCGTGATCGCCGCGTCCCACAATGCATCGAACCGCGTAACGACTGTCATCGGCGGAATGATGACGCCAAGGCCGACATCGATGCCTTTGGTCATGTATCGATGTCTCAACGTCTCATCGAAAATCGACCAGGCGAATTTCACACGGCGCAGCGCATTCGCCGCGAACGGAAAGTCAAATGCGATGACCTCGTTCGTGAATCGCTCGCCGGACTTATCGACCCAGACGTTGCGCGGCTCCAGCCCGATCATGCTGAGCAAAAGCTCATCTTCGCCCATTTTATGATCGTGGATGTCGAGCGTCGGCTGCATCATCACCGGCGACATGATATCGAACTGAGCGCCGGCCCCGTGCGCCATGTTGATGCCGTCGCCTGTCCTGCCGATGTCGGCGAGTTGCACGGCTCCGGTCAGGTTGGCGTATTTTTCCAGCATCGCCGGACTATTCGCGAAACCGCCGGTCGATACGATAACACCGCCACGCGCCGTGACGGCGAACGTCTCGCCGGACGCGGCTTGCGCGTGGACGCCCGCCACGCGCCCATCCGTGACGATCAGATCCTTGGCCGCTGTCTCAAGCAACAGCCTGACGCCGGGATAATCCGCGAGCTTCGCATGGAGTGTTTTGATCATTGCCTTTCCGTGCCCGGTGATCACGTGCCAGGTCGGCGCGTTCGTCCAATCGTTCTTCGTCGGGCCGTCGAACGCCACACCCTGGGCAATCAGCCAGTCGATGGTGGCGGCGCTCTGTCCCTGGAATCGCCTGACCAGTGCGACGTTGGATTCCCAGCGCGTATCGTTCATCTCGTCGAGGAAAACCTGCTCGCGCGTGACATTCATCCATCGCGCGCGCTGCATCTCGGTCTCGACCCCGAACACGCCCTCGGCATAGTTTCCGGCGCCGCCAACACGATCGGTTTTTTCCAGCACCACGACGGATGCGCCGCCTTGCGCCGCGGTCAGCGCCGCGCTCAGCCCGGCGGAGCCGCCGCCGATGATGACCACGTCCGCCGTCATATCGGCTTGCGCGGCCCGTCTGGATTTTGATTCTGGCATGGTTTCCGTCCGGTTATTGATCGGGGTGTTTCAGTTCTTTCTCGACGCGTAACCTTCCGGCAGTTCCGTCGAAGAACAGGCGATCACCGAGTCATTGTTTTCCCCGCAATCCTCCATGAAGGTGATATCGGCGAACTCGTCGATCACCATGGTCGGATAGGTCGGGCCGGCATCCCGATAGGCCTGCATTTCGGCGTCGTGCTCGTTTTCGTGCACGATAGCCAGCTTCGGACTCTTGGCGATCCATTGCGGGAAGAAGATCGTGCCGTGCATGCGCCGCGTGCCGACGTCGTAGATCAGGCTGACACAGGTGCCGGTCGGCTCGGACCAGGACATCTTGCAGATATCGTCGGTTATACGGACAAGATGGACCTTCGTACCGGTAACCCAGCGACCGGTCAGCAAGCCGCTGTGAATGCGGAAATCCGCCTCGTAAGCAGACCGGATATAGGCCTCGTAGTGCCACCCGTTCGCATAAGTGTAGATGAAATGCTTGCCGACGAACCGGCCAAGCGTTTCCGGCTTCGTGGAGTTGAACGAGTCGTGCTCGGTGGTGAAGGGAATGACCTGGTCGTTCATTTTGTGTCTCCTTTGTAGATGCCGCCTATGACGTCAGTGCGATCGCGACGCCCACCGTGATGAGCGAAAGAACCGTGCTGAGCAGGATGGTGGCGTCGGTTTCGTCGGTTCCGACGTTGAACTTGATCGCGAACATCGCGGTCATCGGCGCGGTTGGCAGCGCACCGCACAGGATCATCACACGCAGCGGCTCACCGCTCATGCCCAGTACGAGTCCGATCCCCCACATGAGGAGCGGTTGTGCGATGTTTTTAAGGCCGACATTGCACAGGGCGGCGCCGCCGATCCGCGTCTTCTGTCCGCTGAGCAAAAGCCCGAGCGCGAACAGCGCCAGGCCGGTGGTCGCTTCGCCGATCAAGGTCAACGACGATTGCGCGACGGCCGGTAAATGCAGCCGCGTCAACGCGAACAGAACACCCAGCAAAGGCGCCCAGACGACCGATTGCCGCAGCGAACCCCAGAGCGAGTGGACCAGCAGGGTCAGCCCTTTGTTGCCCTTTTCCTCCGTGCTGCCGGCCGCCAGCAACGTCAGTGCGATGGGCGGCAGCAGCAGGCTTGAGATCACGATCGCGATGACGGCGTACACCACGCCGGTTTTGCCAACGACGGCGAGGACGACGGGAATGCCGATGAAGGCGATGTTGGGAAAGCTGGCGTTGAGTGCTTGCAGACCGCCTTCGTTGAGCGTCTTGCGGAAAATCGTCAGCGCCAGAACCAGGGCAAGCACGAAGATGCCCAGAAGCCCGACTACGATGCTTGCGAAAAAGCGCCATTCCGGCAGGTCGTTGAGCGACGTCGTCGCCATCGCGTTGAACAATTCCGCCGGCAGACAGAAGTCCAGCACGAGAATCGAGAGAACGACACTGACATTCGATTTCAGGATGCCAGCTCGTCCGGCGAGCACGCCCAGTAGGATCACGAAGGCAATGGGCACGAACGCCGAGAGGATGACGGGTAGGAACGACATGCTGCTTTTCATAACGGGTATGAGGATAGGCGAAAGAGTCGGAAACTACTCAGACGCGCCGCTTCGGCGGCGGCACCGGCAACCCCGGGCAACGCCGCCGTTCAGGCGTATCGAATTCGCCACCCGGCTTTCGGACAATGATTACGCCCGATCGAGTACCCCAATCCCGCCATAATGGTCACGGAAACGCCGCTCATAATTTCGATCGACCGTTGCCAGTTCATTATACTCCGGGCTGCTTTTAATCTTCTGACGATCGACGTCCAGGTTCACCAGTCTGTCCGACCAGTTGATGTCATGCACGGACGCCGGAGAGATCAGGACCTTTTTGGCGGGCCACCATTTTTTCGTATCGACGATCAGGTAGGGGATGCTCCAATCGGCATCGTCCACCAGCATGGTCTCGACATGTCCGATCTCGCCGTCGCTCGCGTTGATATGATATCCGGTAACCGCCTCGACGCTCCGCAGATGCGGGTCGTCATTTTTTCGCTGATTGGCCGCGATCTCCTCTTCGTGCCGCCGTGATGCCAGCGGTGCCAATCCGGTCCAGGCATCGCCCGCATAGCCGTAGCCGCCCATGTAAAACCCGGAGCCCCAGTACGGGCGCCAACCATAATAATCATAGACGGTGCTTTCCATCTGTCGCGAAACGGATCGTTCCGTGTTGACGTCGGGACTGTCTTTGGCCTGCGCCATCGTCAATCTGACCGAGAATTCGCGTGTCGCCGGATCGGCGTGCCCCAGGACGAAGGGCGGCAAAAGAATCTTCCGGCCGGAAAGCCATGTTCCGGTATCGACAACCAGCCAGCGCACCAGCCAACTGTCGTCGTCAAACAGGAAGTCGGAGACAGTACCGATCTTCCCATCGCTCGCCTGAATCGCGTAACCTTTAATCCCCGATGCCGTCCACAACATCGACCGCTCCTGTTAGGTTGGGTGTTCCGTCATTCGAACACTCAAAATGAGATCAACCGCCGGATTTGCCGTTCGCGAGATGCGTCGCCCAATACGCGTCCACCTTCTGACTCTCCTGGTCGAAGTGGCCGGCGGCCGAGAACTGGTCGTCATTCACCTCGGGAGCGCCGTCCATGGCGGGCTTCGCGGCATCGAGCACGAGCAGGCTGGCGTTCTGCGTTATTTTGAAGTCGTTCCAGGGGATCGGGACGTATTTCCGGTCAAACCCGAAAACCCCGCCGCGGGCGACGATCAGATAGGCGATCTTGCCCGTCTTCGGATCCAGGACGATGTCGTGGACGCTGCCAAGACCCTGGTTCTGTGGATTGCGCACGTCCGTGTCGAGCAACTGATCGGATCGAAACGCCATCGTTTTGCCGGCGACCGGCAGCGCGCCGGCGATTTGCCGGCGCTGCCAATCCGGACCATCGGGCGTCGACACGCCCCGGCCGTGCTCGTCGGCCGCATACCGCTTGTAGATGTCTCGCGTTGTGGCGAGTACCGCCTCGCAGGTCTGCTGCTGGCCGGCCTGGCCGAGAATATTTGCGGAGGCAATGAGATTCCTGACCTCATACCCCGACCGCGCGTTCTGGTACAGGTTCGTGTTCCCAGGCGGATACCCGCCCATCGGATAGCCATACCCATACCCGTACCCGTCGAGCGGATAGCCATAGCCATAGGCGGATCCGCCCAACCAATAGCCGTCCTTTTGCATCTGGTCGCTGAAGGTACGGATATCGGTCAAACACACCTCCGCCGGAGCGGCCACGGCGTTCGTACTGACCTCGGGACCCGGGCTGGCCGCCGCGACGGTCACGGCAGGCGGCGCCGCGTACCCCTGGGCCATCAGACCGAGACAGCACCAAGCCGCGATGGAACTTAAAACAATGGAGCGTTTCACGTACTTTGTTCCTTTATCGTTATACCAATCGGTACCGGACCGAATTGCCGTCGCGTTGTCATAACGCTTGCGGTGCATCCTCCATCTCCGGCATATGCAAGGCCCCGTTGCCGCGCGGTACCTTGCCGGCTTTCTCCAGCAGTTCCAGAAACGGCTTGATGATATCGATTGGCATCGGGAACACGATCGTGGAATTCTGTTCCGCGCCGATCTCGGCCAGCGTTTGCAAGTACCGTAACTGCATGGCCGCCGGAATGGTCGATAGCACCTTGGCGGCGTTGGTCAGGGTTTGCGATGCCTGGAACTCCGCCTCCGCATGTATGATCTTGGCGCGCCTGTCGCGTTCCGCCTCTGCCTGTTTGGCGATCGCACGCACCATATTTTCCGTGAGCTCGACGGTCCGGATCTCGACGTTGCTGACTTTAATCCCCCAGGTCTCCGTCTGCGCGTCCAGGATGCTCTGCACGTCGGTACTCAGCTTCTTGCGTTCCGATAACATCTCATCGAGTTCATGCTGTCCCAGCACCGCCCGCAGCGTCGTTTGAGCGAGCATGTTGGTCGCGGGAAGGTAGTCCTGCACCTGGATGATGGCATGCTCGGGATTGACGACGTTGAAGTAGAGCACGGCATCGACCTTCATGGATACGTTATCGCGGGAGATCACGTCCTGGGTCGGGATCTCGATGACCTGGATCCGTAAATCCACTCGCACCATTTCTTGCACGAACGGAATGAGCAGTACCAGCCCTGGGCCTTTGACTTTCTGGAACCGGCCGAGAGTGAAGACCACCGCCCGCTCGTATTCGCGCAGTATCTTCACGGTCGCCGTCACCAACGCGAGGCCAACGATCAAAGCAAACGGCAAGGCGATATAAAGCGTCGTGAATGCCATGACGGTACACCTCGTGAAAAAACAAAATCGGATATGCCCAGGATAAGCGGCGATTGGCGTTCAGGCACTCGCATGAACAGGCGCGTTTGCCGTCGTGCCCGCGTGAATATCGATCTGTAAGGGATTGGCGGTCCCGAGGATGGTCTTCGCCCGTGCCACTTCCTCGGCGGTCCCGTGTGCCATCACCAGAAAGTCGTCGGCGCTCAGCGCGGTCTCATATTGAAGCACGCTGTTCTTCGGAATGCCGACACTGAAAAGCGCCGCGCCAAGTGCGCTCAACCCGCCAACGACGATCGCGTTCTCGATCCCCGAGATGATCACGGCGGCCAGGTATCCGAGCACGACGACGTGGCCAATGACGGGAATGGAAATGAACAAGCCGCCAAAAAACAAGCCCCAGAAGCCGCCCCAGAAAGCACCCCATTTCCCCCAGAATTTGATCCGATCGCCGGTGTTGTAAAAGCCGACGACCTTTTCCTCACTATGATATCCCTTGCCGATCAGGCTGAGATCCTTCATCGCGAATCCCGCCGCGGAGAGTTTTTTCACCGCGGACTCAGCGCCTTCGTGGTTCGCGAACACCGCGACGACCGTATCGATCTTGTCCATTGGGTTTTCTTTCAAAGTGAGACGATGTTTCACGACCGTCGTTGATCCAGGGTGCGTCGGGTCAAACGCGGGCAGCCGCAGGCCGATGGACCAAGCCCTTCGCCAGATGGACGATAGCTGGCGGCGGTTTCACGCGTGCGGCCTCGAAAAATACTCAAATCGCCTCACACGCCGCGGAACTTCGCCGCGCGCTTTTCGAGAAAAGCCGACGTGCCTTCCTTCTTGTCCTCGGTCGCGGCGCAAATCGCGAACAGCGAGCCTTCGAGGACCAGGCCTTCCGCCTGGCTGGTTTCAAGTCCTTTGTTCACCGCCTCGATCGCGAACCTGACGGCGAGCGGCGCGTTGGCGATGATCTCCTGTATGATCGCTTCCGCCCGGGCGATCAGGCCGCCGTCCGCAACGATCTCGTTGACCAGGCCAATCCGGTACGCCTCTTGCGCGTTCATCATGCCGCCGGTCAGGATAAGTTGCAGTGCCCGCCCCTTGCCGATCAGCCTGGCCAGGCGCTGGGTTCCGCCGTAACCCGGAATGAGACCCAATTTAACTTCAGGCTGGCCGAACCTGGCGTGCTCCGTGGCCAGTCTGATGGTGCATGCCATCGCGGTTTCGCAACCACCGCCCAGAGCAAAACCATTGACCGCGGCGATGACGGGCTTACCGAGATTCTCGACCAGATCGAACAGCGCGTGTCCCTTGTGGGACGCCGCCTTCGCTTCGACCGCTGAAAGGCGCGCGAGTTCGTTAATGTCAGCCCCGGCTATGAATGCCCTTTCACCCGCGCCGGTGACGATCACGCCTCGAATCACGGCATCGTCCCGGGCATTTTCGAAAGCCGCCCTGAGATCGTCAAGCGTCTGCCCATTGAGGGCGTTCAGAACTTTGGGCCGATTGATCGTGACATAAGCGATGACACCTTTCTTTTCGTACAGGACGTTCGCTTCGGCGATCGCCGCATTTGCATGACTCATGAGTTTCTCCTTGTGCGACCCGTCAGTGGCCGACCCGCGCCATCGACTCCCCGCGACAAAGCCTGACGGTCAGACCATCGCACTAACCAGCGGCCGCATCGCGAGTCCAGGATCGGAAATTACCCATACCAGATCTCGAGATTGTATCATCATGTAACGACAGGATAACCTCACGCGGCGGCGAACCAGGTAGTTTCCGAGGGTGTCGCGGTTGCCTGGCCCGTGCTTAGTTTTTCGAACGGCCAGGGGTCCGATGCGGTTCAGACAGACCGTACTCTTAAATTCCGCTCAGCGCGAAACGCAGTCTGATACCTGATATGGGACGATCCGGGCCGATTTCGGCGACCTTATCCTCAGGAATATCCGCGCCCCTGATCCTCCGAACGTCAAAAAGGAACGATGCATGTCCAAAGTGATTTCCGCCGGCGACGCCGCCGCGCTGATAAAGGATGGCGCCGCCGTGGGCGCCGCCGCCCTCGGCCTGGCCGGTTGGCCGGAAGAACTCGCGATCGCCATGGAGAAGCGGTTCCTGGCCTCGGGTCACCCCGCCAAACTCACGTTCGTCCATGCTTCAGGCATCGGCGACTGGGGGACCAAAGGGCCGCAGCATTTCGCGCATCCTGGAATGATCGCCCGTTGGGTCGGCGGACATACCGCGCTGGCCCCCGACTTCGCCAAGATGGTCCTCAGTGGCGGCTGCGAGGGATATTGCCTGCCGCAAGGCGTTATCTCCCAGCTATGGCGCGAAATCGCCGCCCACCGTCCCGGACTCATAACGAAAACCGGCCTGAACACGTTCGTCGATCCTCGGCTGGAAGGCGGTAAACTCAACAAGATTACCACCAAGGACATCGTCAAGGTCATCAACCTGGAAGGTCAGGAATGGCTGCTCTATCCAAGCTTCAAAGTTGACGTCGCGATCATCCGCGGCACCCTGGCGGACGAGAACGGCAATCTGACGGTCGAAGACGAAGGCGCGCTCATGGAATCTCTTCCATTGGCGCAGGCGGCCAAAAACTGCGGTGGGATCGTCATCGCCGAGGTTGAACACGTGGTAAAGGCCGGCACCCTGCATCCCAAGTCGGTTCGCGTTCCGGGCGTGCTGATCGACCACGTCGTTGTTTCCGGCCCAGGAAATCATTGGCAATCGGCGGGGACCGAGTTCAATCTGGCCTATTCTGGCGCGATCAAGGTGCCACTGGGCGACGTTCCCGAGTTGGCCTTGACCGAACGGCTGGTCATCGCGCGCCGGGCGGCCATGGAACTGGTGCCAGGTTGCAGCGTCAATCTCGGCATTGGTGTCCCGGAAGGCGTCGCTGACGTCGCGGCCGAGGAAGGTGTCTCCGGACTGATGACTCTGACCACCGAGGCCGGAACGATCGGCGGGATTCCGGCGGGCGGGCATGATTTTGGCATGTCGCTCGATGCCGAGGCCTATGTCGAACAGCAGGTACAATTCGATTGGTATAACGGTGGCGGCCTCGACATCGCCTTCCTTGGCGCGGCGCAGGTGGATGCGACCGGGAATGTGAACGTCAGCAAATTCAACGGCCAGTTCGTCGGCTGCGGCGGGTTCATCGACATCACGCAACACGCGAAGAAGGTCGTTTATTGCGGAAGTTTCACAGCCGGTGGGCTGAAAGTGGTTCCCGCGGATGGCAAGCTGTCGATCAAGCACGAAGGCAAAGCGAAGAAATACGTCAATAAGGTCGAGCAGATCACGTTCAGCGGCGCTTATGCGACAAAAGTAAAGCAGCCCGTTCTGTTCATCACCGAGCGTGCGGTGTTCGAACTTCAGGACGGTCACCTCGCACTCACGGAAGTCGCGCCGGGCATCGACATCGAAAAGGACATCCTCGCCCATATGGAATTCAAACCGCTGATGACGGGCACACCAAAACCCATGCCGGCCGGCATCTTCCAACCGAAATGGGGCGGACTACAAGCGATCCTCGCGGCGAAAAGCAAGGGCACATCCAGCAAAGGGAATAAGTCATGAACTCCGAACAGGCCGCGATCAAACAGGCGGCGAAGGACTTCGTCGCGAAGAACATCATTCCGCACGCGGCGGAATACGATAAGTCCGGCGAATTCCACGGCTATCTTCTGGAAGCCGCGAAACCGAGCAAGATATTCGCGATGGCGGTGCCGAAGGAATACGGCGGCCTTGGCTACAGCCCGCTGACGCAGGCCCTGGTGTTGGAGGAATGGGGCTACGGATGTTGCGCGATGGCGACGACCCTGGGGGCCAGCATCCTCAGCATGGAATCGGTGCTGATCGCCGGCAACGACGACCAGAAGCGCCGTTATTGCAAGCCGATGCTTACCGCCGGAATTGGCGCCTTCGCGTTGACCGAACCGGCGGCGGGTTCCGACGCCGGTGCGGGCGAGGCGACCGCGGTGAAAAGCGGTGACGACTACATTCTGAACGGCCCGAAATGCTGGATCACCAACGGCGGGGTAGCCGCCGTGCTGGTCGTCTTCGCGGCGACCGATGTCGCGAAGGGCGCGAAAGGTCTCAGCGCGTTCATCGTCGAACCCACCATGCCCGGCTTCATCATGGGCGACCGCGAAGAGAAGCTCGGTCTGCGCAGTTCCAACACCGTGTATTTCATGATGAAGGATCTGCGCGTTCCCGCCGCCAACCTGATTGGGAAGGAGGGTGACGGCATGCGGATCGCCATGGAGACACTCGACGTCGCCAGACCGACCATCGGCGCGCTCGCCGTTGGTCTGGCGCAACGGTGCCTCGATGAGTGCGTGAAGCATTTGCATCAGCGCTATCCCGCGAAAACGTATCCCGGAGAGACGTTGCAGTTCGAGTTGGCCGATATGGCGATCCAGATCGAAGGTGCGCGGCAGGCCCAGCATCACGTCATGAGGCTGCGCGAGGCGAATAAACCGTTCTCCACGGAATCGGCGATCGCCAAGACCC
>Ga0182030_10012829_pt1 | contig 16740 bp, 13 predicted proteins | sample 812S3MmetaG_FD_121299 | JGI IMG/M metagenome (GOLD analysis project Ga0182030, IMG submission 121299) | Permafrost microbial communities from Stordalen Mire, Sweden - 812S3M metaG (Illumina Assembly) | ecosystem: Environmental > Terrestrial > Soil > Wetlands > Permafrost | place: Sweden...
ATCTTGGCTAGCCCCCCCCCCCCCCTTTTTTTTTGGTTTACTTTGAATATTTCCCACATCCAATTGCTCATATTCAGTCATTACTCACCTTATCCCTACTGTATCTCGGCATGCTATTTTTACTTCCATAGCTCTTCTCGGCAATCAGATTAGAACTGTGCAAGAATGTCGTTCAAGAATCAATAAGGAAAACGAATGCTCGCCAAGGCTGCTTTGTTAAGTGAACGAAAACCTCATCATGCTCCAAGAGCACGTCTCTTTCGCAGAAGGTCATGGTCGATAAAGACGACCAGCTGGAAAAATATCAAGTTACAAGAATATCACTTTATTTATCTGGGCTGCGATTATTAATATTGCTGTTTCCTTAATCCACTAACGCGGCTGTTCATCTATCCCAACAGATTCCATTAGCCGTGAGTTCGGTGTGAATACCGTACACTAAGGTCTACGCGACACGCTGATTCCGTTTGCAAAATCACTACTAGAAAGCTCCAGACTGCGCAAAACTATAGGAAGCAGCTTTCTTTAGTCTCCCTTAATACTCGAAAACGCCCTATATTGATCATCATCTCACCATTGGGCATCCCCATTGACACCAACCACCTATAACGCCAGGTGAATGTTCCACAGCTGTTTGCAAAACCCGTCCTAAGATTTCCCTACCAGAGATTGACTTCAATAAGAAGATCAAAGTTGCTCGTTTGTTCCGAGTTAATAATGGCTGTTCGGTACTCTATGTCCCTGGTCGCCCTAAAAACAATCTCAATATTAGTAGACTCATTTAACTGATTCCTGTTAGGCTTTGCCTCAGAAGATTATCTCGTCGAGGGTACTTATGGTCTCTATCGGGGCAGAAAGGGCAGCTGTAACCCGATGAACTATGGACTAGAGCATGTCTAGTCATCTCATCTTCTTCTTGAAACCCTTTCCACCTTCACTTCGAGAGCACTCTGGGGATTCGTAATGCTGATGATCAGGGATTAACTACGCTAAAGTGGCTTAGTGCTCGACTATGTATCGCGGCGCCCCTGAGCGCGCGCCTGATAAGGATCACTTAAAGCTTGAACCCAGCATGTGCTATGCAGCTGCGACGGCTGGGGGCATAGACGAAACCTCCAATCGGGTGCTTTTGACACAGCATGCTGGAAGTTGGTGCTCCATTGATTTTCTAGCCGTTTGGCCCCTGCCGCTTTCATCACAAAAATCTCCCAAGAATTTTTGCAAGTAATTATCTAAATCGTTAATTTTAGGTCTTCTTTTTAATTGTTTTTCCCCCCCGGCAAAACCAAGGTCCGTAATCGTTTATAGAAATATTTTAACATAATTTCTTCTTATGGATCTACGCCGAAAGCGAGTACTGCGAGTGTGACACTTACTCTGCTTAGTTACGTTACTAATGATATTATAGCTATATACTACTTACCCGAAAAAAGCATTCGAGTCTATGAAACCGACCTTCATAATCCGCAAACTGCTCATGGAGTGCTACAGATGAATGCCTCATATTGAGATACAAGAATTCTCTCCTCAAAAGGATCTTGTTGGATAAAGTTAGCGCAGACTAGTGTCCCAGATATGGTTGGAAAGTTTATATTGATTGATTCTTCCCATAGGTATCGATGTCCAAGCTGAATTGTAACGAAATGCTGGTCCCCGAGTTGACATGGCTCACGTGCCAGCATCACAAATACTAACCCTCGAGATAGTAGAGTCACTTCAATCGCAGCCAACGTTATCAACCGCCTACTGCTTCAGAATTTCCAGGAAGCCCCATTACAGAAACGAAAACTATGGTGGGAAATGGCCCTTCGGATGATGATGATGACGAATCAAGTACACCTCGATACGAGTATCCATTCTATAGTACTGGATCAGTCGACTGTGAAGATGAAGATGGCGACGGCGAGGACAACAATTCTGAAGCAGGCACCGTGGATCAAGACGAAGACATAGAAATGATTATTTTTCAAGTCGCAGTGTTAGCGTGATATATATGGTTAACCACCGGCCGATTTGATTCTATAGAGGCTCTCGGTCATCCTCTGCAACTAGACTAGTCTCCTCTTCCACCAGAGGTTGTTGACCCCGACAATACTGTGGGAAGAATTAACGTCTGCAACGTGAAGTGTTCATTACGTTTATAGGGCATTTAAGTATGGCTTAGAAGCCACAAGCTTTTTCAGTCTCTTGGGTTCCAGCTAGATAAGTATTAAAAACTGAGGGGTTTGAAAGGCTTTGAAAGTCTAGGGCTGAGCCGAATATTATAGAGTGAAAGGTTCTAAATGAGTGTAATTTGAGCTTAAAATAGCTATCAAACCCATCTCTAACAGCGATTCCCAAGTATTATCCGTACCATTCTTCGAATCTCTAAAAAAACTCACATACTATCATATTTCCTCAACTACTTGAGCCATCGTCATCTTCTCAGATAAACTTAGATACATCAGTCAATCAGAGGCCTGAAAGAGACTATTGGCCGTTTCAGAATATTCCACCTATTGTAGAAAGCCAGCTCATATACTGATTGCAAGTGACTTCAAGAAATGATTGGCCGATTCTCACTTGAGTCTCGGATTATAACACAAATATAGAGGAAAGTCGCATCAATTCGGCACATTGGTGGAACTGCCATTTGGTTCTTTTTCTCTATATTAGTGTTTGTGTCTTGTATGAGAAGAGGGAGCCTTACCCTCGGTTTGATATTGAACCAGAAGACAAGATGACAAGAGATGCACCTAGGACGGAGGAGAATTCCCAGTAAAAAATTGGCGAAAGCAGCAATAACAAACTCAATCCTTTTTTCTGTTGCATTCCACATTGAATCCCCATCAACTACAGTTCGAGCGTCCTCGTCCTTACCATCCCAATCCTGATCTCCTCCCTCTGGCGGCTTCTCCTCTAACTATATGTCTTTTATTTGTTCGGCCAGTGGGTCATTTTTGGGCTGAGGTGGTTTAGGAACTGCTGGGTATGTTATTTGAGTGTTCTTGCAGGCTGAGATATAACCCGCCATTATGCTTTGAATGAGGACATTCAATTCTACATTAAAACTAGAAGAGATTATCTAGTTAAATATTCTACAAGGAGGTTTCCTCTACCAATCATCTCTAGTACGCTTAAATGTAACAAGATTTACAGGGCTTAAAGAATCGATCGGTATGCATGTATACTATTTTTAACATTCTGAGCTTCGGCGTCGGCGTGGGAAGAACACAATTGCCTCTTGAAGGCTTGAAATACGCTATTAGGCCCCGTGTTCTCTGCTCTTGGCTGCTTGCGATTTGGGATGACAGGCTTTGCTTCTTTGACGGACTCCATACCGGCGCCGGTAATCTCATCTAAGTCTTCCCTCCACTCAGCCATGATCTTTTCCGGGCTAATGTCCAGGATACGTTCGTCGTACGTCGTCTTCCCTCGAGTCAAATGCCCTTGAGTATTTACGTCCTATGTGCATCCAAAAAGCCTTAAGAAAAGAAACCAGACATCTCAGAGGTTGTAGATAAGGGTGATTTTGTTTATCTGATATTCTTAATGGCCATGCTTTTGTCTATTTAAATGCTCGCGATCTTGGCTTGGTTCTGACATTAAATCCCTTCTTCAGACTCCGAGGATAGCGCGGTGGCAGGTCAGTATCGCTCTTTGCCCAATACTCAAAATTCTCAGGAAAAGAATGGCCATGCTATCGATGTGCCAAAACTCATGTAAAATGTGAAGACCGGCCGTTCCAAATCGCTAATGAAAATCCCAAATTGTCTGATGATGTTATCATGCTATCCAACATTCTGAGATCTATGTCCAACGAAATATGCTCCTGGCAAAATCAATCCTGGGAGACGACAATACCTAAGCTGGGTACTCAAAAATTCGTACCTCAGCTGGCACAAGAGCTGGGCATACTCAGAAGCAATGTGGTGAGTTCTTCCAAAGCTACTGAATCAGAGGCGAAGACTTTTGGTGATCTGCTTTTTCATGGCCAAAAACCGGCAGAGTTCTAGTACAGCTATGTATCTATGTATCAAAGCCGGGTTTGCATTCAGTGCTTCATTCGGGAAGCTCGTATCATCAGAATCTAATATTCTTTGAGGTGGGCACAAGAAAGAAAAACTGAATTTATAATGGATGTGGATGTGGATGTGGATATGGATATGGATATAGATGTAGATGTAGATATGGTAGAGGTAGAGGAGGATATAGATATAGATAGGGATATAGATATGGATATGGGTATAGATGTAGTAGAGGTGGAGGAGGATGTGAATGTAGATATGGATATGGTAGATGGGGATATGGATATAGTGGATGTGGATGTGGATGTGGATGTGGATGTGGATGTGGATGTGGGCGTGGTGGAGGAGGATGTGGTGGATATGGAAGTGGCTGAGTTTAATCTGCTAATAGTAAATAGCCTGGATATCCTTCAAAGACTATCTTGTGGAGCTCATATTCAGAGGGCGCTTTTTTTCTAGATGCAAGCTAGGTGTATGTTAAAAGCCGGTTAAACCGACCAGTATGTCCAGAAGAAACATTGTGCTGAGCTTGGTGTGCTTGAAGATCTCCCTCCGACCGTTTTCTACCCTGTTGATATGCTTCTTTCAAGTTATTGTTGTAGCACAGTTCCCAATAATCTGCCTCAATCCGCCAATACCAATTTTCGAGGATGTGTTCTTGCCGCCAACCCTTATGGACAGAAGGTCTTATTGAAGCAGCCTATTGATTTTTGTAGACTTTCGATGCGATTGACCCAATACTCTGCGCCTGTTATGATGTTCGGGCTCGACTCGCGCGATGCAGACTCATAGATTGGTGCAGTACAACCTCTGGTGTCGAGTAGAACAAAGGGCTGGAAGGAGATTGGGGTGATTCTGAGGATGTTGCTGTTGCTGCATGAAGCTCTGCTAACTGTCGCTGGACAATTTGATTGTACGCTTCACGCATCTGAAGTTTGTCGTCGCGCACCCTCCTCATCTATACTGAGCCTCACATATCTAGGTAGCTTCGGCGGGGATGAAGTCGCTGTTGATCGAGTGTGGGGAGAAGACATGGGCTCCTGACCAAGTTTCTCATTCTGATTGGGATCAATGTTGGCATACAACAAAGAATTCTGGGACAACGACATTGGTGACGACAATCGTTTTGGCTCAATAGATGTTGAATTGTGGAAAATTTGGCAATGAGGTAGGTACCATTGTTTGTTTAATCATATTCACTCCCTTCCCCAAGGGTTTCATAGCCTTGCATAACCACCCATGTTGGCACGGCAACAAAATCCGGGACGGTAAAGGCTGACAGAAACATCACCTCGCGTCAATGGTTTCATGAAAACAGACCTACACATCTGGCACGATTAAACTTCTCCATGAATAGTGCAGACATTACTAGTTCTTTTTTTCACCTTCAACTCCCTTGCTCTTAGAAATTATAGAATCGAAAGCAATGCGATTCTCCCAACTATCTCAGCTCCTGGTTGGCGACGAGTAGTTGATTTGACCCCGCCGAGCTGCATAACCAAGATCGAACACTATCACTCCCATTCTTCTCGTCACGAACAACATTTAATTCCCCAACTTCGCTATATTCTTTCGCATTGCGCGGCAGAGTACGGGTGCCAAAGCGGAAAAGAAGCATGAGCAGCGACGCGGTCTCAAATGCGAGCGGAGAAACAACGAGGACGACAGCGACGACCATATCTGCCACTTCCTTTCGGAACCGGCCCATCTTACACCCAACGCCGCCTTCAACTCGCCAGCCAGCGCTCCCCTAGTCCAACACGCAAAGTTCCGAGTCAATAAAAATTGGCAACGCCATCGTTACGAGTCTGCCAGCCCAATGTTAGACGAGAACAGCCGCCTGCGGTGACATGGCTGAGGAGCATGCTCATAATGAAGTTGTCGAGTAAAGTGATTCCTTACAGTCTCGAGGTAGTTGTGCTTTCTTTCAACTCTTCCTGTATATGGCTAATCGGGTACAGACTCGACTCCAAGCTGTGGGTTCGCAGTATTTGGAGCTTCAAGCAATCTCTTCGAAGATCCTATGGTTGTGCACCCAGCTTCATACACCAATGCCCCCTGGCAGATAGCAGACAGGATATACAATAAAGCGCGCTGCTGTTATGACAATCACCTCGACGAGAGTGCATAGAAGAAAGTCGTAAACAACGTTCTCGAATCTGCGGAGCTCGGCCAATATTCCTCTATGCTACACATCTATAGCATCTAGCCACAATCCATTGACCCTGCCTTCCTCTCCCAACATACACCTCAGTCCTTTGCAAAGAAAGCAGACCTTGCACCTGCCTTTTCCTCTAACTATCCGACTGTTGCAACGGCTATCGAGCCGTGTACAAAGCAAACTTAGACATGGCTCCCAGCCAGATGACGGATGTTTATACGAGCACAGTGCCGCTGGTCTGTTGTCTGAAGGTCAAAGAACGAGGAGGAGATTATAACGAGGCAATCATATAGCTGGGAATTTGGTGTGCCGCGGGATTGGAGTGGCTGCGTGGGTTGTGGACACTGGGCAAAAGTGATAATGGAAAAGATCTTGAGGAGGACAACTTGCCCCCGTTTTTGGGCTGGACGGTTGTGGGTCACGATTGGAAATTTCATAGTTCGTGGAAGGATGTGGGTGGGAGTGTGGTGGGTTCCCTTCTTCGCTCTGCGCTTCCACACATAATTTACACTCTATCACTAACGTACGCTCTGCCTCACAGATTGTGCTTGGTCCTTGGCAGTTATTAAACGCTGGCACGGGCAGCCACGCAGAGAGGTTTTGATTCTAATAGCGTTAGTTCGGAGCGTGAAGAGATGGCTGGAGGAGGAATATTGGGCGTGGTTGTGTGGGAATGTGCTAGATAGGCTAAGGTGATATCAAGACTCCCAAGAGGGTTAAGAGTTTAAATCCGTAAAAATGGCGTCAATCTACCATAACCCCACTCTCCTCTCCTTCCTCTCCTTCTCCTAAACTTCCTAAAGAGGGTCTTTGACAGTAATTCCCTTGCCAGCGCAATTGGAATTGGCAGGTCAAGAGAACAGTGGGGAAGGGAGCTTTTTGCATTGGTCGGGCTACGGAGAATCTGGTTACCATTATTATTATAGGAGCAGCGAAATTCATGACTCGTAAGTCCTCCACCTGGCCCACGATTGCGAGAAACATCGATCTAATGGATTAGATTCTAGTTATGAAGATCTTCCCATCATGCCAAAGAACCCTGGCTCTTTTAGCCTTGTCTTTTGAAAAAGTGTACAGTGCACTACGAGCACCGGGAATGGTATTTACCTAGTCGGCCAGAGCTTTTGGTTTTGATCTGTGGATATCTGGGCTTGCGGTATCATTGAGAATTACGTCCCGCTAGAGTTCCGAACAACCCAACCTACCTGATCATCTTATCACCCAAATGTTGCTATGGGATCCGAAGAAGTGAGTGAAGATAGAGGAGGAGGTTTCCCCTTCTTGCTTTGGTCGATCTTCTAGGGTTGGGTTGGATAATACCAGAAATGGAAAAAGATGAAGGGCCTCGGCAACGATCTAAAGAATTAAAGAGCTGGTCGTTTCTGGAAAGCGCAACTGAGGTTCCATCATCTATCTGCCTTGTCCTAGAAAACACCTCCCATCATACCACAGTCTTCTATGCGCTACTTGAAAGATAATTCAGCTTATGTGAACCTCTGTGCCGGCTGGGCCGATGAAGCAGCGTGATGGCCTGCCCTGAAAGGCGTCTTATCTGAAGCCATAGTTAACTTTTGCTCCCTCTCAAGAATCTTCCAAGCCGCAAAGTTCTGCCCTCTCAATTTCGACATATCCACAGCTGCTGAGAAACGGACACTCTAGTCCCGTCGATTCATATTGTGGGAACCGCAGTGTAGCTGATATATACTCGATACTTATGAAGTAATTCGAAAATCGCACACGCAGCGATGATGGCCACCAGAGTACGGCATTCAAGGCAGGTAATAAAGGAGGGAGCCAATAAAGAAGGCTTGATCAGGGTCCTGCATCTAATTTGGAAATACAAGACTGAGAGATGGCAATACAAACCAGAAAGCGGATTTCTCGAGGTCCAAAAACCAAGTTGCAGACTGCGACCAAGGGGCAGTCGAATGCAAAATTAGAAGAGACAAACGAACCGAGAAAGACGCCCGCATGACCTCTGCTGAGATTGACTTACAAGAACTTGAGAAGACTATGGAATTCGGAATCAAAGAAAGATCAGGGATCTGTGTTCGTTGACAATTGCAGACGGTCAGCAAGATTAATAGAGCAGCGAGACTGTAGGGTTTACTGTAATATTTAATGTAACTACTGCAAGCGAAACTAGGCGATAAGAAACATGAATACACACCAAGTCCGCTCTTCAAGCCAAAAGAAATAAAGAAACCAAGAAAAAATGAAGATTATCTTTTCTGTCTGACACGTCGTCTTCCCCGTTTCCCATTGTTATCGCCGCTTCCATGAATAATAGCAAGTATACCGTCTCTAACCCCGGTCGCAAACTTTGTCAAGTCGTGCCCAATGCCGTTGAACTCTTGCATGTTGCTGTGAAGCAGGCGCACTTCACCGCTGAGTTCACTGAACCTGTTCGGAAGGGATTGCCTCGCTTAAGAATGATTCACGGAGATTGTACCGTCCCTGCTTTTTCTGTATAGAGCCTGCTAGGAAGTGAGTGCCGGCGTCCCGCTGGCTTTGCCTTGCGCTTTCTCTCGCCATTCGTATCGCCGCCCTGCTCATCAACTCCTTCATTTCCTTCATCTTCAGCTTCGTCAACTTCGTCGACGTCACTGTTGTTAATCCTGGACTTCGGCCCAGAATTCCTCTTCACTGTCACCAGACTCGGGTCTGGAATAATTAAGTATGGTCCCATCTGAGGTGTCATCTCCATCCGATCCCTGAACTTCATCGTTCATGTACAGTTCTGAAAGCACACCTTTGATATTGGAAATGTAGTATCTGCGACGTTCGACATCACTTACAAGATGCGCACTCCTGACCTAGTCAAAGCCCAAGGAGATTGGGTGTTGCAAAACAGAATCTACTATGGTAGCCTCAATAGGGATCTCGAGGTCTGATATGCAAATCATAAATCGACAAAAAGGATTTGGGGCGTCGGCGTCACCCCAAGGGATGGTCCCATGTTGGGATTGCAAACGAAGCTGCTGCGCTAGATCCCTTGTGATGGGGTTAGAGGATTCGTTGGAATCAATAACCACTGTCGAATGCTTGGTGTTCCCGTCACTCGCTGTGATCACGGCGTTGGCAGAAAGATAGAATCCAGTGGCCGCCAGCTGTGTCTGCATCGAGGGACTTGATAGCCGCATCCTTTTCAGCTACCAGCCTGGTGTGGTGAGCTTCATGGCTTCGATAAGATAAGTCGCTACGTGTGCTTCCGATTGAATGTTCAGTCGGCGAATCTCGTTCATATACTCATAAAGTGCCTATTTGGTGTCATCTGCATGTTATCGAGTTTCGTCAATGAGACAATGCAACAACTTCACACAGCTTTGATCGTCCTCAGGCCCCCACGCCGCGGCGTCGAGAGCTTTGTTGATCTTCACTACATGATCGGTGAGCTGCGAGCTGGAGTGATTGCCAGGGTCAGATGATTTCATCAGGTATCTGGGTTGGGGCTGTATGGGTTGAGCGCACGTAGTCCATTATTGGGGCATTCAACTGCGAAATGTCCTGGTTGGCCACAGTACATGCGGACACCGAGTCTTCGACGCCCGTCCTTTTCCTGTTGCGTCAGAGTGCCACGGCGCTGATTGCCTGGGGCTGTGGCTGGAGCTGGCTGGTTTCCTAAGCTGGGAGTGGTCGGATTCCTGGAGCTGTGTTTGGTCGGTTGCCTCCCTGCTGCTGGTAAGGTGCGGGGTAGTTCTGGTTGGGTTTGGAGTATTGCGGATGAGGCATATTGCGGATTCTGTGGGCCCATTCCGGGAGTGGCGTTTGCTCTGCGTATTCTCTCGCTACGACGTACTGCCAATCTCTGGTCGATGTTGATCGCATGGCGTTTGAGTAGAACTCCGTAGCCCATAAGTCCTCGGGGTATTCGATCTCGTATGCTTGGGAACAAGGCGGCGAAATACATGACTGATAAGTATTGCTTTAACTTTCGGAGCTTGGCTATTGACAATGAGGTTGGGGTCTGAAAATTGTTCGTAGAGCGCCAGTCCATGCCCTTGCGGTACCCTGAGCTCGACATTGAGCAAAAATTGATCCAACTTTTCTGCGTTCCCCACTTCTTTCTCTTGCTCTGTATCTCCTCGGATCTCCTAGGTTTGCGTTTAGATTTAGCAGGACCCAGCGAACACCCGCGCTGTGATTTCGGCCGGGACGTGTGCGGGAATGACAAAGTCGTCAGGAGGCGGTGACCGCGTCGAGGACTGTGGTTGCCATCTTCTCGGTTCCAACGGGAAGTATTGCTAGTGATAATGATTCTAGTTAGACTGGGGGCGTTTCTAGAACTAGACTTGACTTCAAAGGTGGCTCTTGCAATGAGCTGCTGGGCCTGGGTGTCACTTTGCCCCTTCCTTTGAGCTGGCGTGTTGGGTTGATTTTGCAGGTGGAGGAATGTTGGCCGTGCTTCTCGTCGATTTTAATGATAGTTTTGGTATCCGTAGATCGTACGACCGGTGTGCGAGTCTGTCGAGAGACGTGAAATTGAAGCGTTTGCAAGAGTGGTCAAACTGCCGTGTTTTGTAGGTACGATTAATGAGCTCGCTGGGAATGCTTCTTGGAGGTTTGTAATTGTTGACGTTCTCACATCGTTTTGCAATGACATGACCTCAATACATGCTTCTTATCTCTAGGCGGATCTTGTATATTTGGTGGCAGTGTGCGATTGAGGACACGGTGTTGGATTTCGAGGGCAAATCGAGTAAATTAGGTGAAGATACGTTATTGGAAACAACGCGCAAGTTGTGATGAAGCTAGGTGTGCAGATGAGGATCGAAGGGCAGCGACGACTGCTTTGAATCGATGGGTGCTATTGCCATTCTACAGTCGACTCAGTCTTCAAACGGTTCTGGGAGATGATGTTTGAAAGTCAAATTAATTAGTGTGAAAGGGCTCAGAAGCCCCTCTAAGAGGGACCGCGATGCATCGACACATTTCTGTTCCTCAATAGTGATCTCGATGTTCGTCAAGTTGCTCAGATTGGCAAATTGGAACAACTCTGAAACTGACCTGGGGCCGGGTCTGATCCTATCCTGAGATGAATTATGAGGTGTGGGTGAGGACTCTGACCAGGTGAGGATTGAAGAATCACGAAATATCTCGCACCATCCCCTCCCAAAAGCATAGGCGGCAACCCCACGAAATCATAGAACTGAATATTAATTGCAAATGAAAGAGATTTTCAATCCCACAGCTAATAAAGGTCTTGATACTAGAATGTTTACTTGCTAGAGTAGTCGCCGCCTTTTACGGCCTCCGAGCCTGAAATTCTAGCGAAAGCGTCCCGACGGTGGCCGAAGTTTTGGCGTAAGTTAGTGGTGATAGTAGAGAAATAGCCGTTCGCACTTGACGATATTTTATCAGCCAATCCAGAACACCTAGACCGTTCAACTACCCCTCGTCCACCTGATCGCCCATTGCCTTCACATGTTGTGGAACATTCTCTTGCTTACAAGTATCCAATTTTTGTCACGACTGCGAGTATCTCAAATCTGGAACAGCAAAACCCATGGCACAACATTATATTGCCGCCAACATTTATCGGGAATGTTGCCGCAGGGGTTCTGGCTTTTCAGACAACAGCAGTAACCTCAAAAAATTATTCGAACTCAGTACCAGAACTACTAATGTTCATTAGACTTTGTTCGTACAGAGAATCTTGTACATTCTATCAAGAATAAACCGGCACTATTTAGGCAGAACTAGCAGTAAGTTGCAAGTTCTCTTAAGATTCTTATACTAATAGAGGTCATTGGCTTTCACTACATACTAACCTATTCGACTTCTCCCAACCTATAAAGAGCTAGAATTTGTTGATTACAGTTTCCGTTTCTAGACTATAGCAAATTATTGGCAACTTAAAATAAACTTCGAAATCCTGAGAATACTAACTACTATTAACCAGTATTGACTTCCTAAATACCGACATTACACTAGAGCAATAATATCATATTCAAAGTACATTCGTAGATATGAAATACACCGTTCCTCGAGATTGAATCCCTCCCTCTTTTCCCGATTCCTGGACCTAACACTGGAGACACAAAACATAATATGGAATTTCGCTATCGAGGATTATAGAGGAAGAGTCCTCGAAACTACAACTGAATCTGTCTGCCTCTCAGCCAGGGAGAAGCAGGCGGAAATTCTTACTCGCCACGAAGTACAACTCGACGAGGAAGGTCTCGATTTGGAAGCAATTGACGATCAAGGAGTATGATTTTAGCTACCTACCTACTTGGTGCTTGCTTAGGTATCAGCTAACTATATATACAGAAAAACTCGGAAGATCTTCTCAACACATCTCAACTAGAAGTACAACCGACGAATATCCCCCCTTTACTACATGTATGCCGTCAATCTCGCGCACTTGCTGAAAAGGTATATTTTGCTATCAGATTGGGAAGGTTTATAAATCCTGGGCACGATAGTCTTCTTTTGCCTTTTTCGATCCTACGAGGTGGGACGAGCGCCATAGTGTTGTTTGGAAAGAGGGGATTGCGAGCAGAAACTCTTGAACATATACACCACATAAGGGTCAATGTATCTACGAAAAAATACAGGGGAAAGTTGCCCGGAAGCAGACATCTAATTGCACATTTACCTCCAAAATGGTGGCAATGGGATCAGGATGGGGCTTCGCTCTTGACGAAAGTTTGTAGCCTTTTGCCTGCGGTTCAAACGATTACAATTCTCACTGATGTGCCTGAAATCGACCGAGCCAACTTCCAGGGGTCTTTTCGACGTGGATTTAATCGAGGATGTTGGTGTACACCGACATCGCGTATACAGAAGAGGCCAGGTCTGATCTTCATATAGGAAGGGGAAAAGCCCTTTCGTCACTGGACCATTACCGTTGAAAGCAGAATTGGAGACGAGAGACTAGGACCTGACGGTGGAGGGTGTGCTGTTATATGAGAGAAGAGATGAGATTCTGGCAGCTCTCAACAACGTTTCGCTGTAGGAATCTCATCAAGAAGTTGCACAAGAGATCTGAAACATGGGGAACGACGCTTGAAGAAGTGAATGTGATTTTCGTTGAAAGAAAAAGTTCTGCACATTTAATTTGAATATGTGTTTTGGGGATATTTGTATGTAATAATTCTATGCTTTTGCTGGTAATTAGACTTGAATAGCCAAGCTTTAAATATATAATTCTTTGTCACGTAGGGACGCAAAATGTGTGGTATGAAAGGTCTGGTATTCATTCTATACCTCTATAGCCTTAGGGGCCTATTTCTACTTTTTTCCTAGCCCCTTTCTGTTCGATACGTCGTGCATCTTTGGGTGGTCATAAGAGATTTGTAGAATTCTTTGAACTCGCAGTGAGGGATCGAGTTGCCAATATCATTTTACCTTCAGCTTGATCACGTTTATATCACGTGGCGAATATGTTAAGCTTGAATAGGGCTAGCGCTCGTGACCTCTTTCCCCCGAACCCGGCTCAAGCTTTCAAGTCAAGCGAGAGCGAGCAATGGGGCCACCATGGGCCGCAGCCAAGAAGAATACGACAGCATCATCGCGAGTAACACATGGAAAGTTGCCAACCTCACCGCTGGGTCTTGAGGAGGAAGCCCGGACCGAACGGTGAAGTGATACGAGCAAGAACGGTGCATCGACTTCAACCTTCGCGTTCGTAGCCATCATACAAACTCAGATGGCACTGCCAACAGATAGATGTCAAGACGGCATTCCCTGAACGGCGAAATCTGCCACCTGAAGGATATCCTGAAGCCGAAGGCAAGGTGCTCTTGAACAAAGCCCTCTGTAGCCTCAAACAAGCTCCACGAACCTGGTACAAGAAGCTACGGAACGAACTCATCAAGCACGGCTAGAGTTTCGGAATTCAATACATCCGTCTCCATCCACGGCGTGTACCAGCTGTATATGACGATCTACGTAGACGACATCAACATCTTCAGGAACTCATCGAAAGGATACAGGGTATGCTTGAGCAGGAATTAAAGATAAGCGAAAGATGAGCGACCTGGGGAATGCTCATTCTATTTGGGAATGCACATCACGAAAGACAAGGACGGAGTGGTTCACGTACATCAGGCCACCTATATTTAGCAAATCTTGAACCGATACAACCTCAACGATATCCACCTCGTCAGTACGCCGGTGAGGCAAACAGCTACGCCGGATATTCGCAAACTGTAACAATCCATGGTGGGCTCAGCCTACCTATGCAATATAGCACGACCAGAAATCGCATACGCTGTCGGCTTAGTATCACGGTACCACAGCAATCCAAACGAGCAGTACATGGACGCCGTCAAGTGAATCTACTCCTATCTTAAGGGAACGTTGACGCTGTGGCAGGCGCACACCCCCGGAAACCCTCGGGAGTTGGAAGCATACGTCGACAGTGACTGGGGAGGCTGTAAAGATACATCACGGTCTACAACGGGCTAGGTGTTCAAGCTGGCGTCAGAAGACAGTGGCACTCTCATCGTGCGAAGCTATACGTCGACAACAAGCTCAGCCTTGAAACTCACCTAGAACCCCGAGTTCCACGCAATAACGAAGCACATCTCCATTCGTCACCACTTCATCCGAGAACAAACCCTCGCCGGCGATATCGACCTAGTTCGAGTAGGCACGAAGGAAAATCTGACGGATCTATTTACGAAGACGTTACCTCATCCAGAGTTTGAGCGGTTGGTCAAGTTGTTGGGGATGGTGGAATATGAATGCGGAGCGGATTGTGAGTGAGTAAGGGGAGATATATCCTTAAGATATAAAGCGTTTCAGGAGTGGGGGTGTTGAAATGTCATGTCTCCCTTCACTATCTACATCATAAGGAAAGGAGGTGCTGCAGTGCAGCTGCACCTGGCACTAGGTGCAGGAGAAGAGATTCTTTGTTTGTAGGCCTATATAGGCATCCTCTTCCTCCCATAGTTTTTTTTATAGAATTAATGGCAACTTTCTCCTTCTCAAAGTTCAACTGACCTTTATTGGAATTACAATCTTAGCTCAGCGCATAGAAGATGAATTCGAACCTAGTGTACCAGAAATAGGTCACAGTAGCCGGTGTACCAAACAACAAATCATCACAGGCGATGGAAAGGTTATGGCTTTTGATGTCACTTTTTTAGCTAGGAACAGATGTGATAAAGGTTTAGAGGTTATATTCATAACTCTCATAGGCTAGCAGGCGTCTGACTGTTTGACAGCTCCATCAAAAGAAATCGAAAATAACAATGAAACAACACGACAATATTCGACCAATGACTAAAATAGACATGATAGGAAACAAAGGCGCTGCCCCCGCGAAGATAATTCAACATCCCCATCCTTGAGTTCAGTTCGACACACCTTCAGAATAATAGCCATCTGATGTTGATTAGGATTCCGTATCAGAATAGTCTGATCCCGAATTTGAATCCGAATCATACTCAGAACCCTCACTAAAACATTCAAAGTGAGCCTTTTTCTTTCTATTTCTAGCCTTCCGCATATCGTTTACGTATATTTTCTCCCTTTTTCGGACTGCTTTTCTATCTGCAATCATCTGCAGCTCCCTTCCTAACTACTTTACATTTGCAAATTATCTTCTTAGCTTCTGCTCTACCATCTGGTAACGCGTACAGCTTTTTGTTCGATGTCGTCTTCAAATCTTCTGGCTCTGATGAGGTCGTATCGTCCAAGGGCGGCCACTTGGTGGGCACAGAAGTCGAAGTCGCAGCTCTCAAGCTTGATCTTCCTCCGTTATTTGACAAGCTAAAAGGGCTGGGTTGTCGACTAGAGCTAGGCGTGTTTCCGTAATAGTGATTATGATATTCGATATATACGGGCGATAGCAGGGTCAAATGAACTGTAGATGTAGGTGATGCATTTCGTTTCGGATTTAATTTCTTGTATTCATATGCCATTTTGCTTCGGATTTTATGGTCAATGAATTCCTTGATCGGAAAAGCTGTCCCTCCCCTCTTTCAGTGATATATACTCTTAGACATCAGGTATCATCCCCCTCCCACTCTCCTTCAACAAAATCACAACTTCATCATCAAACCCCATTCATTGTTTCCTTGCCTTAACTTCTATTCCCTCACTTCCTTCTTGCTCTTACTCCGGACTTTGCGTCTCGGATCTTAGTATCACGCTCCAATCAGTACTTAATCTAGACCTCACACTCTCCACACCCCTCCTCCGTTCCAAAGAGGAACTGCCCAACCCACCCTCCGGCTCCCAAACCCTCAACTCCTCCCTCTTCAAAGAAACACTAACCGCTTTTCCGCGTCCCGTAATACTAGCCACACTCACAGAAGATGTATGTCTCTATAACTCCGTGCGTGGGGAGATAGAGAGGGAGCTGGGGTCGGAGGTGCAGAGATAGAGTGTTAGTGTGTTGTCGAGGTAGGTAGCGAGGATGTAAGGGTGTATAGGTTAGGGACGTCAGTTTCGACTTCCTCCCTTGTAGCTCGTGGTAGTGATTGGAGTTGGGATTTTGGCCGAGAATGGATGACAAGGTAGCTGAATTTGGGCTGGAGGGGATATTTGGTAGGAGGGACGAAAAGTCTTACAGTAACGAAGATGTGAGGCGCGAGAATGCGATTTGGAGGGTTGAGA
>Ga0182030_10012831_pt1 | contig 16737 bp, 13 predicted proteins | sample 812S3MmetaG_FD_121299 | JGI IMG/M metagenome (GOLD analysis project Ga0182030, IMG submission 121299) | Permafrost microbial communities from Stordalen Mire, Sweden - 812S3M metaG (Illumina Assembly) | ecosystem: Environmental > Terrestrial > Soil > Wetlands > Permafrost | place: Sweden...
TCGCGCAAGATTGTGCAGAGCCTGATGCGGCAGCAACCGAAGAGAAAATGGCCGGCGCCGAGTAGTATCGGAGATCTGCTGAAGCGAGAAGGCTTAATCCAAGGTCGTCGCCTGCGGCGCCGGGGGTTCCCAGCGGCGCATCCCAGGCCGGCTCGGTCGCATCCGGGCAGGGCGTCGCTGGAAGCCAGTCCGCCGCCGGAGTCAGCGGCGGCACCGCCCAAGCCAGTGGCCGGAGCGCCAACGCATCGGTCTCTCAGGTGGGTCCGGTAGCGCAGACTCTGGACCCCTCATTTCAGATGGCCACGACGTTCACCCACACGAGCAGTCCACAGGCCAACGCCACCCAGAGCCTGACTACGAATCTGATCTCCACGTCGCGCGCCTACACCGGAACGTACACGGAAGGATTTCTCACCGGTGGCAGCGTCACCGCCAGCTACTCGGATCACTACCTCAACGAGAACGCACCAACCGACGTCCTGAACCCATCCGTGGCGCCCAAGCTCTCGGTCAGTGTGCAACACAATCTCTTAAATGGCTTCGGCATTGCGGTCAACTCCCGCAACATCACGGTGTCCAGGATCGGCGTGGAAACCTCCGAGCTGAACTTCCGGAACGAGGTGAGTTCCGTGACGGCGCAAGTGCTGAATGCGTATTACACTCTCGCCGCGGATTATCTCGACCTCCAGGCGACCCAAAACGCGCTCGAAGTGGCGCGGGTATTCGAGCAAAACGTCAGACGGCAGATTGAACTCGGAGCAGCGGCGGACTCCGACCTGATCGCCGCGCAATCGCAAACCGCTTCCGCCGAGCAAAATGCCGCCGACTCTAAAGCGGCTATCGAGAAGCAGCAGCTTCAGCTTAAGGGCATGCTGAGCAGGAATGGCGCGGCCGATCCCATTCTCGCAGCTGCGCCCATCGTTCCGTTGGACCGGCTCGCTATCCCGGAAAAAGACGACGTGCCGCCGTTCCCCGAGTTGCCGGATCGCCGACGGTGACTTCTATCTCGGGGTTCCAATCGCCCATGTCGAACGAGTTGGAGACGATGCGCGTGCCCGGCTTCAAATCCCTCAGCAAGTTTGGGACGAAGCTTGAGGTTGACGCTCGATAGCAGGAACAACGTCACCACCATGGCCTCGTGGATAGTGCCTCAAAAGTGCGTTGAACGTCTTTTGATTTCACTCGATCCCGGCCGCTTTGGCACATGCGTCCAGATCTGCGATCTCGGTGGTAAGGTCCGCGTATTCCTTCATCATTTGGGCCAGCTTCGACGGTGCGAGTAGTTCGGCATTCTGATCGATCAGTTTCAGTAGAACAGGTATGTTCACAACGGATGATCCCAGCAAGGGAAGGGCCTCGGAGATTACATGCAGGGCTTTGCCTGCGGCTTGGAGTTCGCCCTCCAAGAGTGCGCGCCGCCGTTTGGCTTCGGCGCGGTCTTTTACAATTCGAAGGACTGCCGCATCCTGTTCGTCGGGGCTAATAGTTGGACTGATTCTACCACCGTGGAAGGATGCCAAGCCGTTATGCACGGTCTGACTGCCATCGGACCCATCGCTCTGATTCTATCACGCGAGCAGTTCTTTTAGATCTCACACACTTGGCGCTCTCCAGGTTCGTACCCAGGCCAACAAGCGAAAGCTCTCAATTACGATTGAGCACCCGGTTGTTAGGCAGCTTCCGCCCGCTTCGCAGCCCAACGCTTCTTGGTGGCGGCGATGATTGCCCGTCTGCCAGCCGCCGAGAGCTTCCGTTTCGGCTTCGGTGCTTCCGGCGCAGCCTGATGCTTCTGGGATTCAGCCCATCTCTTCCGCTGTGCAGCGGCGATTGCCGGCCTGCCAGCCTTGCTTATCTTTCGCCTACGTCGGGGCAATTTGGAAGTGGTGGCAGGTGACTGGGAGCCACCCTCAAGCATTTGCCGGATCTCGGCTATTCGGGCGTCGATCCTTGTCTTTTGTATCTCGAACCCATCAATTGCAGCGGTAAGGATTTCGGTTGTGAGCTTTGTTGGCATGTAGAAGTTGATGGACAGCCCTGTACGTCACGCCCATTGTACATCGGTGAAGTCTATGCTGTGCTGGGCCGCCGCGTGGCTTCATCTCGCCTGATGTCTGGTGATATCGGAATCAAACGCAATGGCGAATCACGGTGCTAACCAATTTCGGGTGAGTTCGTCCGATTATTGAGTTGGGACTACATGCTGAGACCGATCCGACTTGGCCGAGGTAAGAAATGAGCACTCGAATGACACACTTGGCCCCGATTTCTGCACTGCTGATGATCGGCATTTGCGGGTTGCCGACACCGACAGCGAAGGGCGCGGATTCCACAGAGGTCGTCCTCCTAGGGACGCTCCATGGTATGCACCACCAGAACGCGCGATACTCCGTCGGCATTCTGCGTGATTTGGTCGTGAAACTACTGAAGCCCAGCGCCATCTTGATTGAACTTCCGCCGGCGATTGGCGGAGAGCCGACGATAGAGAAGCAGCGAATCGCCGGGCGGCTTGCGAACGATGAGAACTGGTCTGCAAATGCCGCTGCCGACGTGCTCCAGATTCCCGTGATCGCGTATGATCGCGAGGGTCGGAACGAATACTACGAGGAAACGAAGTACTTTGACCGCGAAGGACGGCTCAACCGCCGGATCGACCCCTGGCGCAGCTCGACCGAGAACGCGAAGTTGGCGCCGGCGGAAACGGCGCTTCTTGGGCCCCTGTTGGGAAACGCGGCTCGCAGCCGGGATTATTTCATGCTCAACACAGGACCGGAGGTGATCAACTCTGACGGGTTTGACCGAATCATCCGGCTCAAACACTTTATCTGGGAGGAACTCATGCCGGAGTTGTCGGCCCAGGTCAGGTCCCTGAACGATCTCGCCGGGGAGTTCGCCTTTTTTCGGGACGAATGGCACGAGCGGAATCGGATCATGGCCGGCAATATTGCGACTCAGGCGAGAAAACGGCCGGGGCAGAGGATTGTGGTCCTCTGCGGCTGCGAGCACCGCTACATCCTGCGCGATCTGCTCTTGGCGCAGCCTGAGGTTCATTTGAAAGAGTTCTATGAAGTAACGGCTTCCAAGCCGTAACTAGGCGCTCGGCCGGATGTAATCGGCAGTCGCCTGATCGAGATCCTTGCGTATGAGAACTCGGACCGGAACGCGGGAGGCTGGCCCTCGGCCCGGCCTCGATATTTCGTATCATCGCGAGCTGTCCCTCGCTGACTGCCCGACCACAACTATGGTTTGCCTCGATCCACGGCAAGGTGCCGCGCCCGACGAACGAGGAACCGAAGCCACGTCCATGATGGGTGGTAAGATCTTCCTAGCCCCATGGCCTGTCCGGGCAGCAACGGTCGGGTTGGGTTCTGTCCCCCGCTCGGGGCGGTTCAGTGGGGCCATGCGAAAGAGGTGGAGCGAAAATGCCGCCAGCGCGCCGCAATATCGTTTTTTGGATTTTCGGCGGTGGTTTCATCGGTTCGCTGATTTCGTTTCTTTATCCGGTCATCCGGTTCCTGAATCCTCCGGCAGTTTCAGAGGCCTCGGTGAACGAGGTGGTCGGCGGCAAGGGGCAGGAGCTCGCCCCCAACGCCGGCAAGATCGTCAAATTCGGCACCCAGCCCGTGCTGCTCATCCGGGTCACGCAAACCGAATGGCGCGCCTTCTCCGCGGTTTGCACCCATCTGAGCTGCATCGTGCAATACGACGCGTCGCGAAAGCTGATCTGGTGCGCCTGTCACAATGGACAGTACGATCTGAGCGGCAAAGTAATTTCGGGTCCGCCGCCCGCCCCGTTGAAGGAATATGCGGTTCATTTGCGCGGGGAAGACGTGGTGATCTCCCGCAGTTGAGGCGAATCAGCGGCCATGCTCCCCATCCAGCCAAACCCGCGCAAGAAAGCAATCGCGGCCTGGTTTCAAGACCGGCTGGCGCTCGATTCCGTCCGCGAGTTCATTGCGCATAAGACCGTGCCGGTCCACTCGGGCACCATCTGGTACGCCTTTGGCGGGATCACACTGTTCCTGTTTGTGATCCAGGTGGTCACCGGCATTCTGCTGTTGGTGTACTACCGCCCCACCCCCGCGGAGGCTTACGAGAGCGTCCAGTTCATCGTGACCCGTGTGGCGTTCGGCTGGCTGATCCGGTCGATCCACATTTGGTCGGCGAACCTGCTGATCCTGTCGGCCTTCGTCCACATGTTTAGCGTGGCGTTTCTGCACGCCTACCGGAAGCCGCGCGAGCTGGTATGGCTTAGCGGCATCGTGCTTCTGGCTCTGGCGCTGGGCTTCGGATTCAGCGGCTACCTCCTGCCCTGGAATACCATTTCGTTTTTTGCCACCAAAGTCGGAACCGATATGGCCACGTTTGTTCCGTGGATGGGCTCGACCATCGGCCGCTATTTGCGCGGAGGCGACGCCGTGGGCGGCGCCACGCTGACTCGGTTCTTCGGATTCCACGTGGCTGTGCTGCCCGCCCTCACTTCGCTATTCCTGCTCTTCCACCTGGGGCTAGTCCAGAAGTTCGGCATCAGTACGCCTCCCTGGGTGGAAAAGCGGCTTCTTGGCGCCGGCACGAACCGGCCGCAGATGCCGTTCTTCCCTGATTTTTTTCTGCATGAGCTCATGGTCTGGTATGGCGCTCTCGCCCTCCTGGGAATATTAGCGGCTGTGTTTCCATGGGAATTGGGCGATAAGGCCGATGCGTTTGCCTCGGCTCCTGCGGGGATTCGGCCGGAGTGGTATTTTCTGGCGCCGTTCTACACCCTGAAGTTGATACCCGGCCACGTGGCGGGCATCGAAGGGGAAGTCGTCGGGCTGCTGGGATTCGGCCTGCTGGCACTTTGGTGGGTTACACTCCCATTTTGGGGAGCGCACCCCGATGGGACTGTGCGATCCAAACTGGTGACCGGAGGCGCAGTGGCGTTCCTGGCCTATCTCTCGACATTTTCCCTGCTGGGGTATCTGCGATGAAGTACGCACTCCTCCTGCTGCTGCTGGCGGCCCGGTTGCCCGGAAAGGACTCCTGTTTGGAGTGCCACTCCCAAATGACGGGCGATCTACAGGTGCCGGCGGCTGCATTTCAAAGTAGCGTGCACTTGCAGCATGGATTGACGTGCGCCGATTGCCACGGCGGCGACCCCAATTCGGACGATCCGGAGGCCGCCATGAGCAAGGCCCACGGATTTGCCGGTGTGCCCCCACGGACGGCAGTCCCGAAACTCTGCGCCCGGTGCCACAGCGATCCAAACTTCATGCGGAAGTATAACCCCTCGGAGCGAGTGGACCAGGATGCCGAATATGAGACCAGCGTCCACGGCCAGCACTTGGCCAAGGGCGACGTCAGGGTGGCCACCTGCATCGATTGCCACGGCGTGCATGATATTCGCGCCGCCCGCGACCCCTTGTCACCGGTGTACCCGCTGAACCTCCCCAAGACCTGCGCGCAGTGCCATGCGGACGCGGCCCACATGGCCCCGTACAAAATCCCCACCGATCAGTACGCCAATTACCTGAAGAGCGTGCATTGGGAGGAGTTGTCCAAGCGCGGCGATCTGTCCGCGCCCAACTGCGCCACTTGTCACGGCAATCACGGCGCCAAACCGCCGGCGGTCTCTTCGGTGGCCGCGGTGTGCGGGACGTGTCACGTTTTTGAGGCGCAGCTTTTCGAGAAGAGCCCGCACCAGCCCGTGTTTGCGGCTATGTCCACGGGTGCCTGCGTGGTCTGCCATAGCAACCACGCCATCCTGAAGACCTCCGACGAGTTGCTGGGAGGTAAGAACGCGGTGTGCCGCGAATGCCACGACGCCGAGTCGGTCGGCGGCAAAACCGCCGCCCAAGCGGCCGGTCTGATACAGGGTCTCCAGAACAGGATCGTCGCCGCGGACGGGATTCTCGAGCAGGCCCGGACTTCCGGGATGGAGGTTTCGGAGGCGATCCTGCGCCAAACGGATGCGCGCCAGAACCTGGTGAAAGCCCGCGCGAATGTGCACGCCTTTGCGATCCAGGCGGTGGGCCAGCCGGTCGAGGCGGGCCTAGCCATCGCCGCCGAGGATTACCGGGCCGGAGAGGCCGCGCTGAAAGAGAAGAATATCCGGCGCCTGGGCCTGGCCATTTCTTTGGCGGCCATTCTGGTCACCATGGCGGGCCTCTGGCTGATCATCCGCTGGCTCCACAGGTCCAGGGCCTGACCCGCACTTCAAGCGGGGCGAGCCGCCCGGTCTGTAGGTTGGGGCTTCGCGTATGGCGTCGGGGCGCAGCATCCGTTGCGGGGCGCGCGTGCCCGCTAAATGCGCCCCGCCGCCGACCAGGGCGGAGACTGAAGAACACTTTTGGCATTCAGGAAGCCGAACGCGAAGATGTCGCTTCGGGCGTCGGCCTCCTTGCCTTCCAATTGCTCCGGCGACATGTACGGGAGCGTGCCGAGAATGGTGTTCTCTCTCGTGAGCGGTTCGACCATGGTCGCGGTGGCGTCGTTTAGCCCGGTTTGGACGGCGACTTTGGCGAGGCCGAAGTCGAGCAGTTTGACGCCGGCTTTGGTGACCAGGATGTTATCCGGCTTGAGATCGCGGTGGATCACTCCCTTGACGTGTGCAGCATTGAGTGCATCTGCCGTCTGAACGGCATATTGGAGAGCGGTCTTGAGCGGGAGCGGACCGCGCGGAGGGCATGCCCGTCCAAGTATTCCATCACCAGGTAGTCGGGGCCGACGTCGAACAAGGTGCAGATGTGCGGATGGTTCAGCGCGGCGATGGTGCGGGCTTCGCGCTCGAAGCGTTCACTAAAACGCTCCCGGGAAACCTTGATGGCGACGACGCGATCGAGTCGCGTGTCGCGGGCCTTCCACACTACGCCCATGGCGCCTGCGCCGAGGGGCGACAGAAGCTCATAGGGCCCGAGTTTGTCGCCGGCGGCGAGCGGCATCACGATTGAATCAGTTTACTCTTATTGACAGACCATGCGGGACCTGGCCGGAAGCTACTCTTGGGCAAAGTATCGCACGGATTCAGCTCCGGCCGAATGATTGGCGTTGTTGCAGAATGCGCGGGACATTTGAGAACGCGGTGCAGCCGGGCCGCCGGAGTGGTTGACGTATCTGTCCTACTTTATCGGGATCGCCGTTGGTCACGGGCACCAGGCTGGCGGAACGGACCCGCGGCACTCAATCGCCAAAAGCTCGTTACCATGGTCTGGTCTCCTCTCGAAGGGAGATTGCCACACCAGGCGGCAATCCAATTCGTTTCGGCTCAGTCCAGAACGCGACGCCGGTTCGCCATGTTGCTGTATGCACTCACGATTTTAGTCAGCGCCTTCCTGCTCTTCCAGGTGCAGCCGGTGATCGCCAGGATCATTCTTCCCTGGTTTGGCGGGTCGGCCGCTGTGTGGACTACCTGTCTATTGTTTTTCCAGCTGGCTTTGCTGCTGGGCTATCTCTATTCTCATGCCCTGGTGCGTTACCTGAAGCCGCGCGCACAGATGTTGGCGCATGGCGCTCTGTTGCTGGCCAGCGCCCTGGCGCTGCCCATCTACCCGAGCATGGCTTGGAAGCCCACAACGCCGAATGACCCGATCCTGCGAATCCTCGGACTGCTGGCGGTGACCGTTGGCTTGCCATACTTCGCGCTCGCGACCACTGCTCCCCTGCTCCAGGCCTGGTACGCCCGCAGCCACCGGCAGGCCATGCCCTACCGCCTCTACGCTCTGTCTAATGCCGGCTCCATGTTCGCCCTGTTGAGCTATCCGGTCTGGTTCGAGCCGGTGTTCACCACACATCAGCAGGCCCTGACGTGGTCTTTTGCGTACGCGGCGTTCGTGCTCTTGTGCGGATTTGCGGCCTACCGTTCGGGCAGCGTGCCGGTGGTGGAACACGAAGTCGAAAATACGGGCGCGCCCAGGCCCGGACCGCGTGTCTATGCCATGTGGCTTCTGCTGCCGGCCTGCGCGTCGGCGTTGCTGCTGGCCGTCACCAGCCATCTGTCGCAGAACGTGGCGCCGATTCCGCTGCTGTGGGTCTTGCCGCTGAGCGTCTATCTGCTCTCCTTCATCCTGTGTTTCGAGAGGGCCGGCTGGTATCGCCGCAACCCGTACATCGAACTGCTCGGGGCAGCTCTGGCCGGCATGGCCTACATCACGCTCAGTGAGAACGCTTACTATGAGCTGCCGGTTAAGGCCGGAGTTGCGGTGCTAGTCACCGGTCTCTTCATTTGCTGTATGGTTTGCCACGGGGAACTGGCGCGATTGAAACCGGACCCCCGCTACCTGACGCACTTCTACCTCACCATCTCAGCCGGCGGCGCAGCGGGCGGGTTGCTGGTGGGCGTGGCGGCGCCTCTGCTATTCGACGCTTACTATGAGCTGTCCATCTTGTTGCTAGCCACTGCGGTCCTGGCCGTTACCGCGGTGCGGGCGCATCGGGATGCGGCCTGGCAGCGCCACCTGCTTCCCGCCAGGCGTTACCTGTCGGCCGTGGGGGCATTCGCTGTGGTGGGGTATGCCGCGTACCCCTGGCAGCATTTCATGGCAAGTCCCGCGCGTGCCGTCATCGGCTGGTTCGGCTGGGACGCGGCGGAGGGATTTGATCGCTGGGCCGTTGAGCGGGAGATGCTGATGGCCGCCGCGCTGGTGCTGGTGCTGCTGCGCGGCGACTTGAAGTTCCGCTGGACGCGCCGGGCGAAACGCTGGGCGGCTTTCCTTGCTGAGCTGGCGGTGCTGTTGCTGGCCGGCTACGTGGGCTACCAAACGCGCTACCTTACTTCCGGAACCCGCCTGATGGTTCGCAATTTCTATGGAGCCCTGAGAGTGCATGATTCAGCGCCCTCCACGGGCTGGGACGCCGCGCGCAGTCTGACGGTGGGGACTATCAATCACGGTGAGCAATTCCTGGATCCGGCGCGGCGCGACTCGCCCACCACGTACTTTGGGCCCAACACGGGAATTGGGCTGGCCATCCGGTCCAAGCAGAAAACCGGTCCCATCCGCGTCGGCGTGATCGGCCTCGGGACCGGCACCATCGCCGCCTATGGCCGGGCGGGCGACTATTACCACTACTACGAAATCAACCCCCTGGTGGTGCGGCTGAGCATCCCCGAGCCCGGCGCCACAGGTGCACAGTTTACGTTTCTGGCCGATTGCAGGGCCCGGCATGAAGTGGCCATTGGCGATGGGCGGCTTTCGCTCGAAAGAGAAGCCTCGCAGAATTTCGATGTGCTGGCGATCGACGCATTTTCCAGTGAAGCCGTGCCTGTGCACCTGCTCACGCGCGAGGCCCTGGAATTGTATTTCCGCCATCTGAAGCCGGACGGCATTCTGGCAGTGAACATCTCGAACCGCTTCATCGACCTGGAGCCAGTTGTCGACGGTGAGGCGCGCGCGCTGGGCAAGACCGACCGCCTGGTGGAAAGCGATGATGACGCCACGCAAGACCTGTTCGCCGCTACCTGGCTGCTGGTAACGTCTCGGGCCACAGGCTTCGCCCAGTTGGTGATGGACGCATCGACCGCAATCAAACCCGGCCGCGCGATCAGGCTCTGGACAGACGACTACAGCAACCTGTTCCAGATCCTGAAGTAGACGCGGAAAGAACTTTCGCCAGCGCGCAAAACGGGGCTGCGGCGCCATCCGCTCCCAGATGGCGCCGCAGCCCCGATTCAAGCCAGCTCCCTCACACCGGGTTCGATAAGGCCAGGGGGACTATCCCGCTCCGACTATTCCGCCGGGAAGAGCGTGACTACGGACAGGGAAGCTTCCTCGCCACGCGTTGGCTTGGGGCCCTTGAACGTGGCAGCGAGCCCCGAACCGCCGGGCCAAATCTGAACCAGGGAGCAGTTGCCCCGGTTGCATTGGAAAACCAGCTTGGCAACCGAGCTGGGGATGGTGTCCATGTGGGAGGACGGCATAACGGTGACACTGTGCCAGGCCGCGTCCCGGATCACGACTGTTCCGCCCAGGCCGCGCAGGTCCACATGGTATTTGCCGGCCGCCATCACGTTACTGCCTACCTTGAAAGCGAACGGGATGTTCGTCGTGGTCACCTGCGCCGAAGCTGCACTGGCCGCAACCAGGGCGGCCGCTGCGATCATCAATCTCGTCGTCAAGCTCTTCATTGTCTTACCCTCCTCGGGTCCGCTCTGCGTTCCCGTTTACGGGGTGCCTTAATGCATCCTGCGGGCCATCGGCCGCCAGAGCTCTTTCGACGCCGCCACGATTCCCAACGCATTGAAAACACGTGAAGAGGCATTTCCACTTCGTCACCCAAGCCTCTAAAATGAACCGCACGGTTCAGCCCGTGTGAACTCAGGTGTTCAGCTCCTGCTAAACTGCCTTCCAGACATGGAAGCTGAGTTTTTCGCGGTGGATGGGCCCTTACTCGGTGAACGTTTTCCGCTTGGGAGCAGCCCTGTCTCTATCGGCAGCGCGTCTTCCGCCGACATCCGGTTGACGGAGGTGGATGCCGCGCCGCAGCACTGCACGGTGCGGTTGCAGGACGGCCGCTTTCAAATTGTGGACCACCGCACCGGCGTCGGGACCTATGTAAATGGCATGCGCATCACGCGCCATTCCCTGGAGCCTGGCGACCAGGTGAGCATCTGCGATACGGTACTGCTTTATCGCGAGGATCCGGGGGCTGCGCAGCCGGGCTCCCAGCAGCACACCATGTTGCGCGCCTGCTCCCTGCTGTTCCTGTTCCGCGCCCTGGCTTTGTCGAATGGCGGTCACCGGGCTGTGTTTGCCGACCAGATCGTGCGGCTGATCGCCGACATGGTGCCGTGCTGCCAAGGGGCCGTTCTGTTGGGCCGCGATGGTGACGAGTTACGCACCGCCGCTGCGGAACAACAAGGCAACCACTCGCTCCACGAACTGATCGGGCGCGTCTGCCGGGAAGGAGTGGTGGTGGAACCATCCGCGCGCGTGGTAGCGCTGGCGCTCCTGGTGCGCGGTGAAATTGCGGGGTTGCTGGCGGTCTGGTTTCCCGCCGCCGAGGCCGTGAATGTAGCCCTTCACCGCGACACTTTGAGCGCCATCGGAACGGTGGCCGCCGCGGCGCTGGAAAACGTCCGATCCGTGGAGAGCCTGAAAGCCGAGAATGAATCGCTGCTGAACCGGCTGGGGGCCGGAGAGAGCGGCATGGTGGGAGAAAGTCCGGCCATCCGCAAACTGCTGCGCATGGTGGGGCGCGTCGCGCCGCAAGACACCCCGGTGCTCATCCTCGGTGAGAGCGGCACCGGCAAGGAACTGGTGGCGAGAGCCCTGCACCGCCAGAGCGGGCGCGCCTCCAAGCCTTTCGTCGCCATCAACTGCGCGGCGCTGACGGAGAGCCTCTTGGAGAGCGAGTTATTCGGACATGAGAAAGGTTCGTTCACCGGCGCCTTCGTCCAGAAGAAAGGCAAGCTCGAAATCGCGCAGGGCGGCACCGTGTTCCTGGACGAAATTGGCGAACTGCCAGTCACGCTGCAGGCCAAGCTTCTGCGCGTGCTGCAGGAAAGGGAATTCGAACGGGTTGGCGGTACCCGCACGTTGAAGCTCGACATCCGGCTGCTGGCTGCCACCAATCGCGATCTGGGGGCCGAAGCACGGCGCGGCGCGTTTCGGGAGGACCTGTACCATCGCCTGAACGTGGTGGCGCTGAGCGTGCCGCCGCTGCGTGACCGCCGCGATGACATTCCCTCGCTGGCGCGCTATTTCCTCGAAATATCGGCCGCCCGCTGCCGCCGCCGCGTAGCCGGAATATCGGCGGAAGCGGAACGCTATCTGATGAATTACTTCTGGCCGGGGAACATCAGGGAGCTGGAAAACGCCATCGAGCGCGCCGTGGTGCTGGGCCAGTCCAGCAGTCTGCTGGCGGAGGATTTGCCGGAGACGGTGCTCGACGCCGCCACCACTCCAGACGTGCCGGGAGCGCTACAGTCGTCCATCACGGCCACGAAGCGTCAGGCCATCATGGCAGCCTGGCGCGAAGCGAATGGCGTCCACGACCGTGCGGCAGACCTCTTGAATCTACACCCCAATTCGCTGCGCCGGTTGATCCGCACTTTGAAACTGCGCGATGTCTTAGGGTAGGCTGCGGACCTTTCCCTCGCCCCTGGTCCCGTGACCGTTCGGCGACGGCGCCGCTCCGCGAACGCCACCTGTGCAACATCCCGCACGAACCGGATCTGGCTCAGTTATGCGTCTGTTATAGAATTGGTACAGGGGTTCCGGCGGATTCCGGTCAAGCTGGTTTCGAATGTCTCCAGGCCAGCGATCTGTCGCATTGCGGTGCCGGTTGTGCTTTGGTGAAGGTGCTTCCGTCGCTCCCGCGGGAAGAGCCGATCAGTGAAAGGGATGACGGGTGCAAGAGGTTTGGTCTCTGTCGGCTGAACAGAAGCGCGGCGCACTCCAGGCAGTGCTCGATAGCGAGACCTTCGCTCGTTCCGATCAACTTCGAAGTTTCCTGCGCTACGTTGGTGAGATGGCCATCGCAGGCCGCTCCCGCGAGATCACCGAGTATCTGATCGGCGTGGAGGCCCTCGGACGTCCCTCCGATTTTTCCCCGGTTGACGATTCGTCGGTTCGCGGGCACGCTCATGAACTGCGCCGCAAGCTCCAGAAATACTACGAAACCGAGAGTTCCAACGCGGAAGTCCGCGTCGTGCTTCCGAAGGGCTTTTACTTCCCCCGATTCGTGCGCAGCGAGGAGGCCGCGGCCGCGCCTCCGGCTCCGGTTGATTCCTCCGCCGTCCCCGAGTTGGCGGTTGGTTCCCCACCGGATGCCGGTCCGGAGCCAGCTTCAGTCGAACCGCCACCCCTGCTGAGGACCAGCCGCTTTTCCCGCCTTGAGGCCGCCCTGGCAAGTGCCCTGGCGCTCAGCGTATTCGGTGCCGGTCTTCTGGCCTGGGAGCTGCGCCAGGAGAGCCTTTCCCCTGGTTTCGACCCCGTCATCAAGAGCGCCTGGGGGCCCCTCACCAAACCGGATGCGGATGTTCTGCTTTGTGTCGCGACTCCGCTGCACATGGTGGTCCGCCCGTATATGGCCGTGGTGGCGGAGGGCTTTCCGAAGTATCCGGCGCCGCCTGAATTGTACGCCATGTTTCGCCAACACCGGCCTCTGCCCGAAGGCACCGAACTCGACATGCACCCGGTCGATAATTCGGTTCAGATGGGCGAGGTTTCAAGTGTCGTCACCTTGGCCAACATGTTGCACGGCGGCCGTGTGCGCTACCAGGTGCTGCCGGAGCGAGTCGCCCGCGTCACCGCCATGCGCGGCCGGAATGTTATTCTCATCGGCGATCCTCAGGATAGCGAAGCCGCCGCACTCTATCTGGAGAAAAGGCCGATCACCCTGGAATATGATTCCGCTGCTCAGGACGTGGTCATTCGCGACCGACGACCCGGGCAGGGCCGCGTCTATATTCCCAAACGCGGGCCGGATAAACGCTATACCGAAGTCTACGGACTGATTACGGTCATCCCAACGCCGGGAGCTGCCGGCGACCAGAAGAGCGTCGTCCTCTCCGGTCTAACCTCCGTGGGATCACAGGGCGCAGCGGAGTTTTTCAGCTCCCCCAAGGCCATGAAGGGGCTTCTCGATCGCCTTCACGAAGAGGGTTACTCCGCATTTCCTTCCTCTTATCAGGTGGTGGTCCACTGCATGAGCAGCGATACCCTGCTTTTGTCGACGGAGTACCAGTCTCACGCGGTCTTTCGACCGTAGGAGGCTGCCGGCAGAATTCCAAAAGGCATATTGAGCCACTGATCGGTTCGTCATTCCGGCCGTCCACCGCCGGCGCGCCGCATGACGGCCCGCCCCAGCCCCCAACATTCGCCTAACACTGGCCTGACACCGCAAGAACGTTCTTGTGCTTCACAGACTTGCCCCCACCGGCCTAAGATGAACTTTCGCAAAAACGCTATGCCCTGTAGATCATGGCTTCGGATTGCAAACTCGTTAACCGTCAGCTGCTTTCTGATGCTTCTTGTGGCCGGCTCAATGGCCGGGGCGCCCCGGATCAAGGTTATCAAACTCGCGGTCACCAACCCCAGCGCCCTGCTTCGGCCCTCTGAGAACGTCGTGATTCCCGTTAGCGCCTTGCGGGCCATAGCCCCGATTTCGCGGCTGGCTCGGTAATTGTCACCACCAGCGAAGCCGCCACGCTCGACCAGGACTCCCACACCATCCAGACCGTCGAACTCCCCTCCCAGGCCGATGACCTGGATGGCGATGGAAAATGGGATGAACTGGCATTCCAGATCGATCTGAAACCGCACCAGACCCGCATTGTCACTCTGGCATACGGCGACGCTCCCACCATTCAGCGAATTCGCACCGAGTACCCCAAGCGTACCGACGCCAGGTTCGCCCTACACTATGAAGGCCCGGGTTGGGAATCCGAAGAGACCGCCTGGCGCATTTATTTTGACAAGCGCAACGCCATCGATCTTTATGGCAAGCGCCGGCCCGGCTTGTACCTGAATCTGTTCGCAGAGCCCGAATACGTGTATCACCAGGAGAGCGTCTTCGGCCGTGATATTTACGGCATCGGGAAAGCCCTCGGCGTGGCCGGTATCGGCGCCATGGTGGACGGCAAAGTGACACCGGTCGCCGAGGTGGCTGACCGCAAGTGGCGCGTCATCTCGGCCGGGCCGGTGCGCTCCATGCTGGAGTTCCAATACGCTGATTGGAGGATTGGCGCGCACACGGTGGACCTGGTGAGCCGCATCACGCAGTGGGCCGGGGAGCATGGTTTTGAACATCGCATCACGGTCAAGAACGGCGATGGTGTGACCTTCGTGACCGGAATCCCTATCAAGCCGGGCACGGAAAATCTGGATTCGGCAGTCGCCCCGGCCGGCGTCGTGGCCACCTGGGGGCACCAGGTGGTGGTCTCCGGCGCCAAGGCCCAAGCCACCGATCTGCCGGACGAGAATCTCGGAGTCGCGGTGCTGGCGCCCCCTGAAGAAGCCGGCGCCGTGAGTTCCGATGAAGCCAACCGGCTGTTGGCTCTGCGGCCCCACAATGGCGTGGTCCATCTGTACGGCGCCGCCATGTGGGATCAGGAAAACACCGAGCGCCTGGTGGTGAACGCGGGCCCGCCCGACAAACGCGAGGGCGGCGGGACAATCCAGCTTGCCAACGCGCAACCCACGCGTGACCGCTTTGTGGCTTACATGAAAGCCATCGGAAGCCGCGTTGAGGCGCCCGCCAACGTGGAGATTCTTTCGAGTGCCGCGGCTCCAGAGCCCGCGCCCGCCGACACGCTGCACGGGAACACCCATCGAACGTATGCCGAGGCCATTGCGCTGATGCGGCAAGCCGCCGACCGGACCGCTGCCAAATTCGAACCGCTTCTTCAGGCCACGGCTCCACATACTGAAAGCAAAAGCGATGGCGGCGGCTTTTTCACTGAAGGCAACGACGAGACCGGCGACTGGAAATCGCAGAAGGGATTGTTCTGGACAGGCGCTTTCTGGACGGGCGAACTCTGGAAGCTATTCGGATCTACTCATGAATCTCGCTACCGGCATTGGGCGGAACTGTGGACGTCGCGGATCGCCGGGATGCAGGATGCTCAGAACCACGATACCGGCTTCCTGAATTTCTACTCGTCGGTGCTGGGATACGAAACCACCAAAGATCCCCAGTACCGCGCGGAAGCTCTGCATGCGGCCCAGCGGCTGAAACAGCTTTACAATCCGCTCACCAACCTGGTGGCTTCCTGGGACGTCAACGGCGACGACACCATTATCGACACCATGATGAATTTGCAGATCTGGTGGTGGGCATCGCGCGAAACCGGCGACCCCCAGTGGTCCGAACTGGGCCACAAGCACGCCCTCAGGTCCGCGGCCTGGCTGGTGCGTCCGGATGGTTCCACGTTTCAATCCGTTCACTACAATCCGGGCGACAACCGGCAGGAGTTCCGATCCAGCGGTCAGGTCTTGCAATTCGCGAACCACGCTCTGCCCGGCGCTATGGTTTTCAATCATACTCACCAGGGCCTGCAGGCCGACTCCGTCTGGTCGCGCGGCCAGGCGTGGGCGGTTTACGGCTTCACGGAAGCCGCTGCCGCCACGAAAGATGCAGAGTTGCTGGCGACCGCGGAAAAGACCGCCCAGTATGCTGTGGATCATCTGCCCGAGGATGGCGTGCCCTGGTACGACTTCGACGATGAAGGAGTCTTCTTCCGCAATCGCGATTCCTCGGCCGCCGCTGTACTGGCCGGTGGATTGCTCCGGCTCGCGGATTTGACCAAGGACCAGGCGCGCTCGGCCCAATACCGGCGCGAGGCGAAACGAATTGTGCAGACGTTGATCGAACGGTATTTGACTCCGTCCGGCCCGAACGATAGGACACCGCCGGGGGTTCTGCGTCACGGGAGTGGCACTCGCCCTAACGATGGAATGCTGGTTTACGGCGATTACTATTTATTGGAAACACTGTTGCGGCTGCAAGCCGCCGAATCAGGTTATTAGACGGCGCCACGCTGCGCCAGGAGGTTGCAAATGACTAAGAGAGCCATCGTAGGTTTGATCGTTGCCTTGATTTGTCTGGTGAGGGCGCCGTTCCTCTGTGGCCAGACCACCACCACTCTGTACGGGACAGTGACCGACAAATCCGGAGCCGTTGTGCCGGGCGCCGACGTCACGGGGACCAACGTGGATACGAACTTCACACGCTCCGCCAAGACCAACGCCGAGGGCCAATACCGCCTGGAGTTCATGCCGATCGGCAAGTACACGGTTGAAGCCTCGGCGACGGGCTTTAAGA
>Ga0182030_10012833_pt1 | contig 16735 bp, 12 predicted proteins | sample 812S3MmetaG_FD_121299 | JGI IMG/M metagenome (GOLD analysis project Ga0182030, IMG submission 121299) | Permafrost microbial communities from Stordalen Mire, Sweden - 812S3M metaG (Illumina Assembly) | ecosystem: Environmental > Terrestrial > Soil > Wetlands > Permafrost | place: Sweden...
AACGGCAAAGCCTACCTCTTCACGATGCGTCCGGCGCGCGTCATGCATCCCTTTTCGATCACTTTGCTGAAGGCCACGCACACGGTCTATCCGGGCACGGACATTCCCAAGGATTTTCGGAGCCGGGTGCGGATTGACAACCGGCAGACGGGGGAAAAGCGCGAGGTGGAGATTTCCATGAACCATCCGCTGCGGTACGGAGGTTTTACTTATTACCAATACCAGATGGACGCCGGGCAGGTGGCGGAACAGGCGGGACGCACGCCAACCTCGGTGCTGCAGGTGGTGCGGAATCCGGGCTGGTTGACGCCTTACATTGGGTGCGCGATGGTAGGCGCAGGCCTGGTGATCCAGTTTCTGTTTCATCTGTCGGGCTTTGTCTCGAAACAAAGAAAGAAATGAGCCGCCACAACCATTATTCATTATGAAGAAGATTTTCCAGAAATGGCTGCCGGCATTGCTGACGCTCGTGATGGCGGTGTGGTTCCTTGGCAATCTGCAAGCGCCGAAGGACCGGGATTTTGCCTTTGGGGAATTTGGCAAGTTGCCGATCACCGCCAATGGGCGCGTGGAGCCGATGGATTCGCTGGCGCGCAATTCCCTGCTGGCGATCCGCGAGAAGCAGACGCTCAATGCAGAACCTTGGAAGGACTGGGATCAGCATCCGAAGATCATTCCGGCGACCGAGTGGCTGGCCAACGTGATGATGAACCCGGCCGTGGCCGACGACTGGCCGGTGTTCCGCATGGACAATCCGGATCTGGTCTCCCTGCTGAAATTGCCGGAGCGCGATCCCGTGAAGAAGTCGGACGGGAAACATTATTCGTGGAATCAGATCCAGCCGATGTTCGACACGTTTGCAAAGGAGAACGAGCGGGTGCAGAAGGTTGAAGCTTCCGCGCGTACCCCCTTTGACAATGCCGTGGCGAAGATGGAGGATCGGCTGCAGCTTTATGCGACTTTGAAAAACACGGTGCAGCCGGCCGAGGCGCAGGACTGGCCGGACGAAGTGGCGGCCTTTGAACGGCTCATTCCTGACGGCATCGCGGCGGTGCAGGCGCAACAGGCGGGACAGAAATACAACGAAACCAACTTCACTATTTTTGCCGCCTACATCCGGGAATTCCAGTTCATGTCCAGCCTGCAACCGCCGCTGGTGCTGCCGCCCGGCAGCAACGGCCAATGGCGGCGCATGGGCGACGCCCTGCTCGACGCGCCGCACGCCAAAAATCCGGAGCTGGAGCCAGGCATTCGCGATTATGCGCGGATGAGTGGCGCCCTGGCGGCGGACAAACCGGACGATTTCAATGCGGCCCTGCGCGACCTGCGAACCCTGCTGGCGAGCACCCAGCCCAAGGCGGTGGCCGCGGCACGGGCGGAAGTATTCTTTAACCAGATGGAACCGTTTTATGCCGCGATGGTCATCTATGTGCTGGCCGGGTTGCTGGCGTGCTTCTTCTGGTTCAATTTGTCCGAGACGCTCCGGCGTTCGGCGGTCTGGCTCCTCTGGCTGGCATTTGCCATTCACACCACGGGATTGATCTATCGCATGGTGCTCGAAGGGCGTCCACCGGTGACAAACCTGTATTCATCCGCGATTTTCATTGGCTGGGGCGCGTGCCTGCTCGGCCTTATTCTAGAGATGTTCCACAAGAACGGTATTGGCGCGGTGGCGGCCTCGGGCATGGGGTTCATCACACTGATCATTGCCCATCATCTGGCGCTGGAAGGCGACACGATGGAAATGATGCGCGCGGTGCTGGACACGAATTTCTGGCTGGCGACACATGTCGTGGCGGTGACGGTCGGGTACGCCAGCACGTTTGTGGCGGGATTCCTGGCGCTGATTTATGTCGTACGCGGCATGTTCACCAAGACCCTCGATGAAAACACGGGCAAATCGCTGGCGCGAATGATTTACGGCATTGTGTGCTTTGCGACGCTGTTCAGCTTTGTCGGCACGGTGCTGGGCGGCATTTGGGCCGACCAATCCTGGGGCCGGTTCTGGGGCTGGGACCCCAAGGAGAACGGCGCGCTGATCATCGTGTTGTGGAACGCGCTGATCCTGCACCTGCGCTGGGGCGGCATCGTGCGCGAACGCGGGTTGGTGAATTGCGCGATCTTCGGCAACGTGGTCACGGCCTGGTCCTGGTTTGGTGTGAACATGCTAGGCATCGGCCTGCACAGCTACGGCTTTACGGAGGCCGCGTTCAAATGGCTGGTGCTGTTCGTGGTCAGCCAGCTTGCCTTCATTGCCCTCGGAATGTTGCCGGCGCGGATGTGGAAAAGCTTCAGCGTGCGTGCGGCGCACTGATTCACTTGGGAGGGCGCGGACATGTCTGCGACTGAAACTGGGCGACCTGTCGCCCAGTTCCAAAGCGGCGACCTGTCCTGCACCTTACACGCATTTGCCTCGAACCAATCAATCAACATCCGATTGGCACGGTTTCCCCCCGAATCCCACAGGGATTCCGGCCCAAAGCCCAAGGTTGCGAGGCACGAGCTACCTTGGGTCATCGCCAGGCCAACCGCTTCAACCGCAACGCGGTTGTGGCCTTTCCCCTTTCTTCGCCACGTGCGACCTTGGCCACAACCGCGTTGCGGTTGATCATTTCGGTTGGACACGGACCCAGGGTAGGCTCGCGGACTCGCCGTTGCTGGGCTGGAGGACTCAATCCCTTTGGGCTTGCCAAAACGGTCGCGCATCTGGGTTGCAAGATACGTGTAAGGTGCAGGACATGTCCGCGCTTGAGACTGGGCGACATGTCGCCCAGCTTCAAAGCGGCGACACGTCGCCGCACTCCCAAATGGGTTCAAGCTTGAAATTCCCGATGACTTTTGAATTCGGACGCCGTGCGCGCGGAACGGAACCAGATCGTCATGCCGCCCAGGAGATTGGCGAGACCGACAATGGCGGGAAGGAGCGCGAATCCCCAGAGCGAAAAGAACGAGTCCATCCGGACATTGCCGGGATTGTTGGCAGTGTAGAGCAGAGACACCGGCTCACCGACGACATAGGGCGAGAAATTGTCGCCGGAAGGCGATTCGATCCGGTGTTCGGCGCCCTGGCGATCTTGGAACACGATGACGGGATAAAAGCGCGGGCCATCGTCGCCATCCTTCTTGATCACCGCGATGATTTTGCCGCTGGTACGAACGGCAGCTCGGACAAAATCGGAGGAGTTCTTGCCCACCAACAAGGCCACCATGAGACAGAGTGCGCCACAGGCGCTTAGGATGCACGCCATGCGGCGTGCCTTGGGCCTGGATTCGGGGTTCACGATTCGACATTAGAGCGGAGAGGACAAAATGTCTAGTCTAGTCTGCATGCGTAATGCTGCGCCCAACGCGCAGGCTGGGAGAAGTCCAAGGCGCTGAGCAAAGGGCCTGCCGCCGCAGAGAATGCAGAAGAGTTTTGGCCAAGCGGCGTAATTACGGAATCGCCAGCCGATTTGTGGCAATGCCGGTTCGCGTAAAACAACTTTGCAGGCTCGCCTTGTCTTCTTGCTGAGCGCTGCCATCGGCAAAGCCGACGTAACCAGCGCCTTTGTGACGCGACGTTGTCCAAGCTATCGGATCATTTGTCCAAACCGAAAGCAAACCAGATTTCACCGGTTTACCACCGATTTCAAAATTGCTGTCGCCCGAGAGAATCAACCGGGCATCATCGTCGCGCCTGACGTCTGCGCCGGTGAAATAACTGATGTTCGAATTCGAAAGGCCGCCAAAGGTCGTGGCGGTGACCCGCTCCCGGTCATTCGGGCAACACAACAGTTTCGGCGTGCTTAACTCGTTTGACATGACCAAGAATGGCATAACCGCGTTTCCCGTTTGAACCATTTCCATTGCTCCACCGCTGTTCACCGAAACTCCCATAGGAAAAGTATCATTGTTGTCACCTTCCCAAATCCGGTGGGACAGCCCAATTTGCTTAAGATTGTTGAGGCAAGTGATTTTTTGCACCTTCCTCTCGGCGTCAGGTCGGGGGAAGATCACCAGGAGCAAGAAACCAAGCACCATGACGATTGCGATGAGCACCAGAACGTCAAGTAACGTCAAAGCATCGCCGTGATGGCAAGAGGGTTTCATTTTCATTGTCTGATTACTTTGACGTTGCTCCTGCCGTCGCGGGTTGTCCAACCAAAAATTTTAGCTCCGCGGTGACACCCATGGATGCAGTTCGCAGGCAAATCCACCGTCCCTTCAGGACGGACTTTTTTAATGCGCTTATACCAGACACTGGCGCGTCTAATGTCCGTCGTCGCTTCACGACGAGGGCGCTTGAAAGTGCAGCCCGGGGTGGTTGGCTGGCTTGGCGCACCACCCCGGGCTGCTCTCCGGCGCGACTTCAGCGCGAACCGGTCAGCCTCAGTTTGCGAAGTTTATGTCAAAGATCTTCCCAATAAAACCAAGCGGGGTGATGATTAAGAATAATTCTCCATGCCGGCACAGGAGCAGACGGGGTTGCGGTCGCCGAAGACGTTGTCCACGCGGCTGACGTGGGGCCAGAACTTGAATTCGTGCAGGCTTTTGACCGGAAAGGCGGCCTGCTCGCGGGAATAAGGATGGTCCCAATGGTCAGTGGCGACTTGGTCGGCGGTGTGCGGAGCGTTTTTGAGGAGATTATTTTTTGCATCAGCCGAGCCGTTTTCCACGGCCGTCATTTCGGCGTGGATGGAGATCATGGCGTCGCAGAAGCGGTCCAATTCGTATTTCGACTCGCTTTCGGTGGGCTCGACCATGAGGGTGCCCGCGACCGGGAAGGAGAGGGTCGGGGCATGGAATCCGTAATCCATCAGGCGCTTGGCCACGTCCTCGGCGGTGACGCTGTGGAAGGCGCGGAGGTCCAGGATACACTCGTGAGCGACGAGGCCATTGTTGCGGTACAGGGTGGGAAAATAGTTTTCGAGGCGTTTGGAGACGTAGTTGGCGTTGAGGATCGCGTATTGGGTGGCCTGGGTGAGACCGTCCGCGCCCATCATGGCGATGTACATCCAGGAGATCGGCAGGATGCTGGCGCTGCCCCACGGCGCGGCGGTGACGGGGCCGATGTGGTGTTTGCCGTGGGCCGCTTCCAAGCGGGTCGTGAAATGCGGATGGGCCGGCAGGAAGTGTATGAGATGTTTGGCGACAGCAATGGGTCCGACGCCGGGGCCACCGCCACCATGCGGGATGCAAAAGGTCTTGTGCAGGTTGAGATGGCAGACGTCGGCGCCAATGAACCCGGGCGAGGTGAGACCGACTTGGGCGTTCATGTTGGCGCCATCCATGTAAACCTGGCCGCCGTGGGCATGGATGATGTCGCAAATCTCACGAATGCTTGCCTCAAAGACGCCGTGCGTGCTGGGATAAGTGACCATGAGACAGGCGAGATCGTGCTTGTGGGCTTCGGCTTTGGCGCGAAGGTCGGCGACGTCAATGTTGCCGTTGGAGTCGCAGGCGACAGGGACGATTTGGAGGCCGGCCATGGCGGCGCTGGCGGGGTTGGTGCCGTGGGCGGAATTGGGAATGAGGCAGATGTTGCGATGGCCTTCGCCACGCGACTGATGGTAGGCACGGATGACCAGCAGTCCGGCATATTCGCCTTGGGAGCCGGCATTGGGCTGCAAGGAGATGCCGGCGAAACCGGTGCAGGTCTCGAGCCAATCTTCTAGGTTCTGGAACAGGATCTGGTAGCCGCGCGCCTGTCCGAGAGGTGCGTAGGGATGAATTTTCGCGAATTCAGGCCAGGAAATGGGGAGCATTTCCGCGGCGGCATTGAGCTTCATCGTGCAGGAACCGAGCGGGATCATCGAGGCCGTCAACGAAAGGTCGCGGGATTCGAGCCGCTTGATGTAGCGAAGCATCTCGGTTTCGGAATGGTAGCGACTGAAGACGGGCTGCTGGAGAAACTGGGATTGCCGGTTGTTGATGGAGGACTGTCGGCCGGCGGCCAATTCAGCGAGGTTAAAATCCACGGGTCTATCGCCGTTGAAAATCCGCCAAATTTCGGCCACGTCTTGCGGGCTCTTCGTTTCATCGAGCGAAATCGCGAGGAGGTGCTCGTCCACGGCCCGGAAGTTCATTTCGTGCGCAGCGGCCAATTTCAAAATATCAGCGGCGGACGCGCGGCCGGGCTTGATGGTGAGTGTGTCGAAATAGGGATGGGTCCCCTGCCCTACTTGGCAGCCAAGTTTTTCCAATCCCGCCGCGAGGGCACGGGTAAGGCCATGGACGCGCGCGGCGATGGCTTTAAGGCCGTCCGGGCCGTGATAGCAGGCGTAGAGGGAGGCCATATTGGCCAGGAGAGCCTGGGCGGTGCAGATGTTGCTGGTGGCCTTTTCGCGGCGGATGTGCTGCTCCCGCGTGCCAAGAGCCAGGCGCAGGGCCGGTTTGCCGCGGGTATCCTTGGAGACGCCGACGAGGCGGCCGGGCATTTGGCGCTTGAACTCGTCGCGAGTGGCGAAGAAGCCGGCATGCGGACCCCCGTAGCCCAAGGGGACGCCGAAGCGCTGGGCGCTGCCCACGGCAAGGTCGGCGCCAAATTCGCCCGGCGGCTTGATGAGCGTGAGCGCCAGCAGATCCGTGGCCACGGCGAACAGGGCGCCTGCGGCGTGGGTTTTCTCGGCCAAACCGGAGAAATCGTGGATGGCGCCAAGGGTATCGGGATACTGAACGAGGGCGCCGAAGACTTGGTCACTGAAGACAAACGTCTCGTGATTGCCCACGACGATTTCGACGCCCAGCGCCTCGCCGCGGGTCCGGACGACGGCGATGTTCTGCGGGTGACAATTTTCCGATACAAGGAACACGTTGCGCGCGTACGACCCCTTGAAGCGGTGACACATCATCATGGCTTCGGCGCAAGCGGTGGCCTCATCGAGCAGCGAGGCGTTGGCGATGTCGAGGCCAGTCAGGTCGCTGACCACGGTCTGGAAATTGAGGAGGGCTTCGAGGCGGCCCTGGGAGATTTCGGCCTGATACGGGGTGTACTGGGTGTACCAACCGGGGTTTTCGAGGACGTTGCGCTGGATGACGGCCGGGGTGATGCAATCGTAGTAGCCCTGGCCGATGAAGGAACGAAAAACCTTGTTGGCGGAGGCGATGCGCTTGAGTTCGGCAAGGGCCTCAAATTCGCTTTTTGCGGGCGGCAGATTCAGCTTTTGATGGGAACGGATGGGCTTGGGCACGGCGGCGTCCACGAGCTCATCCAGGCTTTTGAAGCCCATGACGGCAAGCATTTCACCGGTTTCCCGGGCATTCGAGCCATTGTGCCGGCAAACGAATTGGTCGGGATGTGAGAACGAATTTTCGGTCAATTCCATCCGGAAAAAATAAGGTTTGGGGTGGCAAAAAGCCAGTCTAAGCCGGAGCGATTCAGACTTAACGACTGATTCAAAGACAGGGCTGACACGAATTTCACGAATTAATCGGGGCGGCCCGCACGCCAGGCGGTTAACCGCGAAAGCGAAAAATGGTCATTCATCTCAGGCCGACCGTTTTACGATCAGGTGAAGACGATGGCAGCGCCGGTATTGATGGAGTGGCTCGCGGCGTGGTAGAGACAAAGGCAGGAATGCGATTCGATCCCAAAGCGTTTCCAAGTGGTGTCTCCAGTGCCTTGAGACTCGGCAGCTTCGAAGACTGTCTCATCCCCGGGACCGAGGTCCAGAGGCAATCCGAGAACCGTGGCGATCTTCTGGCACTCATCCCGCAGGCGTTGCGAGGATCCCACCATGCCTCCAGCAACCGGATAGGAGTCGCCCGGGATGAGGACACGAGCAAAGTCTTGCGGGATGTAGAAACCTTCGGCATCACTATGGATAATCAGTGATCAAATGTCCCGAACGCGCTTCGGGCATCGGACTGATCGAAGTCTGAGTAGTAGCGCTTCAATGTGGGGTCTTCGCCTGCATTTTCATCTCCCGGTTCCGGCAATCGCCCGCTGTAGTGGAGGTGCGAGGCGATCCGACGGAGATAGTGAAGTCCCGAATAGCCATACATGTCGCCCGACCAAACGTCGACTTCCGGTGGATCGATGTGGGCTTTCAAGTGGACGGACGTGAGATAACGACTCAAGGTCGCAAACTCTTCTTGAAAGTGCCCGGCGCCCTCCTCATCGTGCTTGAGGAGATCCGCGATGATTCCGACTTCGATGCTTAGGCCCATGGCTCTGATTATTTAGGGAACATCCGCATGCAGCGGTACGGGGACAAGAATGCCTATTTAGAAACCGAAACGCAATCCCTTGCCGAATCGGCTTACCGCGCCGGCGCGTCCGGCTCGGTGGGTCGGCGCAGGGGGGCTCCAAGTCGATCTCGCAGCAGGAGGGCAATGGCAAAACCAAGCAAGGCTCCGGATAGATGGCCGATCATGCTGATGTGTGGCACCATGAAATCAAATGCGGTTTGCATCAACACAATCAACAGCATCGCGCCGAGACGGCGCTTCGCCGTGACCGCCTTGTGCCGCCGCCAGGCACTCAGCATCAACGCACCCGTGGCACCCACCAAGCCCATGATGCTGCCCGAGGCGCCGACCATCAGTTCCGCCTGGTTTGGTTCGGAATTCAACAGGGTCACGAAGGCCATGGAACCGATGCCGGAAAGCAAATACACCTGGAGATCAAGGCCGGCACCAAGACCAGCAAAATCCATAGTCCGGCCGCCGCATATATCAGCACAGGCTGCGCGCCAAATCGCCCGCCCACGGCCACCAGCATGATGGACAGGTACACGACTACCCAGCCAGTTACGGCCAGGCGAACCCGTGTGAGCAGCATCACCAAGGCCGAAACACAGGAGAAAGCCACCAGCCAAAATATGACAATTTCGGAATCCATGCTGTCGTAACCGGGCAAGGAGATGATGAAGAGATCATGCTGGAGGTCAAGTCAACGCGGACCACAAATTTTCGCGAATTATTGGGGACGGGCCGTACACCAGGCCGTTAACCGGGAATGAGCTATACTGTCATTGACCGGCATCTTGTGCTTGGTCGCCGGTCATGATTTACTTCCTTGACTCGACCATGCATGATTCTATGTAAGTATGAGCCAGCCGCAGACCAGTCGCCGAAGCCAACGCCGGTTGGCGCAGTCGTTTCCCAATGCACCGGGATGCACGCCACGAGTCAGGAGCGGCTCAGCTCTCCAGGCCACCTTCACCGCATGCAAGAGCCGCTAAATCCCGATTGAGATTATGTTCCACGCATCGCCAAAGTTCATGGAGAAATTGGAAGACGAAAGCAAATCTTCATCCACGCTTCCGCCGGATCACCGGGCATTTCTGGACACGGCCAGAACCGGTGACACTGACAAAATCCGCGAACTGCTCGCCAAGGGCGTTCCAGTAGACGTGCGCGAAGATTTCTGCGTGCACTACCTGCAGAACGAACAAACCGCGTTGATGTATGCCGCCGGCGAAGGCCATTTGGAAATCGTGCGCCTGCTTTTGAAAGCCGGCGCGAATGTGAACGCCACTGATAAAATGATGTCGGGCGAAGATGGGGGCGAGAAGACAGCGCTGCATTACGCGGCGAGCCAGGTAAACCTAGCCGTCGTCGAAGAACTGTTAAATGCGGGCGCCGACCCGAATGCCTTGACCAAAAATGCATGGAACCGCGGTTGGACGCCTTTGATTTATGCACTCCGCGCAGGCCATCGCGACATTGTGCAATTGCTGATTAAACGCGGCACGAATCTCAGCCCAAAGATCGGACGCAAGCAGGCGCTTTCCCCACTATTTGCCGCTCTCAATCCGGACCGTGACAAAGTTTTGGCCGAAACAATTCGGGATTTGTTTTTGCTGCTGCTGGAAGCGAAAGCCAGCCCAAATGGCACCGGCGACGCAAATCAAACGGTGGTTGCCATTCTCGCCGGGACTGACATTGATGATTCCAAAAATCTCCCTGTTGAAATCGTCAATCAATTATTGGAAAGACTTTTGCAGGCGGGAGCCAAACCGGATTGGCTCGATAAATTTGGTTCCACACCGTTGCAGGAAGCCTTGATCCGTCTGAACGCCGGAGCAGTGAAGTTGCTTTTGGAAGCGGGTGCCGATGTCAATCGGGTCTTTACGCGCGGCACCGCACTGGACATCAACCAGCAGGACATAAAAATGTGGGAAAAGAATTTAAAAGGAGCGTCAAAACCGGTGCGCTCGGTCACCGAAGAAAAATTGCGCCGCAGTAAAGAAATTGAGGCAATCCTTCGCAAATTCGGCGCGAAACGAAAAAGGGAATTGCCGCAAGCTGGGTAATGGAAGAGACCCCATGAAACGGTCCAGCCATTCACCGGATCCATTGCCCGCCGTCTCATACTGTTATTCGGACATTGAGTGCGCCGGATTTTTGCCCTATGCTGTGGTTATGGGCAAAGCTAAAAATCCTGGCACCGGCGAAGGTTTCCTCGGCGAAATCATGGTCCACAAAATCTCCCGCGCCGTCGGCGTGGTGGAAAGCGTCGCCGAGGCACACGACGGCTGGCCGCCGCAGATTGCGCTAAAACTGCCGGACGGCTCCCTAAAAAAGGGCCGGCTCAGCGATTTCCGGGACGCCAGTGCCAAGGAACGAGCTGCCATCACCCCCGCCTGAAGTTAGATCAATTGACGCGCTGATCGGACTGGCCGAATGACAGCCGCTCGTTTTCTTCCAAGGCGACGCCGGTCACATCCTGGAGACCGGCGAAATCGGCATAAATCAAGTTCATCACTTTTCCAGCGGAGTTGGTTGGCGGCCGGGCCAAAAGGGAGGGCCTAAGATGCTCGATTGCCGGCTGGGTCGCCGCCCAAATTTTGATGCGCGGTGTGAGCGTCCAGGACAGGAGGAACAAGTCGCAGTCAGTTGCTCCGTCCCGGCACTTGCCGTCATAACGCGCGAATTTGGCAAACTGGTCCGCTTGCATGTCATTGAAATCCGGAGTGTCTGAATAAATGTCGTAAACCCGCAAATCAGCCAGCCGAACCTGTGGGTCATCAACATCGGAATACGTCCAAATGCCCTTGGCCGGGTGGTCCCGCGCATAACGTCCATCCACCAATACGATGATTTTTGTCCCCGATTGCACATATTCGGACAGTGTGATGTCTGCCAGTCGCTTGGCGGGCGAAACGCCGGTGAACACCCAGGGCGACAACTGGTCTTCCAGCAATGCGGTCAGTTGCACATAGGTCGCGTCGTCAATCCCTTCGAAATGCGAGAGCTTGAGATAGATCAGTTCGTGATGCTCTTGCGAAGCGAATTTTCTGAGGTCAGCCAGCACCTCGGCGAGGTCCGGACCGGCGATGGGGCCATGATAAATCACGAACTTTTGGCGCACCCATTTTGGCCTAAGGTCGAACCAGCGAACGCCGACTCGAAGCTGGTCATAAATCGAAAGACATTGGGTTTGCCCCCAGCCTAGCGGGCCGCCTTGGTACAGGCCCGCATCGTGCGACGCCGGCAACACCAGTTGCGAGAGCTTTCGGCCGCCCCAGGCTGGCAAATGGTCCTCCATCCACGCCGCATTTGTCGAGTTCACGGCCATACGATGCGCCGCTTCAAACGGAATACCGTTGTTCGACAACGATTGGATGGCGATTGCAACGGCGGCCAGGAGCCCAAAGCCCATCGTGAGGAGGAGTCGGATTTTTCGTTTCATTCGCATGCCTGGCGCGTTCTTTTCAGCCTAGTGGCCTCGTGCCCGCAATGCAATCCGGGACACGAAGTCCGCCCGTTCCTTATGGGCTGCCGAGTCGGAAGAATCTTGAGCTGGAGACGGGACTTAAATTTATCTGGTTCGTGCCATTGCCGGTGACAATGGCGTTGGTCACCAGGGACCAGACCACCGGCGGCGCAAGATTGGTCGTCTGGTAAACATTCCAGTTTGTGCCGGAAGCCGCTGGCCAGACGATGGCGAACTGGCCGGAACCGGAGGGCGGGGTGATGGCCAGAGTGGGAGCCGGCGTCGGACCGGCGAGTGACACGGGTTGCAATTGGAGCCCGTTGAAATCCGATTCCGTATTGGATTTGGTGGCCGTGTTGGGATTGGCCACATACGAGAAAAAGAGGTTGCCAGCCGTGACTACCACGTTTGAAAAGACCACATAGTCGCTGCCATTGGTGAATGAGACGTTGCCCTTGATATCGTTGTTGCTCGTGCTCAGGCTCGCATAAACCACCACCGGGTTCGTCGTCCATACGCTGAAAATTGCGCCCCGGTCTGGAAAAATCCCGCTGCTGCCATAGAGACAAAGATTGTACGTGCCCGCCGGAACATTGTTCAGCGAATTGGTGGCGGTCCGGCTGTTGTTGGCGTAGAGATAAAAATTTTCCAACGCCGCGGGAGTGCCGTTTCCGCCCTGGGCGCCGCCGGAATAGGCGCCGAAATCCGAGCAGGTTAGGGTGATGGGGAGGATAGTAACCCCGTCATCAGCGATCTGCCCCATGAACGTGGTGCCGTTTCGGACCACCGGATTCCAATAGTTATGCCCCGGATCGGGCAAGGCTCCCTGGCCAACATAATTGGCATAACCACTCGCAGATATATCCCCAACGCCGTTGGTCGGGCCGCCCGGCACGTCAAAGTTAAGCAGTAAGTTCGTCGTGAACGGGGAGGATGGGCTGATGGGGGTGAGAAAGACTTCGATGCCGTCAATCTTGGGGTTGTCCACCGCACCGGGCGTGAAAGTAATGACGATATTCGCGCCGGCATTGGGCCAGATACCGGTGAATCTCCGAACCACGGCGGCGTTCGAGCCGCCGGCCGCAAAAACGTCGAAGTTGGTCAGTGCCACCTGGCCGTTGATGGCCACGTTGAATATGCGGGCTCCCACCGAGGTAAACTTCGTTTCGGCGAAATGCAGGCGCACGGTATAATTCGCCGGCCCGGTCATCGGAAACGTGTAAACCATCGCTCCGTAACGCTCCGACTGATAAACGGTTTCCGGAGCGGCGTCAGGCACATTGGTCTTCACGAAAGCGCCGGTGGCAGTCGTGGTGCCGCCGCTGAAGTAATTGTCTGCGGCAAAGCCCGTATAGGCGTAGGGCGGGCCAAATTGGAAGAAGCCGGTGGCGCTGCCTCCACAGTTGATCCGGTAGGCTGAGGTCGCGTTGGTGGCCACGCCGCTGTTGGTCTGCGCCTGGGGATTGTTCGTGATGGCGATAGAATTCCCCGAAGCCGCCGCGGGAGTCACGGTCACGTTCCAGCCATCCACGGCCAGCAAGGGGGCCGCGCCGGCCAGATCGTTGGTCGCAGCGGTAACCGTCAATGAATGAGTCTCACCGGGCAGCAAGGAAACATAATTTTCGCTGTAGAAAACCGGCAGGACCCGCTGGTTGGTCGCCGCTTGGCGCAACTGCACGTGGCTCATGACGGCGAGGTTGGTCGAGGGATTCGCGAGCAGCACGTGGATGACGCAATTGCCGCCCACGATTTGGTTGGTCGCCTGGACGTTCAATGTCACCAGCGGCAGGCTGTCGAGCGCCTGAAAATTATCCGTCACGGTCTCGCGCCAGTAAAAGTTGTCCGACAGCTGATTGCTTTGTGAATCCAGCAGCCGCAGTTTGACAAAATGAACGGCCGACAACCCCGTGCCGGGAAAGGCGACCACACCCAAATCCGTGGCCGCGCTCGGACCGGCGCTCGCGACGGTGTTGGTCTGGGCGTAAGGCATGCTTCCGTCCAAATTATAAACCTGGAGCAGGACCGTCATCCCGTTCAGCGATTGCGGGGTATTGTTGATGACCAGCAGGTGCCAGTTGCTCTGGTCCAATTCGATATGAATTGGCTCACAGGCTTTTTGGACGCCGAACAGCGTGGCGTTGGGTTCCAAATCCCAACTGTAGAACTGCCAGACAAAGCTCGGCTGCGCCGGGTTGCTCATCCAAATGATCACGCCGGTGGCCGGATTCAGCAACTTGGACAGACGCGCCTCAAACATGGCCCGGAATTCTTCGTAGTTCATGAGCTGGCTTTTGCGCACAAAATCTGCCAGTGAAGAAACGGGGCCGTAGCGGCTGGCCACGATTCCGGGATAAAGATTTCCAGCCTGCGCGCCGGAACAAAAATCATGTACCGCCCAATCGTCGTTCACGATTTGCCAATCGTTGGACGGCATCATGCCTTCGACCGACTCCAGCGTCGGAATGGACGGTGCGCCCTCTTCGGTGTGAAAGGCGTCGCTGAAGGAATAGAAGACAGCGGGATCGCGCCAGTTGTACCCGCCATCGGAGATACCCATGCCGGCGGTCGAGTTCGTCTGGTAATACCGTCCCGGGTCCAGCGCTCCCAGCAGATTGGTAATGCCTTGGGCAAGGACAGCGGGGGCTGGCATCCCCTCGTTGCGGCCACACCACACGGCAATGCAGGGATGGTTGCGAAATCGCAGGATCTTGTCCTGCACGTTGGCCAGATACAAAACCGTGTTGGTCGGATTGGGACCGTCATTGGGATTGGGCTGGAAGAATTCGTCCCAGACCATGATGCCGTATTGATCACACGAGTTATAAAAGTCCTCACTGGTGCTTTGTCCCACCCAGTTGCGGATCATATCGACGTTGGCGAGTTGGTGCAGGTGTATCTCCGCGTCCAGCCGGCTGGCCGGAATGCGCTTCATCGCCTCGTCCATGCCCCAGTCCCCGCCCTTGCAGATCACCGGCACCCCGTTGACCGAGAGCGCGAGAATATTGCTGCCCGTATTGGGCAGCGTATAAGAAATCTGGCGAATCCCAAAAGTCACGGTTTGCGAATCTGAAACCACGCCCCCAATGGAAAAACTCAACTGCAGCGTGTGCAAGTTCGGCGCCCCGTAACCATTTGGCCACCACAGCAACGGGTTGACCAGTTGCAGCGACGGGGTGTTGGTCGGGTTAAATATCACCGTTTGGGCGCTGCTGGCGGCAAGGGAGACATTCTGTTGAAACGTGTTGGTGCCATCTATCGTGCCGGTCAGAATGCCACTTTGAGCCGTGGCGGTGGCGTTACTCACCGTGGCTTGGACGGTCAAAGCCGCGCTAGCCGTGCTCGGCAGCGGCAGTTGCGAAGTCACGTACGGATTTTGAATCACCGCGGCGCCGCTGCTCGAAACCGTCACTTCCTGCCAGATGCCGCTGTCGCGATCATGGATCGTGGGAATCCAATCCCATCCGATCGTGCATAAAAAAGTCGGGCCGTCCGTGCCAGTGACGCCGCCATTGGCGCCCACGCCGCCGGCTTGGGTTTGCTCGGTGGCCGTGCCGGGGTTCGGCTCCGGCTGAATCAAAACCGCCAGCCCGTTGGCCCCGCCCACATTGGCGAGCGCAGTGATGTCAAAAATGCCCCGCGTAAAGGCGCCTTGAATCATCCCCACTGGGTTCCCATTGACCCATACCGTGGCCGCGTAGTTGATCCCCTGAAAGTTCAGCCACACGCGTTGCCCGGCGAAAGAGGCGGGAATGACGAAAGTAGTCCGATACCAATACGAGGTGAGGCACAGGGCATCGGGAATGGTATCGTTATTGGTGCCATAAAGCGGCTCCGGATACACGCCATTGTTGACGAGGGTGGTCAACACTGTGCCCGGCACGGTGGCTCCATACCAGCCCGCAGGCTGATAGTTGGTTTCGGATATCGCGTTACCCGGGTCCGACACGCTGGCCGCGCTCTGCAATTGCCAGCCAGAGGATAGGGCAAAAGCGGCTTGGGCACGTCCCGACACCACGGCGCCGAGCCAGAATGCTGCCAACATTATCAATGTCCATTTCGAGCGATTGGGGCATTGAATAAAATTCACGTTGGTTTGGATAATATATACAGAATCAAAATATTATACCATTGGTTTCTCGCAAATGCAGGGGCAGCTAAGGTGTGAGACAAGAAACCGGTAGGAACATCCATCGGCTGGAGTCGGACGGTCAGACCGGAGCGCGGCTATGCTGAAAGCCAGCCGCAGCACGATTGCAGTTCAACGGGTTCAAGCCGCTCGGCAGGTCTTCTGGCTGGCAACCTTGCTGCGGTTGGTCTCCGACACAGCCGCACTCCACCAGATGGGAGCCGCTCCGCAGTTTTGCGCCAATTCAAGCATGGACAGTCCGGAAGAATTTTATCTCACACCCGCGCAGCTTGATTTTGCAAAATCCGGCTCGAAACCGGGGCAATCCCGGGGTATGGCTCCGGCTGTCGCCCAACCTCCGGCATGGATATTTGAATCGCGCATTCCGCCGGTCCCCTGCCCCGTAAAGCGCGCGATATTAAGCGCGGCTGGAAATCATCGGTTTCATGAAAATGGCGGGAGCGAAATTTGCGATGAGGTCTTGGCCGCGGGCATGGACAAGGTCCAGCGGAAGATTGGCTTCGATGCGCTGGCGAACGTTTTTGAGCAAGGCGGACAGGATGGAGCCGTTGATTTCGCGATGGGCCGCCAGCCAGACGCCGCAATCCGCGTTCTTTTGGACGAACTTTTCGATGAGCCCGGCGATTTTCTTGACCAACCGCCGGCGGGTTTCAAGTTGCAGATTGTGGGCGTCGGCCAAGGGTGCGCCCCAGTCCCTACGCGTGGGAGAAGCCCGGCGGCCAGCAAGGTCGGTCACTTTATCCACCACTCGCTGATGGGCTTCACCCAGCACAACGGTTTCGAGGGGGTCCAAATGCAGCGAGCCTTTGGGCGTGGTGAGAACCTTGTAAGCTTTGAGCAAGCCCAAGTCCGTTACAATCAGCAATTTTGGATTCATGTTTGTGCCTTTCTTTGGTTATCGATGGGAAATCCGGGTGGCGTGGCTGTCCGGATCTCGGGAAAATATT
>Ga0182030_10012834_pt1 | contig 16735 bp, 19 predicted proteins | sample 812S3MmetaG_FD_121299 | JGI IMG/M metagenome (GOLD analysis project Ga0182030, IMG submission 121299) | Permafrost microbial communities from Stordalen Mire, Sweden - 812S3M metaG (Illumina Assembly) | ecosystem: Environmental > Terrestrial > Soil > Wetlands > Permafrost | place: Sweden...
ATTCAAAAGCGTCCGACAAAGCTCCTACTACTGGCCGATTGTATCATCATCTCGCGATTTTGGCAAGGCCAAATGCCTTGCAACAGCTCTTCTATTATGCTAAATCACTGTGTGTGGTGATTCCTTTCACCTCAGCTCGAGAATCGATCTTAACCTTGTTCGAGCCAGTTTTGAATGCGGACAATGGTCAGGGTCAATACAGACTTCCTCCCCTTGATACTGCGTTCGTCAAAGCGCATGGACTGCTCTTTACTAACAGAGAAATGGAGAAATTTAAACCTGCAGTGAACGAATTTCTTGGACTGTTGGACAATCAGATCGGGAGAGTTACTCGAAAATTTATGGAGCAAGGGTATCACATCGCTGTAGCGAACAGCGTTTCGATACTGGGCTTTGCATCAAAAAACAACGTACTCATGAAGGCCATATCCTCCAAAGATGATAGCGATACTCGGATAGAAGAGGCTACTTCTAACGATATTTCTTTCTCGATGGCTGCGTTCAAAAATGCATGTTTTATCACCAACGGTACTTTGGAGATCGTTTTACGACGCATAGGCGATCCCAATGTCCTTCCATTCATTCATGTCACACTCGTTTTCATGTTCCGCATTTCCCGACACCCAGGCGCTATGAGCCTTCTGGAGGCCGACTTCCCTTGGGAGTTGCTTTCCATTATGCTTAATACCTTATTGGCAACCTACGGGAAGTCCAGCCGCATAGAGAACAATTCGTTCCCTTTGCTTGAGAAGGAAAATGTCCGCCCATTTCCCGAAGACTTTGCAATGCGGGGGCTTTTGTGGGCCGATGACTATTTCCCTGAAACATGGTTCAGGAACGATAAGACGGATGAAGAGGAGAAATACCACGAGCTTGCGTCTATGACAGCTCAGCGACGAGAGAGAATTCTATGGCTTGCCTGTCGCATTGCCAGTACTGAATGCGGTCTCAAATACAATAAAGCCGAACCTAAATTTTCCGCCTATCTGGCTCCACTCGCGTCCAGGTCGTCCACATTCGCTTCAGCAACCACGATTGGGAGAGCAGAGACATGGGCCTCAGTTGAAAGAGACGTCGAAGATCAATCTGACATGGAAGACGAATGAGTATCCTTCTCCACCAAGATCTTGACACGATGATGAGAGATGCACTAGAGATGTGACCAAGGAAGGATGACGGTATGGAAACGCATATAGGTCTCATCACATCTTGGATCGAATGATCGAATCCAAAGAAGGTTATGCTAGTTTCCCATCCTATATCGAGCGGAGATGGATTACCTCCGAGTCTCTCAAATCTCTATGCCATGAAGGACTTGTCTAGAGGACCGCTGGTAAAAGGCCAAGCTTCCCTACAGGGAAGAACTAGAGCAATAAGAAAGGTGGATGTTATACGATTGTCAAATAATAGCCAAAGCCGCGCTTAAGAAAGGACCATTTCATTAGGGAACTTCAAGTGTGCACAAATACGTTTCGGATGTCACGCATTATGGTGACTTTCTTTTTCCTGGTGTGCGATAAATGACACCCTCACATTCGCTATTCCTTCCCGATTCCATGGTTTTACTTAAATTATGCCTCAATGGGCCGGTCATCTGGAATTGCAGTATTTGTCTCTTTAAAGGCAAGAAATATACGTTGGCGCGGCGATCTATCAATTGGAGTCGTGGCCCTCCTTCAGGTTACCTATCTTCTACTTCAACAGTTGGGGGAATAGTAGGACCACTTGTATTTATGTTATGAAAACCAATAATGAGAATAATGCAGTTATGAGAAATCGGAATATCAAAATTTAGAATTAAAAATGTAAGTCCTTCTGGAGACCAGTTTAAAAGGGGCTCGCGAGCACAATCGAGTGCTCATCGTTTTTCAGGTGTCCAATCATCGCGACCGTTCGCATTTTGCCTCGTCACTGACAATAAATCGTCAACTTCGGCAGATTCAACATATCTCGCACAACGTCACACATAAATTATACACCGGGCGAGCATTCTTCTTGCCTTGTTTGCCCAATTTGACAAGAACGCAACGAAATTAGCAACAGCCTTCTCATAATTATTCTTGTCAACCAGTACAGACTTCCTGGACAGCCCCCAAAGTAAGGACACAGCGCCCGGAAACATTTGCCTCAGGACAGTTGGTAAGAACAGGGGCACTTTGTTCCCATAAACATGGAGGCGCTGCATTTCGTTGCAACGGAGGCAGCCTTGAGGCAGTCAGACGGCGAAGTCATAGTCGCGCACTCCGTCCTTGGGCCCTGATGAGAAGGCATGGGCGCCGCTGTGCCTAAATTATATAACACAGGGCTAAGGTTAGAAATATGTGTTGGTGCCTGGGTATTGTCAAAGTAATTTCCGCCTCGTCGCAGTCGGTGAGGCGGCTCGGCGGCGGCGTTTCATAGCGTCGATCCAAATTAATAACGAGGCTGGGGTTGCGGCTTCAGGGCCCAGGTTGAATGAAGTTCACCACGGCTTTCTACATTGTGACACCGAGGGCATTTCCAATTGAAGTCTGCTTTGCAATTGCAAATTTGGAGGTCGTCCAGTGGAAAAAGGGGATCCGGGAAGTCGTCCCAGAAATAGCGGAATTGGTTTCCTGTGGAAAATTCACAAATTGCGATTTATCGTGGTCTTGCAGTGAGAGGGCAAGACTCAGCTTCCTGCTTGATATCGCACAGTTGCGTAGTTGCAAGAAAGTGCGGCTCATGAGTTAGAAGAGGAAACCAAAAAACGCCTTGCGACTCTGTGAAAGTTCATGGGCGCGGAGTCCCAAATCAAACGGAGAGTCATCGAAGAAATTGATAGTTGGCGGTTAAGAAGGCTTGTTGATGGAACATGGCAAGAAATTATTTGGAGCTGTGCTAAAGTGGAATGCATATGGCGAACTTGGCGGGTGTTGCGTAACGGGTTCTTAAGTCTAGAATTTTTGCAAATGAGGATGACAGGCTTCTAACCTCCTATCATGAAAGTCTGGGAAGACATGATGCAGGGATAGGAAAGCAGCCTCCTACTTGTCTGTGGTGCGTTCCGCGCACTCGCCAATTGATGCTGAGTGCTTCAGGTTTGCGACGGTGGCAGGGAAGCATTTCGATGTCGCATAAGGGTCCTATCTTTGGAAATCTTTCAATATCTCATATTGGAATATCTTTCAAAAACAATATTCCAATTTCCGAACCCGCCCTCGCGTCTAGCATTCCCACATTAAGCATTAAGCTGGACTTTAAAGGACTGCATGCTACAGGCCAAATGAGGAAGTTGACACACCCCAAAGTAGGTAATGGACTCCACATAAATCCCACCTTGCTGAAAGTCTTGTGTGATCTAGACCCTGCCGTTCTGCAGGTCAGACAACCTTCATTGACGACCCTCAATCATAATCCAATCGAATCAGCCACTTTAGCCGTCCTGAGTACCGCATATTGCAGATCGTTGTCAGCTTTACTATATGATGCTTCGACCCCGCTCCAGATATTTGCAAAATTTACTGAGCTCAATTCTAAAAATTAAATGTGTCCTACAAATGTTCATGGCCGAGCATTATGACCCCAGGTTCGCTCACACCAGAAACGACGTCGGAGGTTGAAAATAAGAGGCTACTGAATTGTTTACAGTTCAAACCTTAACCCAGCCAACCATCCTTCTTCCATAAAAGGGATCACTCAGAAATTTCTGCGCAACCAACCTATCAATTCCACTTGACTACCAAGACATTCATTGATAGGCCAGCTTAAAAAGACTATTCTCTTCCGGAGAGATGAGAAAGTTCTTGCTGGCTTCAAAGCAAAAACAAACCAGAAGGATTGAATAAGAAAAACGATGCCTCGCCGCATCACTCAATTCTATGGGCACGAAAAGCCAAGCCAAAAGCGTACAATCTGTACTATACGGCAGCTAAGATGAAATTCCTCAGGCTAAACCCATATCAAGAATAAATTGGGAGAAGCAGTCCATGGAAGCCATGGGTTGTTTGAGTAGTTCATTACGATATGTCAATAGACAATGTGTCACAATCGATGGCACAATAAACAACATTCTTGTCTTTGAGGACTTGATGATTTTGTCAAATAATGGGCCTTTAGGGTGAAAATTGTAGACGGCAATTTTTCTGGAATAATATATATGTATGTATGTATATTGGCGCGCATTATAGACAGAAAGGCAAAACTTCGTTGTGTCTGCAATTAGCAGAATACAATAAGGGTATTCTCAGCTCTTTCCTTAATGGAAAAGCCGCGGATAGCTCCGCGCTGGGTTTAATACTAAATAGTATGCTTACAATTTATCCGTCCATACACCAATGGCGGGTGGTGGGGGTAGTTCCTACAGGAAAAGAGGTTTTGGAATGTACCTCATTCATCCTTTTCAAGTGAGTACTGATGACTTTTGGTCGCAAAGATGAGGTGACGGCACTAGATATCAGGAAGAGGTTAGCCACTGGAGATATGGTACCTGGCTCAGAGGGTACGATAAGAGGGCACGTCTAGCTAAAAGAGCATATTGGGTACCAACGGGAATAACGTGATTATAAAATTATAAAATTCGTATGTGGGGAAAGTTGCACGGTAGAAGCCAAAGTCGCTGCAGACGAATGAGTCCTTTTAGGGAGAGAATTAGGGAGGCAGGAATTTGACAGTCATAATTTACTATTACTTAATATTCAAAGTCGTTGACTTGGAAAAGAAAGGACTAGAACTGTCGGTATTGATGGGTACGCAATGATTGATGATTTAATGCATCAAATACGTTCTTTGCGTTCGACATGAAAAGCGTAGCCTCCCAAATCTCTCTTTAATGATTCATACTCATCTTATTACTCTTCTTCTTTTCAGTCCATCTTTCACGTCTTCTCCAGAATTCACTCAACATCTGATCGCAAACGATCTAAGAACGGCTAGATTACTGAGATAAGTCCTCCCAAAGTTCTAGAGATTATCGGCATGTCAGCAGTTAGATGGCCGAAGAGCCCTTTTCAGTATTCAAAGTATTCAAGAAATCTTAAACAATCAAAAGCAGGATGTATATTTAGATCCCCCTCAATGTCCAAGCAATTTGTCAACAATATCCCTGGCGTCCATACCCCACTTCAGCCCTCAATTCTTCCCTTAACCACATCCCTGTTGATAAACCTGTTATAATCACTTCCAGCCCTTCTCTGTATTGCTTATTCATCCATCGCTTCCTTCCCTTTTGTCCAAGCCTTATCTGTGTCTTTTATTCCCCCAGTCCACCCTGTAGTTCCTGTCCCCGCTCTCCCTCCAAGATAACAGATGATTGGTCTTATTTAGATTCCCCAAAATGAACATGAAGGATCTATTCTTACCTCTCAATGCCGGCAAGGCTGAGAGTGAAAGAAGGGCACTTGCCCTACCAAAAACGCTCTTGCAGAAACACACACTAAAAGCCACTTCGGCAACCCCGACCCAAAAAAGAATCAGCTGCTCTTTAAAACCCGGTCACAAACCCCATTGACGGAAATCGTAAATCCTGACCAATCTCAAACCCCGATTACTCTCACACAATTGGTTCCCTTCACTACAGTGGCTCGATTGTAATCAAGGCAATATGTCTGCTCGCGGTATTGTCAGCTTATCAGCCCTATTGGAAATATATGTAATCAACAGCGCCAACAACATGCACCATCCTCGAATCAAGTGTAACAGTACCCACGTCCATTTGCCTCGCCGTAAAATCTGACTTCCAACGCCCAGCTGTGGTAATGACGCAGCGAAGAACTCCAACCGTTAGAGAAAGAATGTGGAGGGTGAGCTAACTGGCCAAATTCATATAATTTGCGCGCGTCTTCGAGATCTGATACGGCCTTTCCATAAGGCTGAGATCTTTGTTGGTAGTTGAGGAGATTTGGTGGTGCGTTACGGCAACACTGCTGCCTTGGGAGCGAGGAGGGCCGGTACTCGGTGACGGTCGAAGCGGTTCGGAGGTAACAACGAGGCTTGGAGTTCGGATGGAACTAGTGGGGTAATTGGTAAGTGTTGAAGGGGTGAGATTTTAGTAGGAATACGGTATTTTTCGGGGGAGAATAGGGAGTCGCTTATTATCCCTTCCTCCTTATTTCTGTAGCCTTGCGAGGTGCGGCTCAATGTTATGGTACATGCTACAAGCAAAAGTGGACGTAGGTTTCTGTTATCTCTCTTTTCTGCTCCGAGGATACATTAGCGTGAATCTCATGATTGGGGAAAGGGTGGACGAGGTAGGAGAATTTAAGACTTTAAATTTGATATTGTGGTACCATAGCCAAGTCTGAGTGCAAATGTTGCCTTCTAGGCGCTAGAAAAGCATTCAAGTCACATAACATGAATTGAAATTGGAGGGAAGCAAGATAAAACTGTATCGAGTAATGCAAAATCTCCACACCACGCCGTTCTGACCATTCTCCAAGACTTCGGCTCAGAACTTTATAATTCCAAAACCGGACAATTTTCACAGCCCCCTCTTCCTCTTCTTCCCCTTCGCATCCCCCGTCGAATTCAACGCCAACTCATTAAGCACCCTCTCCAAAATCATCACTAACCCCTCGCCATCCACCTCCATCGCCCACTGCGTCAGCTCAATGACCTGCAGCCCATCCTCCGCAATCCTCCTCCACCTACCCTCATAAAATCCCTAACCAACGCCCTTGTATCCCCCCCTCCTCATCTCCATCCTTGACTTAACCACTACCTCCCCGTATCAAAAACCGGGGTCTTGGACTGCCCGGCTGGTGGGTTGTCGTCTGCTAGGATGTCGGCAAGAACTGTATACGTGGGGAGCCCGGAGTGTTGATTTTTAGGGGCGGCGTCGTGGGCCCATATTTATTCGAGTAGAAGTTATTTGGCGACTTTTCGTCGAACTGCGGTTTCCAGGTAATTGCCGCGGCCACGATTTGCGCTCAGGTATTTCTGATAGTGAGGGCTGCTGCTTTGGTGAAGATGATGGGGTAGGGTTTGGGGATTGCGCGGGGAGTACCCCATCTGCGGAGTGTGAAGTGTTAGCTTTGTTTTGAAAAGGATGAGATGTATGAGGGGTGGGGAAATTGTGGGGAAGATATTGGAGAAATTAGAATTGACCACCTCAGGTTTGAGGACTAAGTCTTGCTCGCTCAAGTGAGGGGAAATTATAATACGTATGGTTTCACGAGTTTCTGTACATATCTGGCTTTCACTCTTCCCATGTCCCCATTTATCATTGACATCTGAGGCTGTTTGGGGGTTCCATCATTAAGCGGATCCATAAGGAACTCTCCATTAAAGACAAAGCTGGCGACGAATTGCTTCGCTAGACCGAGTGCGTCGTATAGCTGTGCAAGTTTATCCGTAGGTTCAATAGTTCGAAAGATGTTGAAGTTCCACTGCATTTTTCTATCAAGTGTCTCTGGTTCTGGCCTTGCTGCGGTGGGGTTTCCCTTATTATCTCCGACTCCTTTCCTCACCGGTTCTAAATGGTCGCTTCCTACAAGGCCTACAATAGCGTCGTTTGCTATTTTCACGTAGATATGAGTTACTGGAAGTACTAGACCATCAGGCGGGGCTGTTGGACGGACGAACATACCCTTGAAGACATCCAAATGGGTGGCCTGGCCGCCAGAAGCATAGTCTGTATGCACAAACAAGGGAAAATCCTAGTTTCCTAATGGTAGTCGAGATCCTCTTGGCCACCCCTATGACCCGCAGATAGCTCTCACCCAGTACCCGCACCAATGGCCGGTAACATTTGGTGCTTGGTTATGATCACGCATTATTTGTGTAAAATCGTCGTTCCAGATGAAGATCACAGGCCTGACAGCACCAGTTCCAAGGTCTTCTCCTAAATAATTACCCGCATGGATTTGTGCAAAGTTGTTATGAAAAGCCTTAGCACGGGTGTTCCACTGGCAACAATAATACTAAACTACATAATAGGACAAAATTCCTTTACTTTGGTTTAGATAAAATAGTTATAAAGTAGCAAGGATCTTTGCAAAAGATAACAATAAAAATATATTAATATCGAGATCCAACATTGAGAGAAAAACATTAAGATATTGATTACAAGAAACCAAAAGTGATGTTTGACCTTTTGGTTTCCAAGGGCATGCTAGAAGCTGACTTGGCGCCTCCAATAATCCCCCAATTCCCTAATAATAACCCACCTTTGCCATGTGATCCCAATCCATACACCCTTCCACTCTCCTCTTCCCTTCCTCAAATTCTTTCTCTTACTTTGGTTCTTCGCTTCCTAAAGGGTTTGTACTGAAATGGATATGATATTCTCGCGGTAAAGAATAAGTAAAGTTTTGTTCTTGACCTGATGGCAGGTACTCAAGATCCTCACGTTTAATCTGGAGATCTCGATATTTGGTAGTGGAATGGGTTGCTCGTGAATAATTAGTAGACGACAGATCAGTATCCGAACCTCAAGTGAAGTCTGAGTTGGACGCTGTGGGATAAATCTTGACTGGCTACCTGATAGAATCCTACTTCTATCTCATACGTGTTGTACGAGAAGCAATTTGGTCCCTCGGATTCCGTTGCAAGCTCAGGGCTGCTATGTCGCGACTCTGGGCGGATTTTTCACGTACTTCTCTTCCTGACGACGGTCGTCTATCATGCCCTATCGTCTGTTTTGCATCGTAGAGCAATGCACAAAAGTATCTACCCAAGATATCTGTACGATCATCGTTTTTTGCTGCGCGATGTGATTTGCTGTACTACCAGCAACCATAGTTGACAGGATGTCGGTCCGCGGACTGCCACGACGTCTATCAATTGCAATGAAAATCCGAGGTACAAAGTTCAAAGGTTGTACCTTGTACCCCATAGTAATAGAAGGATGCCAGTAACATCGATATTTTCGTAATCGTTCATGTCCTGAACGAGATCATCTACATTTGCGCCGCCAATTTCATCCATCATTCGTGCTCTGTAAGCGGCTATTGCCGCCGCCCAGAGAGGATGTTGGTTCCTGATCCAATCCCTCATCGTTTGCCAGGTAATTCCATTTCGAATGACCTCATCAGGAGCTCGAAATAAAGCCCAAGCAGCGGAGAGACCCCTTGCGAGCGCGTGAAATCAATATTGATTGCCGAAACCTAATGTAGGGACAACACGAAAGCCTTCAGATATGTATGGCCTGGAAGATCGGGCAGTCAGAAATTACTTCTTCCAGATAGATTTGGGAGCTGAGATATGTCTTACGAGTCAATGGGCTTAATATCTGAGGAGCAAGTATATTTAGTTATGACGCAGTCTCATAGAAAGAATTCACTCACCGATGTTCACCTACAACAGAGAATTACGCATCTGCGGATCTTGAAATGTAAAATCAACAGATTGAAGCACATGTTGAGCCAATGGCATGGGCGCTGCTTCGAAAGGAGGCTCCTTCCTTCTTCTTCCCAGTGGCTTTCTTCGCCGTAGCTTCCTTCGGAGCTGCTTTCTTTGCTTTTTTCTTTGGCGGCATGACTGGTTTGGTATATGGATGTGCTGTTTAAATTGAAATGAAAATGTCCTGACACTGCTGGGATATATTTGGCAGCAAGCCATGATCTCGATCAAATATTAAAAAAGACAAAGGAGATAATCATTTTCATGACCGTGTGGATGAATTGGGATTCGATTGTGGATAAAAGCGATTGTAGATTCCAACACTGGACCACGGATTTGGACATGGGACCACGAAATGCAATTAAGAAATCCGAAAACGTCTTGACTGCCAATTACTCCCTGCTTTTCATACTTCAGGGAGGGTTTTCAGACCTGAGTCCATCATCGACGAAAACCCCCTAAGACTGGAAGCAAGAATGACCTGTAGAGATTCGCGAGTCGGACGACTTTTGAAGTCGAGGGTTCGAGGTTGAACAGCCCCATTATCAATCGCTGAATTGATAGCGAGTTTCCAAATTTGTCCGTCCTTTATACTTGGTTTCCAGCGAAAGAGAATGGATTATCAAGTAAAGTGTGTAGAGAGTACCTATAGAAGACGAGAAAGCTTTCGTCGACAAATGTGAAGGCCAAACGCAGCTAGCGCAAAAATGGCAGCGGCCAATTTCATCCGAATGTGTCACGTCTTTTCTCTCTACATCCGCATCTCAGCTCCCTTCTGTATTGGCAAGATATCCGTCGGTGGCAGAAATGCACCGTCGCCCAAGAGATAATAGCACCGTTCTCTGCAAGATTTGCGTCATTTGATCACTCGCAAGGCGTGGGGTTCGATAATTTGCACGACAATGCGAAGGAGAAGCATAACCCCTCATGTAAGTCTTCAAGCTTTCTGTCCAGTGCAGAGTTTCCCACATATAAATCCTTCACTTTGCCCATTCTCTCTGGCAAGCTCCCATTCTTCTATTCTAGCTTCGTCTCTTAAATAACGATCTATCGCATGTGCGAAAATGGCATCTCAACCACTCAAAGTCCTCTTCCACCTCCATCCCGAGCTAGACACACTCGACTTCGTCGGTCCCTACGAGATCCTCTCTCATGCGACTTTCACCCCCAAGGACTCCTCCAGCGACGTTCAGAAAGCCTTCCAAAACACCATAACTGCTGTCACTCCCCAAATAACCACCGACCAGAACCTTACCCTCTCGCGCCATATACCTATTACCGAAGTTTATGCCACACTCGCAGATTATGATATTCTCATCATACCCGGCGGTGGGAGTCCCGGTGTTTTGAACGGGAAGACTGAACCGTTGTATCTAATCGCTGCGTTCGCAGCATTGCCCAAGAGGAAGGATGGAAGAACGAGATATATACTAAGTGTTTGTACAGGAAGTTTGTTCTTGGCCGAGGCGGGGGTGTTGGATGGGTTCGTCTTATTCCCTTACAATATTACCTTTTTTTTTGTATGGGAGCTTCGAAGGCGGGAGCTGTCTTAAGAGCATGCAAATACATCACATTTGTTTATTCTTCTAGCTCAGCTCTTGAAATAGCCTCCAGTTCTGGAGCTCTCACCAAAGAACATAACTTTTTAGTATGCTAATTCGATGAAAGACTGACTGCTACGACGCACTTATTTGATTATGATAGATTGAGGGAGATATCTGCGAAGAAAGGGAATACGAAGTTATCCTCGGAGAGGTTTGTGGTGAATAAGAGGGACGAAGGGACAGGATTGAGGGTGATTACAAGTGGTGGAGTTAGTTGTGGGATGGATAGTGCACTTTGGCTGGTGGAAGAGGTGGTGGGGAGGGAAGCAAAGGAGAGAGTTCAGACACTCGTACAGTATGCTTCGAGAGAGGGAGTGGTTTTGTGAAGTCGCAGTTCGGGAGGCTTGGGGATTCTTTTCACCTACGACTTACGGCTGCCCTTCTGAGATTTTCTTACGAAGTTAGTGTACCAAACACTCCACTCTTTCCCACTATCCTAAATGCATTCTTGCCAACACTCGCAATCTCTCTGTTTACTCCCGTCCACACATTTCATCTTCATATCGTCGCCCGCGAATGGTCTGCTCTTCGCATTACTCGTCTCCCTGCCTCGATATACACCATCCAATAAAGACGTGGAAACTCCCCTTAGAAATGTGATACGATAGAAGAAAGAACGCATGACCTTTCCGTGGCGACAGCTGAACCTTCGATAAAGCTAAGCATCCGTTCATCCAGTCATCATCACCAAACTACATCTTTTCATGGCATAGATATCTCCACAACTCATCACGTCAATCTCCCCAAAGCTAAGCATCCGATCTATCGATCCGATAGATCTGATCAAACAAACTAACAAAACAATCCGAAAAACTGCCACCAAAACTTACCTAAGTGACGTTCTCACGGTCTTCTATCAGGGTCCAACCCAGTTGCGAACGATGAAAGACGGGAAGTATATGTGGATCATATTATGCTCTCTGCCGGGTTCCAGTTTATGCATGGAGGGGGAGACGCATAAAACCCATCGCATCGCGCATCCACTATCACGAGTTTCCACGCGTGGGCAGTATAGTATCAGATATCAGTGTGATTGGAAGAAGAAACCAACGTGAATGTCTGAGGGTCTAACCTGGATGCTTGTGAGAATTACCATGTCATTGTTTGAAGATTCAGATTCAGCCAAGAATTTACACAGCCCCAACCCCTTTTCTTCTACATCCACACAAAGTGCCCCAAACCCGTATCTGCGTTCTAGCCTAAGGTAAAAGTGATACTTGCTTGGTGAATAGGTATCGGAGATGGAAACATTCTGAGGCCGTCAAAGCACCCCATGCAGATGTTTCATCGGGTGACATTGACGCCACTTTTCCCCATACAATGCCCTTTTGGGATGCAGACGGGAAGGGGGGTTGGATGGAAAAGGCCGAGAGCGACGAGGAAGAGGCGTTTCATGTGGGTCGTATTCAACAGACGCTCGGTTTGGTTTTACGTTTTGGATGATGGGCGAAGGGATTGGGAAGGATTGATTTCGTACAGTCATAAAATCTCAAGAATTTCCTAAAGGGTGTTAGGAAAAGTCTGCAAACGCCATTCATCCATATTGCTCGCCCGCCTCTTGGCGTTTCTGTTAGGTACGATCGGATTCGGACATTTGTTCACATGGCCGCGTTGCGGCACGAGTAGCTTAGAAGTTAGGTAGTCTGTAGGTACATCTCCAGAGACGGTTTGGGGACACGCGTTTATCAACTTTCTTGACGGCTTGCGGCGTGATCTCTATTTTAGTAATCTACTCATTACCACCAAAAAAAAACTCAAAATATTTGTCTAGAATCTTTAGCATTTGCTGACTGTCTAAATGTACGACACATGCATCTACTGCGCCGTTTTGAAAATTTTCTGTGTATGACGAAGCCAGGACAGGGTAAAGGATCTTGGTACCTGCGTTAGCCAGCATCGTGAGAAATGCCTGTTCTGCCGTACTTGTTGTACCTGCATGTCGCTGTTCGAAAACGGTCCGTACCTCCCCTCGCTTGCCAGGCGATGACGGGCTGGGTGGTCTCTACTCGTAGTTAGTTACCTTATTAGATAGGTATCAACTTTAACCTGCCCCGGTGATTCTCCATCGAGCTGTGATACCCTGATCTGCCGAAGGGTTTGACGAGATCTGCTACGACTACTTCCTCAAGTGGCGAAAAAGAGGGGGAGATGCTTCCCATTTGGGATGGTTTGAGAGGTGTCCGAGCGGGAAAAGATAATTTTTTCTTCTTCTTTTTTGGTTTAGAGAAAAGGAGAGAGAGAGAGAGAGAGAGAGAGAGAGAGAGAGAGAGAGAGAGAAAGAAAGAGGAGATTCTGATTTCAAGAAATGCAATTCCTGCCGAATGGAGCTCTGCATTGGGAAAAGGTTCTCCGTCGGTCTTTTCCAGATTCATGTCATGTTCATGTCATGTTCATGTCATGTCACAAGGTAGGCAAAAATGGATACGGGTCTGATGCGTCGTCTGTAAGCCCTGAGTCGGCCGGTCGAATTCAATTCAATGGCATCTATCTGACGATGCATAACATATCTTACCTCTACGCTGTCCAGTCAGTGTCGCATTTCTGACGACAGCCAATCTCACGTGTTCTATTCTCTCATCCATCCACCCCTCAGAATAGCAATGCAATTTCCAGATCGCGGTTCGAGTTGATCTGCAAATTAATTCTATGTAGGCGCATACAGGAGCCCCTCCGTCTTCACTCGGGGCGTCTGAGGCCCTTTGTCAGAGAATCAAATGGTTGGGTCTGATTCGGTTGTATTTTGAAACACGACGCGGGTGCACAAGCAGGAAGAGAAGCGCCCCTATTCGCTCGCTGGGCCATTACCCGCGGGAACACATTCTAAAAACAGCTTTTGTACGGACTAATCGAGATTCCCTGGCGACACGACCACTCTGAAACTTCGGTGAACTTTTGAGAGAATGCAATTGATCGAGTCGATGAGCGTGGTGTTCGTGGTTGACCCTTGAAGAAACTCGTAAAAGAAAGTTGGGAACATCAAGCATGATCTTCCGGCCACTCAGGAAGCGATTCACCATCTCACGATGTCTTGAAGACGGGCGTGTAGCATCTTGAGGGGGGGGGGGTTCAGCGATGCGCTCAGGCCCAGCTACTTGGGACTGGCTTTCACCGAGGATAGTAGGGTAGGATTGACCGCAAGAGGACGTCTAGACATGTTTGACATGACAACAGACGATGGTGTCAAGAGATTTCGTGGTTCCATTTCTGAACTTGTGTTAATGTTAATTCCGCAAGGTCGTATCAAAAGAAGTTAGAAGTTCGCTCGAAAAAGACCCCATTGAAGCTTTGACCGCCGACTTTCAGGCCCAATATGGATAAAGTCGCCACCAATCCTAGCATTACCAATCCTAGCATCACCAGCATCACCAGCACCGAGCACTCAACCCACACCAGCTACGCTGCCGTGTTACTTACTTCGTAGTCCATTTCCCCATGTCTATATTTAGGCGTGTTATAGCATGTTCCCACTCACTATTCTCCAAAGACGCCGCCACTATGCTCCTTTCACACTTAGGCTTTTTTTGTACCTGCATTAGTGGTGGCGTGTCCCGGGTATGGGCGTCTTTTTTGCCCTCTCGTCGTTTCAGTTTCGACGACTCCAGGCTCGTCAATGGGCCACCACTTGGACCACCCCATTTCACCCATTCCACCCAGAATCGTCAAGCGTAACCCGATCGCTCCACCATGTCCACACAAACCCAACCCGCTTTCATCTATCCAACGCGCGCGCAAAAACAACATGGGTAGAAGAATAACTTGCTCTCTACAAGGGATAGGTTGCGCGAACATGGGATGGTCTGCTCGGCAGCTGGGCAGGCTGTGAAAGTCCCCTGGCCCCGCCCATGGTGGCCCCAGAGCCAACGACTTTCTAAAGATATATCAATCCTGAGATCCGCCAGTTGAGCCTTTGTTCTTTTCCTCTCTACATCTCGTCCATCACTTTCTCATATCAGCTTAATTTCTATTGTCTCTCGAGAGTCCAAAGTCATTCGCTTCTTTGCTCTCAGTTTTCCTTTTTTATTCTCTCTCATATATACTCTCGCTGTCTGCCAGTATCAGATTTCCACAACACACAATCGTTGACCACATCTTTTCATCATGAAGACTCAAACTCTTTCTACCATCGTCGCTCTGGCCTCGACCGTTTCAGCCAACGTATGTGCAATCTTTCTCGGTCCTCATTCCCTTCACTGACATCCCTAGTATGACTGGACGGGAGCCTCTTCTTTCTCCTGCCCTGCTAATACCGACAATCACTGCAACCCTTCTCAATCAACTGGTTTCAACTGGGGAGGTCTTTCTACTGGATCTTTCTCCGGCTTCGGCGGGTTTGATTTCTCTGGCTTCACTTGTGAAAATTCTTTCAGCCCTTCCAAGCGTGACTTGGTTGAACGTGGCAGTGGTTTCCAGGTATGTGTGGACCTATCCTGTGATATCACCTTCTAACAGCTACAGTCCAAATGCATCGCTGGTTCTGCTTCCTCCAACCCTCACAGCTCCCCAAGCTTCTCATGTGGCAGCAGCTCGGACGTCCAGGCCTTCTCTGTGACTGAGTTTCAAGTCTCCGTTGAGTTCGACTGCAACCTAGAGTTTCACTATGGCCTGGGAGACGGGTCTATTTGCAAACAAACCTCCGCATGCAGCAAGAGCGGTACAACCGTCACGAACAGCCAATGTGGTGGAGCTAAGAATGTTACTGTTGTCTACCCTGGTGGTGGAGACAGTGGTGGAAAGTCGAGCTGTTCCATCGGTATTCACAGCATTGGATTTGATTGCAGCACTGCCTCGAGCACTGTTTCTCACTCTTCTACTACTTCGCCCACTACAGCACCAACGAAGCCTGCTTCGTCCACGGTCACCACCACTTCTGCTTCGTCGCCGACTACCAGCCCGGTAGGAACGACCTCCCGCTCATCCAGCGAGACTGGCGTAACAAGCACTCCTTCATCTACTGCTCCAACAACCAGCCCCACGGAGACTGCCCCAACTTCCACCCCAACCAGCAGCCAAGGAGGAAGCACGACAAGCCCAGCCTCAAGCTCAAGCCCGAACGGAAACTTGAGTACCAGCTCGGCGACTTCCTTCACCGTCTCTACTATTGTTACCACTTTAACCTCTACGGCATTCAGCTGTGCTCCTACTGTCGTGAGCTGTCCTGCCGAGTCGATCTCACTTACTACTTTCACAAGTATTATTGGAACGACTATCTGCCCTGTTACCGAGACTGAGACAACTGCCTCAACTTCATCTCCAACATCTTCCTCACCTGTTGGACCGACCACATCAACGACCTCCTCTGCTCACTCGTCTGTCCCGGCTTCCAGCACTTCACCAACATCATCCCCATCTTCATCCCCATCAGGTGGAGTCACTACTTCACCAAGCAGTACAGTTATCACCACGGCGCCAATCTCCAGTGAATCTTCGACCTCATCTGCTCAGGGTTCAACCACATCACCTTCATCAGCCCCAGCCTCCAGCGAGTCTCCCTCTTCATCTCCCTCTTCATCTCCCCAGGGCTCAACCACAACTCCAAGCACCACCGAATCTCCCACTTCCTCAGCTCAAGGTTCAACCACCACACCCACTGAAGTGATCACTACCGTTGTCGTCGACACTACGACCACCGTCTGCCCATTCACCTCAACCCACACCACAGGGGGAACTACCAGCATCGAAGTCGGAACCACCACATCTACAATCCTCGTCACCTCGACCATAACCACCTGCACCCGATGCGCAAACACCGGAACGGCCACTTCCTCCGCATCAGGCGTTGTCTCCACACCCCCATCCTCCCCAACCTCCTCCCCAGCCGGCTCCCTCACGACCAG
>Ga0182030_10012835_pt1 | contig 16735 bp, 11 predicted proteins | sample 812S3MmetaG_FD_121299 | JGI IMG/M metagenome (GOLD analysis project Ga0182030, IMG submission 121299) | Permafrost microbial communities from Stordalen Mire, Sweden - 812S3M metaG (Illumina Assembly) | ecosystem: Environmental > Terrestrial > Soil > Wetlands > Permafrost | place: Sweden...
GACGGTAAGACAGGAAAGGTTACGGCCTCCTGGATCATTGGCTGCGACGGCGAAAATAGTAGGGTACGCGAAATCATGGCCGTGCCGTTGCAAGGTAATAAGAAGACCGAGAAATTTGTAGTGGCGGATCTCGCTCTTGACTGGGGTATGGCCAAAAACGAAGGTTATGCCTTTTTACATCCCTCGGACATCTTTACGGTGTTCCCTCTCCCAGGTGGACTACATCGTGTGGTCACGACCCAGGATGGTATCAATCACGAAGGTGATATCACCATTCAAGACCTGGTACAAAAATTCCAGAGGTTATGCCCCGTGCCGGGATCGCTAACGGCGCCTACTTGGATTTCTGCCTATAACACCAAGCGCGCTATTGCACCGCAGATGAGGATCAGAAGAGCATTCTTAGCGGGAGACGCAGCTCATATTCATTCACCCATCGGTGGTCAAGGTTTGAATACCGGCATCGAGGATGCGTACAATCTGGGTTGGAAGCTGGGCTTGCATATCAATGGCGTTGTGGATGAAAAATACCTAGACAGTTATGAGGCTGAGCGTCTCGCCGTAGCCAAGGCCTTCCTGGCTAATACTAATCTGGCCATGAACATTGTCTTGACTCACTCTAAGATAGGACAGCTTGTTCGTGACATTATTGCGCCACTTATCTTGAATTATCCAGCAGCTCAACGGCAGCTGAAGCGCATCATTGCGGACACGCCCATTACCTATCATCACAGCCCTATCCAGTATAACGAAAAGGAAGAGGGCCAGAGCATCGCCCAGCGGCTCAAGAACACCATCTCAGGCGGGGTGAATATTGGTGATCATGCGCCGAATATGAATCTGCTGATACCAAAGGAATACAAGCGAGCCCAGCTCCTTAGTTTGCTCCAGACGCCCAAACATGTGATCCTGGTTCTGTTGGGTGAAAAGTCGAAGGAATTTAAGGAACATTACGCGAACTTTTCCAAGATTAAGACGGCTTTTGCAGACCTAGCCAACAGCTATTTCATTGTGGGTGAGCATGCGATTGATTATACAAGCTTTGACTCAAATCTAACGGACGTTTTCATCGATTCCGACGGCTTGGGGCATCAGCTGTATCAATGTTTTGAGCCCACACTCTATCTCATCCGTCCCGATGGTTATGTGAGTTTTAAGGGCGTTCCCAATTTGGAATCGCTTAAGGCTTTCGTTGAAGAGCATATCCACATGGACAAGCTGCCGTTGAAAAGCGATGCGCCCAAGGCGAAGAAAATTGAGGTTGCGGTGTAGGGGTGGTAATTTGACAAGTTGGGGGAATTGCTTTATTTAGTGTCTCTACCTTATATACTGTCACATCCTATAGAGAAATATAATGTTGAGATTATTAATTACCGTGCTGTTAATCCTCGGCTCAAGCCAGGCTGCTTACTGCAGTGGGGATGCTGAGGAGCTAAAATTAAAACGAGAGGCTCTACACCGGGATTATCTCAAACTCCTCGAGGGCCACGTAGGCAGCCCTCTGTTGGAGCTTCCTAATGAAGTGCTGGTTCCTCTATTCTCCGATTACCTACAAGCTCACGATGTCCTTCAGCTCGATAGTACTTGTAAGCGAATGCGAGATATTTTCGAGCAGACGGCCCGACTGCATTTTATCGCTAGTACCATTGCTCCCGTTCTGCAAAACCCATCAAGCCCTGATCATGTATCAATTGAGTACGCGACCCGCTATTTTGGCTGGGATACTGCTGAAGGGGAACCCTGGCTTGCGGCAAACTATGGCTCAATCCCTACCTTGCTAAGATGTGGGCGGTTTTGGCAGATCTTCGATGAGTCCTTTGCGGAAGCAAGACGGCAGATTAATTCTTCGCCCCTGCATTTAACTGAGCTGGAATTAAGTATAAATTGTCTGAGGGCCATTCCGGCTGAGATTATGGGGCTTAAGCTGTTGACCCAGCTCGGTATACGTCAAAGAGGTCGTTACGCGCTACCCTTTGATTTTGGAACACATCCTTGCTTAAGTGAAATCCGAATTTCTGCCAAAAGCCTTCCGCCTCAGATAGGCGGGCTTAAGGCTCTCAAGAAGCTTGATTCTTGTCTCAACACTCTCGTGAGAATTCCTGCGGCTTGTCTGGGTATAGGTCTAGTGAAATTAGATATCTCATTAAACCAGATTACAGAGCTTCCGCCTGAAATTGGGCTGTTGAGCAAGTTGGAAAGACTCTCGGTTGGCAGCAATAAGCTGAGGACGTTACCTACAACTATTGGCCAACTTGAGGCGTTGGATTGGCTGGTTCTAGAGAGTAATGAGCTGGTAGAGCTTCCTGTCGAATTCTTTAGATTGAAAAAATTGCGGTATTTAAATCTCGGCAATAATGGGCTAACTGTTTGTAGCAATCTCATCAGCGGTTTGGAAGGCCTAGAAACTCTTGACCTAAATGACAACAAAATCGAAGATCTACCTGAAACTTTAGGACAATGCCGTAAATTAAAGTATCTTAATTTTCGCCATAATTTTATCGCAACGTTACCTGCATCTCTCGGGGAACTGCGCGAGCTTACCCATCTGGTAGGCTCTAACAACCAAATTAGAGTTTTGCCTCAGGAAATAGTAAAACTAACAGGGCTGCAGCAACTGCTTTTTTCTAAAAATCAGCTTTCCACCCTCCCAACACAGATTACTCAACTCACAAGCATCTGTTATGGCGCAATATTTGAAAAAAATCCTCGGCTTCAAACTTTTTTGGCCACTGATGCTCCGGATGCTATTGCTATCAATCAATGGCTTGCAGCCGTGGGTGAATGGTCTGGTGCGGTTCATAGAGGCTTTCACTGTACAGTGTCAGCGGGAGGATCGGGTAGAGGATTCAAGCTCGGCGTTCAATTACATTGAGTAGGTTAAGTCTTCCTCGGAGGAGATTTGTTGCCACAACACAGTCTCTTTTTCAGACACACCAATACAAGACCCTCCAGATGCTGCAAAAGGGGGCGGCTGCGATTCCCTCAAAGCAAAGAAAATTGAAATTGCGGCAGGTAAAAGGGTGAAAATTTGACAATTTGGGTATTTTGGCTTATTTAGTGTTTCTATCATAAATACTGCCGCATCCTAGGGAGAAGTATAATGTTGAGATTATTAATTGCCGTGTTGTTGATCCTCGGCTCAAACCAAGCTGCATACTGCAGCGAGGAAGCTGAGGAGCTAAAACCAAAAAGAGAGGCTCTACATAAAAATTATCTCAAACTCCCCGAGGGCCACGAAGGCTGCCCCCTGCTGGAGCTTCCTAATGATGTGCTGGTTCCGTTATTCTCGGATTACTTAGAAGTCCACGATGTCCTTCAACTCGATAGTACTTGTATACGATTGCGAGATATCTTCAAGCGGACGGCCCGAGGGCATTTTATCGCCAGTACCATTGCTCCCGTTCTGCAAAGCCCGACAAGCCCGAATTATGTGTCAATTGAGTACGCTACCCGCTATTTTGGGTTGGACACGGCTGAAGGCGAACCCTGGCTTAAAGCAAACTATGGTTCAATCCCAACCTTGTTAAGATGTGGGCGCTTTCGGCGTATGTTTGATGAGCTCTTTGCGCAAGCTAGACTGATGATTACCTCTTCGCCTAAGAATTTGCAAGAACTGGAAATAACTACGTTTTGTGTGAAGGCGATTCCTAGCGAGATCATGGATCTAGAAGAATTGACCAAGCTCAGAATATCATTTGGAGACCGTGTAGCTCTGCCCATTAATTTCGGAACTCACCCTTGCTTGAATGAAATACTTATTACGTCTAAAATTCTTCCGCCCCAGATTGGCGGACTTATGGGTCTCAATAAACTTGATGCTTCTAATAGTGCCATTGTGCAAATACCATTGCTGTGTTTAGCTGCCAATCTTGTAAGACTAGATCTTAGCGCAAACTCTCTTAAAGAGCTCCCGCCCGAAATTGGATATTTAGGTAAACTGGAAGATCTCGATGTATCCGATAATAGACTAACAAGATTACCGCGGACAATTGGCGATCTGACAAGCCTTAAGAATCTAGATTTTGAGTGGAACGAGATTGAGGAATTACCCGCTGAAATCGGAAGATTGACTCAATTAGTCTCTCTCAAGGCGAGAAGCAACCTACTCATAAATCTTCCAGTTCAGATAGCAGTCTTAAAACTAACCCAGGGCGGGTATTTTAGAAATGATCTCAAATTGCCCAGTAACGACGTTCTCTGCACGTATTTAGATAAATACAGAGGAAAATCTGGGGTTCCAAACTTTGCGGTAAGGTTTGATGCAGAAGACTTGAGCAGACGGATGACTATGGGTCAAAACTCCTCTGTTGAAAGGCCGCCAGCAGGAGCTCTTTTGTTTTGCCCCGATTTATCTGTTTCTGATCTTTTGCAGATTTTAAGAACAATCGATTGGCATGCTGTCCTTCTATCAGCTTGGGTCAAGTTGGTTTCGGACAATTGCCCTAGGATGGAACCGCGGGTCCACAGCACATACAAAACGCGTATCCGGACTAGCTATATGCTTTGATATAATTTAGACGCCGTCTCGGGAAAGGACTGAATGTCGTCTTTTCCCGAGCCTTAATTCCAACCTTACCCCTTCAGTGCATCTTCCAGGTTAGCCGCTGCAAAGTCCCAGTTGGCCAGGTGGCCGAAGAACGTGCCGACGTAGTCTGGACGACGGTTTTGGTAGTCTAGATAATAGGCATGTTCCCACACATCACACGTCAGTAATGGCTTCTGCTTGCCTGTCAGGGGTGTTTCTGCGTTGGATGTCTTGGTGACCTTCAGGGCACCATCTTCGTAGACCAACCAGGCCCAGCCGCTGCCGAATTGGGAGATAGCTGCTTGCTTGAACTGTTCTTCGAACTTAGCCAAATCGCCAAAGCTCGCCAGCAACATCTCGAGTAGCTTGCCTGAAGGCATGCCGCCGCCGTCTGGCGACATGCTGTGCCAGTAGAACGTGTGGTTCCATACTTGTGCCGCGTTGTTGAATATAGGCACCATGTCGCTCTTGCCAGCGGAAGCACGGATGACCTCTACCAGGGTTTTGTTTTCCAGGTCTGTGTCTTTGACGAACTTGTTCAGATTGTCCACGTAAGCCTGATGGTGCTTGCCGTAATGGAACTCGAGAGTCCGCTCAGAAATATGAGGCTCAAGGGCGTTCATAGCGTATGGGAGCTTGGGTAGGGTATGTGTCATGGTGATCCTCCATTGATTATCTTTCCCCTTTTATACCACTGCTCAACTTACAAAACCACCCTTAAACATTTCTTAACTCCTTGTTGCTATAACTGACCCTGTTGCATTTTTAACGAGAGGGTAACATGAGCGGTTCGTTTAGAAACTTAAAGTCACAGATAGAAGTGTCCCTTCAGGACGATAGTTTTTTCGTGCGCATGCAGGGCGATGCTATGCAGGATGCTGGGATTAACGATAATGACTTACTGCGCGTCAGGCCGAGCGCTAAGGCCAATGAGGGGGATATTGTCCTGGCTCTTGTACAGCGAGATCTGGTTATCCGCAGGTTCTTCATGGACGAAGGCCGCGTCGTCTTAATGCCGGAAAACGTTAACTTCCCATGCATGGTGATGGATGGGTACGATCAGTTTGAGCTTTGTGGGGTGATTGAGAAGATTTTTTAGGAAGGTTTGCGAGTGGGACGTTCGGGCTAGTCTTCATCAGCCTTAATGACGCTAGATTTATGAGTATTTAGAAGCAAAAATGGTGAAGGCTCTCGTCTGCAAGTCTTTGTAAGGATTAGGCCCCTAGAAATCTAGGGGCCTTCACCATTTTTGTTTCTAAATACTCAAAGGTCACCTAAATAAATCTCGTGCCGGAAGAGAATTGCTCCGAATCACCTACCGTGCGATCACAACCTGGTCAATAGCCTTCAGGCCCTTCTCGCGCCAAGGTCTTTGTATCAGGCTGACAAAGTGTTCCTGGTGTTTGTTATAGTAGCGAGCCTTGTATTGCAAGACTATAAGGCAAAGGGGGCCTCTGACGGCTTTCACAATCACCATTTGGCGCTGAAGGCTAACCGCTGAGGGGTAATCAATAATAAAGGTTGCGCTGTCGTCATCAGACGAAAGCGTTTCCGTATGAATTTCCTTTATCATATCTTTGGACATGGGCCTGGTGATGCCGGCAAGGGTAGTGGTAAAATACTCGTCCATGGTGCCCACGAAAGGTCTTTTCTGCACGGAAAAGAATTCTTTCCATTTCAAAACCGACTGATGTTTAGGCACGAATTCACAGAGAAACTTATGGCTGTTAAATTCAAAGTGACCCAGAAGAAAACCGTCAGGGCCTTGAATAAGAGCTTTGGTTTTTTTATCTATAGGAACCTCAAAAGCCACGTAGCCGTATTTATCAAGCATTTTGTTTACTTGAGCCGTACCCTTTACATTCGGAATGCCATGGTGTTTTGCTTCCCAATCGAGAATCATGTTCTTCTGTATATTTACTTCCCCATGATGTTTGGGGTTATGTATATGTACATGTTTGTGGGTGCCATGCTTTTCTTGTTCGAACTCACGAGAGGGCTGATCTTTAGTAAATGCTGACTTTTGAGAAGCCTGCAGCGGTATTGAAATGCTTGTAACCGCAACTATACTAAACAAAATAGTTGAATAAAATCTCGTGATCATGTCGCATTCTCCAGGGGTCTAGCTTTCGTGATTATACCAATAATTTAGTTAATAACAAACAGTTCGTGGGCAATTATCAATGACTGAGGATTTTCTTTGGATCACAAGTAGTTACTTCCAAAACTTGTGGCAGGGACAATATAGCTGATAGTGGCATAGGAAAATTGATGAGCTCTTGGGGCGCCACCCAGATCAGCTTCTCGTGATGAAGAGCTTCCGGATCGCCTTGCCAGTGGGTGCAGAGCCGGAGATAGCCCTCCAGGCGGGAGGTCAGGAAGCTATATTCGAGTATTTCAATAGCGGTTGAATGGTCGATGTTGACCCCGAGCTCTTCCTTTAGTTCTCGGCGGCCAGCCTCTTCCGGGTTCTCACCAGCTTCAATTTTACCGCCAGGAAACTCCCATAAGCCGGGCATATATTTGCCCGCTGGGCGGCGCCCCAGTAACAACTGTCCCGCTGGGTTCATGAGGATTACGATTGTTACTCGTATGGGGGAAAGGGATGCCGCATGATGATTAATGGTTGCAAGAGTGATCAACTCATCATTATGTGAAAAGGGTGCATTGAAAGGCATAAGGCTGATGTGGACTTGTTGTATGCGCTCTCGATGTATGAGGTATTGGCTCAGGCTTAATAAGGCTTCCTGGGCGCTCTCAATGGGGGTTTCTTCCCCCATAGCGGTCCACTCAACCAAGGCGTCATGGTCGCCCTTCCGGCGTGCCGTAAAATGGCCAATGCGTCCTTCCGTAGAGGGTATCCGCACGGGTAGTGGCGTCTCATAAATCTCATCGCGCGGTAATTCTAACGACGATCTATCCGTATTTAAGGTAATCATTGATGAAACTTCATCCAAGGCAAAACATGGGGTGTTAGTTTTGCATCAGGGGTGGTCAGGTAGCCATCACCTAAAGTCTCAAGAACTTCGAGACGAATTAAGGCCATGCCTTGATTCTGGTAGGAAGAGCGCATGGATCCCATTTCTTGTCCGTTGAAGAGAAGTGGTGTCATGGGTTCAGCTGCGGCTCCTTTGATGGTCACCGGCAGCAGGCGCTTGCGCACCAGTCCGCGGTATTTGGTGCGGGCCGTGAGCTCTTGCCCCAGATAGCAACCCTTTTCCCAGCCAATCGCGTTGAGCTCATCAAATCCACATTCCAGCGGAATGGACTTTTCAACAATAAGGTCAGGACCAGCTAAAGGCACGCCTAATTGTAGGCGGAGTTCCTCAAACTTATCAAAATCAGCCCGTATGAGACCCTTGTCCTGGAGCATTTGTTCGGTCAATGTCACCCGGGCACCCAAGGCAACCAAGCGCGGATCTACATATCCAAAACGGTTAGTAAATCCCAGCGAAGGATCGAGATCGAGCGCAGCCAATGCCCCCTCTCCAAACACATAAGCCACCGTTTGTGGAGATTCCTCAGCAACGATATCTACTTGCGACCTTAATTTGTATTTCTTTAACAGTGAAACTAAATCTGGAAGTCTATTAAAGTCGACGTCAAGCAATAGGTCTTCGTCTTGCTGGCTGATAAAGAAGTCAAACAGGTATCTTCCCTGGGGTGTCAAGAGAGCTGTATATATCGTTTTCTCAGGACTCACCTGTTCTACATCATTGGTGATAAGCCCTTGTAGAAACGTCTTGGCGTCTTGTCCTTTCAGACGAATAAACCCACGATGTTGATCGAGCGTAAAGCTGCTCATTTATAAGATCCTCAGAGAAAAGTTGCCAAAACCATCAAAAATAGACTATAACGTAATAGAAACAAAACGCAAGTATTAGAAAAATCGGAAGTAAATGTTACCAAGACTATCCCGCCTCAAAAAACTCGTAATACCAGCGGCGGCTAGCTAATGGGGCGGAAATTCTTTTTCAATCGTTTTCATCATCTTATTCGTGTGTTTTTCTGGGTCGTAGGCTCGTTACTAGGCCTGTTTTCGGTTTTCGCTATGGTTCTGGCAATCTCGTTATCCGCGGGTCCCATTCCTCTCGATTTTGCTATTCCCTATCTGGATGACTATATTTCAACTAAGGATACCCCTTACAAATTTCAGATCGAGTCCGCCGAGCTTTCTTGGGACAAAGACAACAACTGTCTCAATATTCAAGCCAAAGGGGTGAGCATCCGGCATGAGGATATCGAGCATCATTCCCTCAACTTACCCAACTTCCAGTTTCGCTTTCATCCGGCGTCATTGCTCAGGCTGAAGTTTGTTCCTTTCGAAATTGCCATAGTGGAGCCGCACATTCATCTCTATCAGGGTGCCGACGATCAGCTCTATCTGACGAAGGAAAAGGGACCAGCGGGGGAAACGGAAAGCTGGAACGAGATTTTCGAAGGGTTGACCTTGGCCAACCTCAAGACTTTACGCAATTTCAAAGTCACAGACTTGCGCATCGATATTCACGACCTTAAGACTGGGGAAACATGGGATATCCCTCGGCTTAATCTTAGCTTGATGCGCCATGGATCTGTTATAAACTGCGAGCTCTCCGTCGACGCGAGAGGGGCCAAGGCCGGAGGTAAGGCCACGCTCGAGCTTCATAAATCCGACGGTATCATCACGGGTATAGATATTGACCTCAATGGCCAATTGTCCGATCTGAACTTTGATGACTTGGGTAAGTTCTGGCATCCTAAACTTGCCCCTGTTCCCCGCAATTGGATAATGGAGAACCTATCCGGAGCGAAGGTACAGTCTGCGGATATAAAAGCAGGCTGGCACCTTGCTATGGGGCAAACAGATCCAGAACTGATTTTGAAAAACATGGGCGGTGAGATCCGTTTTACTGGCATGAAGGTCCTCTATTTTGGCAACCTGCCGCCGGTTGAAGCCGTGGATGGTGTTGCTAAATACGACCATAAGAACTTTGACATCAAAGTCCTCAAAGGCAAGCTCAAGGATCTTACTATCACAGGCGGGCGTGTGTTTATTAAGGACATGGATTTAAACGACCAATACATTGATATCGACGTAGATCTGAATGGCCCCTTGAACACAGCCCTTAATATATTGGATGAAAAGCCCCTGAACCTCAGTGCCGAACTGGATATTGAGCCCAAGAAAGTTAAAGGGGATGCGATAGGAACCGTTCATTTTGATTTTCCCCTAGATACAGCCGTAACCCTGGATCAGGTAAACTTTGGGGCCAAGACCGCCTTGAAAAATGTGTCCCTCAAAAAGCCTCTCGGAGATGATACAAGCACTGATCTGCAGAATGGCCAGTTCATGCTGACTGTTGACAGGGACCACATGCTGGTTAAGGGTAAAGCAAACTACGGAAAGATACCGACGGACGTCATCTGGCAGCAAAAGTTTGACGATCATCCCAAAGACTGGAAAGTGCAATATGAGGTTCAGGCCAAGCTCACCCCAGAGAATTTAGCCAGCCTGGGTTATGGTGACTATACGGATGGGCCTATTCTTATGAAGGCAACCTTGACGGAAAATGATAAGGCGGTAGGTAAGCTACGCACGGAAATGGATCTGACCAACACCCGGTTGCTGTTGCCGTTAATCGATACGATTCACGTCCCTGGTAATCCTGCCTTAGCAATCATTGAGGCAGAGCTGAAGCATCACAAGCTGCAGAGACTTGATAAAATCAACATTACCGGCAAGGACATCCAAATATCCCCACAGGTGAAAATTAACCCCACTACAAAGGCGCTGGTCTCTATCGACTGCCCAAATCTTAAACTGGGCAAATCAGAATTATCATTCAGGCTCAATGCAGATAAGAAGAATTTCTACCAGGTAGACCTGACAGGAAAAAGCCTGGATTTGGAGGCTCTCATCAAATATCTCAAAACCAGAGAATTTAATGATGAGCCTACCACCCCGTTCCAATTTACCTGTGCGGTGGAGAATGCCTGGTTTCATGAGGGGACGAAAAGCATCAGGAATCTGCGCGCCACAGGATACCACAATGGGGAATCGCTCCAAACCTGTTCCGTCCAGGGTCAGCTTTTAGACGCTAAGAATAAGCAAGTGGGAGAGCTGCGCCTTGATCAGAAGCTGAATGGTCAGCAAAAAGAAATGACCTTGACCTCCGATAACGCGGGTGAAACCCTGGACGTGCTGGGCCTGACCACGGCTGTCAGTGGTGGCGAATTAAAGTTGGTATTGGCCCAAAAGCCAGCTGCGAACTGGCTTGGAAAGCTGAAGATAGTCGGCTTTAATTTGAGAGAGGCTCCAACGGTTACCCGCATACTGTCCATCATATCTCCCTTTGGTATTATCGAAGTGGTTGCAGGCAAGCCCTTGGCCTTCGCGAAATTCAGCACAAAGCTCGTATTCGAAAAAGATCGTATATTGTTACAGCAAGGACGCGCGATGGGGCCATCTATTGGCCTGAATGTGAACGGTATCATCAACCGCAAGAATGATACCGTAGATCTGCATGGCACAATATTGCCCTATAATGCGATCAACGTATTCCTCTCAAAAGTACCACTTGTTAGCCAGTTGTTGGGGGGCAAAGGTGGTGGCATATTTGGCTTCCAATATGGGATATCTGGGCCTATTGACGATCCCACCACGTCGGTGAATCCCTTGTCGGTCTTGACGCCGGGTATCTTGCGCAACGTCTTCGCGCACCCAGACCCAGAGGAAGGTGTGCCCTCAGACGAGTAAGCCGACAATATCCCGTAATAACTTCCGAACGCCCAGTTTACGAGCGTTCATATCATTCCAGGGCCGGATAAAGAACAGACTCTGATCGGCCCTTACCTTGCCAAAATTGCTTTGGATGTACTTCACCAGTGCTTCCGGATTTTTAAACTCATTGTTCCGGAAGTAAATCACCCCGCCCTTTTCGCCCGCGTCGAACTTTTGGATATTGGCCTGGCGGCACAGCTCTTTAATTTCGATCACATCCAACAGGTTCGCAACCTCTTCCGGAATAGGCCCGAAGCGGTCAATAAGCTCGGCCGCAAAGGCGTCGATATCATCCTTGGACTTCAATCCGGAAATGCGTCGGTATAGGCTCATGCGCAAAGGTAAGGAGTTCACGTATTCCTCAGGAATCAGAACGGAGACGCCATAATTCACCACCGGTGACCAAGTTTCTTCCACGGGCGCCGCATCGATCTCGTGGGTTTCTGTCTTGGCGGCGTGGATCGCATCTTCCAGCATCTGTTGGTACAGCTCTACGCCCACTTCGCGGATGTGACCTGACTGTTCATCCCCGAGCAAGTTACCGGCACCACGAATATCCATGTCATAGCTAGCCAATTGGAAACCCGCGCCCAGGTTATCCAAGGTCTGCATGACCTCCAAGCGCTTACGCGCCGTATCGGTCATTCCCTTCAAAGGCAACGTCAGATAGGCGTATCCCCGCTGATTGGATCTTCCTACCCTGCCCCTCAACTGATAGAGCTGAGCCAGACCATACATATCCGATCGATGAATCACAATCGTATTGGCCGTAGGAATATCGATACCCGATTCGATGATGTTGGTTGAGAGCAACAGATCATACTTGCCCTCATAGAAGTCGGTCATAATTTGTTCCAGCTCCCGGGTTGGCATCTGACCATGGGCTGTGGCGATACTGATCTCTGGCACCAGCTCTTGCAGCTGTTCATATACTTCTTCCAGATCGGATATGCGCGGACACACGTAAAAGACATGTCCGCCCCGGAAATGCTCGCGCATGATGGCTTCACGAATTATGACGCTATCAAAGGGCGTCACGAAGGTCCGCACGCTCAGGCGATCCACGGGGGGTGTTGCCACTATGCTCAAATCCCGAACGCCCGTTAGAGCCATCTGCAAGGTCCGCGGAATCGGTGTCGCCGTTAAGGTCAGCACGTGCACATTGGATTTCAGCTGCTTGAGCTTTTCCTTCTGGTCCACACCAAAATGCTGTTCCTCATCCACTATTACGAGCCCCAAATCCGCAAATTTAATATCTTTGGCCAACAATGCATGGGTGCCGATAATGATCTGCACATCGCCATTTGCTAGTTGAGCTTTTATCTTGTCTTTCTGGGCTGTCGTTACGAAGCGGGACAATTGCCTAACTTTAATCTGAAAGCCCTCAAAACGTTTTGAGAAGTTCTGATAATGCTGACGACACAAAAGCGTCGTAGGCGCAATGATGGCCACTTGCTTGCCGGTGGCGGCCACCACGTATGCTGCCCTCAGGGCAATCTCGGTCTTGCCGAATCCCACATCACCACAGATCAATCGGTCCATAGGTTTGCCAGCGGCAAGGTCTACCAGTGTCTCATCAATGGCGCGATCTTGGTCATCGGTTTCCGCGTAAGGGAAGCGAGCACTGAACTCTTTGTAGCTTGGCTGCACTTCGAACACTTCGCCCAGACGGATTTGGCGTTCAGCCGCCACCCGTAGAAGCTTTTCAGCGATATCCTTGATGCGTTCCTTCACCTTGGCTTTGCGAGCCTGCCAGGCTGCGCCCCCTAAGCGATCCAGGGCCACGGCACCTTCTGATGAGCCAAACCGGGACAGTACATCAATGTTCTCAACGGGGATAAACAGCTTGTCGCCCTGGTCGTACATGATACAGAGGCAATCGTGTGCTGCCCCGCCTGCATCGATGTTCACCAGATCCAAGAATTTACCTACACCATGGTCAAGATGCACTACGTAGTCCCCTGGCGATAGAGACGATGCCTCATGGATAACCAGATCCGGCCGTCGCTGCTTACGGTGAGGGCGGGTGAGCCTGTCACCCAGAAGGTCTTGCTCCGTAATCACAACAAATTCAGGGGTCAGAAAGCCTTTGTTGAGATCCAATGTCGTTAACGCAATGGCGCCCCGTTTCAAGGACTTTACCTGAGACCAATGCTCGATGGTCTCAACGTGGCTGAGGCCATGCTCCCTTAATAACTGCGCCAGCCTTGTTTTCGATCCTTCCGAATAACAGGCCAGTAAACAGAAGGAACGATTCCATTTTGTCAGCTGCCCCCGGAATTCGTCATAAGGGTTCTCATCCTTGCTGGCAAGTTTAGCAATCATGACTTGCCCTTGGCAGTTATAGGTAGCCTCCGGCTCGTCAAAGGGCGAAAAGTTTATGACGGTATGGGATTGAAGCTCCTTAAGGCAGTCCTCCAAGGGCCAAAACAGTCGGCCTGGCTCGAGAGCCCGGTAGGGGGTTTCATCCGCAAAGCGTGTACTCGCTTGTCGCGCATTGTAGTAGTCAAGTATCAGCTCCGCCCGGGCCTTAAACGATTCCATGATCTGCTGGGGCAGAGCGATGACTGCGTTCGGCACATAATCCACCAGTGTCGGCATATGCGGGTAAAGCAGCGGCAGCAAGTGCTCAACGCCCTGAGGCATGCGTTCTTCTTTAATGGCCTGATAAATGGGATCTTTACGTGATACATCCCCAAAAGTCTCTTGGTACTGCAGCAAGAAATACTTACGATTTTCCTCCGTGATGACTACTTCACTAGCAAAGTTAAGGCTCACGGATTCGATAGGCTCAAGCCGTCTTTGGGTAAGGGGATCGAAACTGTGGATGCTCTCAATCTGATCGCCAAATAGGTCCAGACGCACAGGACATTCCAGAGCGGAAGAGTACAGATCAATAATGCCGCCCCGGATGGCAAACTCACCGGGTTCACGCACCGTATCCACCCTTAAGAAACCATTCCGCATGAACAGCTGGCCAACGGCCTCAGTCTTGATGATCTGTCCCACCTTCAGAGGCGGCAGCAAATGCCCGAACACATCCTTGGGAGGCACACGCTGAAGAAAAGCACTCACTGTCGTCAAAACAATGTAGGGCTTGTCCGCTGAGTTTAATAAGGAGAGCGTCGCCATACGTTCAGCCATCGTATCAATACGAGGCGAAACCCGATCATAAGGCAGGCAATCCCACGCAGGGAAGCGCAGCACGGATAGACTATTATCCAAGAATTTAAGTGCATGCGCCGCAGCCTCTAAAGCTGCATCGTCCGCCGCCACATAGATGATTGAACGAGGATTTTTCTGGAATAACTCGGCAATCTGGAAAAGCTCGTACCCCTCAGGGCATCGTGAAAAAGTATTCCAGCCTGGCGCGTTCGGTAAAATGGGTAACGTAGAAATATCGGTAACCATAAGGGTTGATACTAACTATAAGCGCTGATTTTATCAAGGATTTCATTCAGTCCGATCTTGAGTCATTGACATCATTCTCTCGAGCCTTTACCGTATTTAGAACCATAATAAGAGAGGCATCCATGAATAAATATATAGCAGGCATCTTTTCTGCTGCCTTATGCAGCTTTACGTTTATAACAAGTGCTCACACAACCAGTGCAACTGATCCCCTGCAAGAAGTCGATCAGTTTATGCGAACCCAATTAACGAATTGGTCAGGACAACTCAATGTGGCCGTACCTCTCCAATTACCGAACTCGCCTCTGCCTGACCTTACGGACTTACTGGCCCCCCTGATTTATGGAGCTCAACAAGCTCTAAATCCAATCTATAACAAGCTGGTAGCTCAGGTGGAAACCCGTGGGTTTGGCACCAGCATGGCTGAGTATGCAAACTTGATAGAAAAGCTCGATCCTAAAGCCACGGAGAACATCAAGCAGGCTATGGACCGAATCACCGACCCCAGCGAAAGGGTCACTATCATCAAACTTTTGACAAAGATGCAATATATGAGAGAGGCTACCTTACGGGCAAACCCAAAGACGCAGCTGATACTCCAAGATGTCTTTGAATTGGCTAAGCAAGAATGCGGGGGTTATCGCACGACATTTCAAGATATCGTCGAGATGTGCGAATCTCTTGATCGTATGCGGGCGATCAAAGTAGCTCGAAGTGTGCCAGTCGACAATGGATGGCAAGCGGTTTTTGATAACCGGACTAAGAAAGAATTAATGGCCGCTCATCCGGAAGCCAAACTGTCTGATGATGCTCCTTCGGATTATTATGTACCCTCCTATTATTACATCTTTGGTATAGTCCCAAGAGACCATGTGGTGTTACTTGCCATTGGATTGTCTTGGGACTCGAGCATGCCCGGACCCGAGCGGGATCTCTTAAAAGAGCAAGCGAATACGTGCATGAACGATTATCTGCTGATGGCGAAGATGAATTGCTGGGAGAATACCATCATTTATTATGTGAAGCAGACGGTTGGTCTCACGCCTCAGGAGGAAAAATTACTCTCCGATAAGCTTGACGATGTGAGATTCGCCGACCCTGATCCCAATAACACGCTGAAAGCTCGACAAGCTGTCATGCAGACAACATTTACGGCCGTACGAATAGTCCAGAATCTTAGTGCTATGGGTATCAAGCACTCTAATCTCTTTACTTACGTGCTGTTCATGAACGGCGATGCCTTAAGCTTTTTGGATATGTTCTGCACATCTATGTGCAATAATCTCAAGCTGGAAAAGATTCACGAACTTTGGTCCAGTCCAACACAGCCCCCTAAGGTGCGCTGGATTAGCTGGTGGTAGATCGCAATAAACTACCGGGGTAGACCGTTTTGCCCCGGCAATTACTTTTTTGCCTTCAGGCAAAATGAATACGTTGACACCAAGCGCTAAAAATTATTGCAAGAGGGCGAGCTTATGAATAAACATAAAATGATAACTGCAGCATCAGTATCTTTCCTCGTACTGGAATCCGTCGCCTTGGCCTCAGACACAGACGATTTCGACAATGGCGTGGTTGCAAAAGCGCGGTCGAATTTTCCTGCGAGATCGAATTTTGAAGACCTTTTTGCCAGACTCAGTGTTGTTAAGCGGGAGATAGACAATCGCGAAGAGCAGAAAGCCACGTGCCAACACAAGCTCGAAAAATATCTTGAACATGAAGATAACATTGAGGAACATGAATGGTACGATTTCGAACGGATTCAATCATCCCTTACGACACTTAATCAAGAAATTGACCTTCTAAAATCTGAGGCGATCACTATTGAGGCTCAGATGGACGAATCGATTGGTCAAAGATCTCCCACCACTAGCAATCCTTGTGCCGAATTCGTTGATATGGACAATTTAAGTGAATACATTGAAGCAGAATTTCGTAAAATCGAGGCCAAGATTGTCGCTGGTTTTGCAGGGCCATTTTCGGGTGACGAAAAAAGGACGAACAAGTAAAGCATATAATCTATCAACATATAGGCA